>Ga0326728_10001791_pt1 | contig 74110 bp, 73 predicted proteins | sample MB3enrmetagenome_FD_207602 | JGI IMG/M metagenome (GOLD analysis project Ga0326728, IMG submission 207602) | Lab enriched peat soil microbial communities from McLean, Ithaca, NY, United States - MB31MN | ecosystem: Environmental > Terrestrial > Soil > Wetlands > Peat | place: USA: New York...
CGTGGAAAGAGACCTGAATGGCCCCTTAATGCGCGCCAAGAATCCTGTCCATTTCCACTTTCAGAGCCAGCATGTGAGTTGATCTTGCGATAACCAAATCCAGGCACGAATCCTCCGAAGGCGGTTTTCCAGTGTACATCACCACCGGTGTGGTGGGGGACCGCAGCTTGATAATATGGGCCATCTCGACCCCAGTCATCCCTGGCATCGCATTATCCGTCACGACCATATCATGGATCACTGGATCAAAAACAGCAATGGCCTCCTCGCCGTTGCACACCGAATCCACCACGTACCCGGAGATGGTCAGAAACCATTTCAGGGCGTTTCGCGCAGCATCCCGATCATAGACCAAGAGGACTGTTCTCAGCGGCAGCGAAGTCAGCCTTTCCGCACGACGCAAAGGTTCACAACGACGTTTCATGATGCAAGGAAACCAACGAAGTTTCGGACCGATGGGACATGGCCATCACAAATTGCCTCCGCCCCCTTCCCAGTCAGACGATTCTCGCGGCGATCGCAACGAGATCAATACAGCACACGCCCGCATTACATCCGACTTGAGACCTGCCCTATTGCAAAAGGCCTCTTGAATCCGACACTTTCACCACGTCCTGTGTCTAAAACAAACCCTCCAAATCGTCTATGCGACTTTGAGACATCCGCGTACATAGAGCGGACATTTTCTCACAGCGCGGCTTGTGTGGACCACCAACCAAAGCAAATCACTCATGCGCCTGAATTGGTCATATTCGGTCGAGAGTCAAAATCCCCATTTCCCCGGGGACGCATTAAAAACGCCAACTGTGTCGGAGAAGCTTACACTGTGGTTTTTCGGTTGTTTTGAGCCTGTTGTTGCATGATTTACCTCGCATTCTGACGCCTCTCGTGTTTTCCACCCTCCGCCCCGCCGGAATCGGTGTCGGATAATCTTACACTTTTTCCGCTTTTTCATTCGATTTCAATCATTTGCTTTTGTCGTGAGTTAAGAGTGTAATATCCTTGCCATCAATACCTTGTGACTTCTTATAAATCGGGCATATCATGATTGGCACAGGACTAGCTATCATATCCGGCGGAAAAAGTTTGTGCGTGCTGCAAGAAGTGCAACACCAAGCAAAAGGAAAAGATATGAAGAAACAAATGCTGGACATTGCGATCGTTCTGACGATCCTCTTGGCGACGGGCGGCAGCGCTCTTGCTACGCCTCTGCCTCCCCCGGCACCCGACAATTGCGTGACATCGCTGTTGCTCGCGGGCGCTGTCGGAGGGCTCGGTTTGCTGCGCAAGTTAATGCGCTAACACCGTAGTTCAAAAAACCAAACCTCCCGGTGATGGCCGACGTTTATGTCGTCCTCGCCGGGAGTTTTTTTCCGCACTGTTCAAGGCAGAATCTTGTTGCCCGCGGATGGCGAGAACCCCATCGCGGCGCGATTGGATCCAGTCTGCGAGATTGACTTGACAGAGCAGGACTAGTCTGCCCCCGGCCAGACCGGGACGAAGTGAAACCACTGCTCTGGGTAGCGGCGGATTTCAGGCTCGAACGCGGATAAAATCTGCTGCGTGAGTCTTTGCCGGTTCTCGCGGCTGCCCAGCGATGCGCGGTCGTAAGTGAACTCCCGTAAAATCCGCGCCGTATAACCGTCGCCCTCGCGCGCGACCACCACGCCCAGCAACGCACAACCAGAGGCGCGGGCGAGTTCCGCCGCCGCCACGGATGCGCGGAACGGCCGGCCAAACAATTCAACCTCCACGGACCTGGCTTCCGGCGGACGGTCAATGAGCATGGCCATGTTCTCGCCGGCCTGAAGCCGCCGGATGATCTCCACGAATTCGAAGCCGTTGCTGCCGATGACAAACGTCCCAATGCCCCAACGGGCGCGTGAGGCCCGGCGCAGTTCCGTCAGTCCCGCACTGGGTTCCGCCTGCGTGAGCACCACGATTCTTATGCCCCGCCGCGCAAGCAACGCGCCGCCCAGTTCCCAGTTGCCCAGGTGCAGCGTAAGCAGCAGCACGCCGCGTTTTCGCGCGCAGACAGTTTCCAGAATGCCCCAGTCGGTGCCCGCCGTGCGCCAGCGATCCATGGGAATGCCACTTTCAAAACGCCAGAGTTCCGCGAGTTTCACGGCGAACCGGTGGAAAAGTTCATGCGCTTTTTGCTCCGCGATCTTCCGGTTGTGACCAACAACCGGAAGCAGGTTGCGCACGACCATTTCGCGTCGTTTGGGATGCAGCCGAAAATAAATCTCCGCCAGGATCACGCAAATGGATTTCAGCAGGAAGTCCGGCAAGATGCGGACGCAGGCCAATCCGGCTTTCCACAGCCACACCTGGTAGAAAACCGACGGCGCGTTGGGCGCTTCCAACTCCGCGCTCCGCACTCCGCAGTCCGTGCTGAACTTGAGCCACCAGGCCGGCAGCAGAAAAATTGAGATCAGCATGTTGGCGGCGATGCCCGTTGCGCAGGTTTTTCCGAGGCTGGCCATGCCGGAGTTGCCCGACCACGCCAGCGAACCGAATCCGGCAATCGCCGTGCCGCCGCACAGCAATAGCGCCCGGCCGATCGAGCGCCGCACCATGACGAGATCGCCGCCGTGCCGCCGCATCGCGAGCTGCATGAAGATGCCGTAGTCCACACCCGTGCCGAGCAGCAGCGGCAAGGACATCAGATTGAGCAAATTCCACGACCAGCCGGCCACCGCCATGACTGCCAGCAGGCAAAGTCCGCTTAAGAGCAACACGGAGATGCCAAGAAGAATTTCCACGGGCCGGCGGAACGCCAGCCACAGCGAAGTCAAAACGAGCAACGCCATCGGCGTGACAACCAGCCACATTTTTTCCTGCACCCGCTTGAGCGTCGTGGCGCCCAGCAGGCTCCAGCCGGAAAGCAGGATTCCATCGCGCGCTAGCCGCGAAGATAAACTGGCAAGCGCCGCGGAATCAACGCCGTTGGTGGCTGGATAGACCAACCCCATGACAAACCACTGGCCGTTGTCGCGCGCCACGAAGCGTTTGAGCAGCCACTGGCTGACCTCATTGGTCGGCCAGACCGTGCCTCTGGCCCCGGCGGCACGCGACCAGGTGCGCGTCAATTCATCGGTGAGAAACAGAGCGTTGGTGTTAAAGCCGGCCGCGAGCGCGGCTTCGCTGAAGCGTGTTCGCTGTCCGGCAAACCACGCAGCCGTGACGCGATTGGAAATTTGAAATTCCGGGCGCGGCCACAGGACGGTCGGCAGCAGGATTTCGCCGACGCACTTCCGCGAACGCGCCGCGCTCAAGGTCTTTTCCGCGAGCGTGAGCCGCTGGAAAACATCACGTTCATTCTTCCCGGTAACGATGATCCAGAGCGCGTCCTGCGAAATGCCCATCTCGGCGGTGATTTCTTCGAGCGCGGTTTGCGCCTGGCTGTGCCGCGGTCTCAGCGCGTCGGCGGTGTTATCAAGCGTGGGGTGGTGATAAATCAAAATGGTTCCCGCGATGAGCGCCAATGCCACCGTCAGGCACAGAATCTTGCTGCAATAAGCGCCGTCCGCTGGCGGACCTGCGGCTGCGAACGTTCGGCGCGGCGGGGCAAAATACGACCACCAGTTGGCTGCGGCCATCCCCGCAGTTTTGCGCCGCCCAGGAAACAGTGGCGGCAGATAAATCATCACCATCACCAGCGCGGCCAGCGCCACGCCGATGGCCACCAGCGAACCGAGTTGCGCCAGGCCCGGCAACCCGCCCAAGTTCAGGACCAAAAAGGCGCTGATGGTCGTGATGGCCGCCCAGAGGATGCTGGGCGCAATGGCCCGCCGGATTTCTGGCACGGTCAACCGCGGGTGCGCCATCGCTTCCTGATAATGCACGACCGCATAATCCACCGCCAGGCCGAGCAGGATCGCCGCGAAGCCCATGCTCACGATGCTGATCGTGCCGAAAATCAATCCCCCAAGCGCGAGGGTCGCAGCCAGAATCAACAGCAACAGCGTCAACAACCACAGCATGGGCAGCCAGCGCCTATGCGCGAGCCAGAATAAAATGGCGATGATGATTGCCGTGCCCGCCACCGAACCGATCAAATCGCGCTGCATCTGCGAAGCAATTTCCGAGACGAACGCCGGGCGTCCGGTGAAATGAACCGTTATATTGACAATGTTCGTATCGCTGGTCCGAATGTCAGTCACCGCCGTCCGGATGGCGTCCAGCCAGCTTGAACATTCGCGGTAGCCCCCCAGCTCGGGCTTCGCTTGCACGAAAAGCAACCGGAAAGTCCCGTCTTCCGACGCGAACATTCTCTGTCCCTGATTCATCGAAAACCCGCTGACGTTGGCCAATGCGGGCAGTTCCATAAGGTTGAACGGATCGAAGGCGCGGCGCGCGACGTCGGCGGGAGAAAGCGACGTGGCAAGCGTCTCGCGCGTTTCGGCCAGTACGGCTCCGATGTTTTCAGGAGCAAGCCGGTTGGTCAGCGCGGCAAAGAGTTCCGGCGGCTGGTTGAGCCAGAGGCACGCCAGGATTTCCGCAAGCTGGGCGGGCTGTTCCGACCACGGCGGCTGCCACGTCACGCCCGCAACGAGATTGGTCCGCGCGCGCAGTTTCTCCGCAAGCGTCCTCGCGGCTTGTTCTGCTTTTTCCGCGTCCGGCGCCCGCACGGTGACGACGAGTTCGCGGGCATGGGTGAAATGTTTCTGGTATAGTTTGAGTCCCTGCACGGCCGGTTCTTCCGGCGGCAGCAAATCCAAAATCTCCACGTCAAAGCGCAGCCGCCATGTGCCGATGCAAATTGCCGCCAGCAGCAGCACCCACCACCAACGTTTCAACAGCGTGCTCATGGCGAAAGAAATCCTTCTACAAATTCACCGGTGCGCCGGTTTTCCAGCCGCCAGCCGCCGCCGGGGGAGCGCGCAAAATGGTAATTCTCCGGCAATGTCTCGCCGGTCAGGGCGGCGGCCAGATGCAGCCAGACGAATCGTTGCGGCCTTCGGCCGCGTCCGCAGAAACCAATTCGCTGCGGCGGAAACTGGATGAGCCAGTTGGTCTTCGTTGTTTGCGCCAGCGCGACCGGCAGCAGCGTCTTGGTGAACTGGAGGCTGGCGCGACCGTCGGGATTTTGCGCCAGCACGATTTCCCCCGCGAGTTCGGGATAACGCAAGCCGGGCCGCCAGATGGCCTCGCCTTGCCGCACGGTCCAGCCGGGGCCGCTGACGACAAAAAGGGCCTTGTCGGGCGCCATCATGCAGCCGCCCGGGACGAGCAATGCCGCCAAGACCATCCAGAAAAAGGTTTTTTTGAGGATCGAAAGCAATGAAACAGGCTGGTTCGTGAACTTTTTCCCTCGGAAAATGAATCGCTCACTTGGCTGCATCAGCATCGGCGGAGTGCCGGACAACGGCTTCGGCTATGGTGCGGACACTTTGAAAAATCTGCTTTGCGGCTTCTGCATCCTGGATTCTTAGACCATAATTCTTGTCGAGCGCCACGACAAGTTGCAGCGCATCCACCGAATCCAGCCCGATGCTCTCCGGGCCGAACAACGGCTGCTCGGTGCCAATCTCTTCCGCCGTAAGTTGCAACATGAGGTTTTCGATAAGCAACTGTTTGATTTCCCTTATGAGTGCGGCCGTGATTTCCATGATTTGAATGTTAATAACTGAATGTTTATAGATTGTCCGATTGGCCAGGGGTGGGGCAAGCCCGAAAGCGGACGCCCATTGCCTGCTGGTTGCAGCCGACCAGGCTGGCAATGGCGGAGGAAAACTTCTTTTCCGCCACGGCGGCACAGGCGGCCACGCATTGCCACGCGGCAGCGGCCATGAGTCCCTCGCCCAAAATTGTTTTCGGACTCAACCGTGGGCCGGCCCAGTCTTGCCACGCCGCAACTTCCGGCGCGTCGGCACGCAAGCTGTCGCCCAAACCATCGCAAAGCAATTCGTCTTGAACCGGACTGAATTCTTCACGCATGGCGCGGGCGGCTTGAATGCGGCTCTGACGGGCGGAATAACTTCGTGGTTTTGTAAGGGCGGATAATTCCACTCCGGCGGAGAATTCCGCGTCGCGGCACAACGCCACCGCGCCGGCCCCGCCGCTGATGATGGCGGCGCGCTCCAGATGCCAGAGCGCATCGGCCCGAAGCCAGTTGATTTCCTCGGCGCCGACGACAACAGCGAAATCCACCCGATTTTGCCGGAGCCAGTCCGCGCCCAGTGCCAGACCTTGCGCAAAGGTCGCTGGGTCGCCGATGAGCGTGCTGACGAGCGGTGTATTTTCGAGCAGCGCGGCCAGATGGCTGGCGGGGGCCGCAAAAACGGTTTCAGGGAACAACAGCGGGCTGGCTGTGGCGGGATCGGCGAGAACCTCTGCAAAAAAACGGTGGGTGTATTGCACGCAGCCCGATTGCAGGCAGACGACAAGGCCCACACGGCGGCTGGAATCCGGTTTGAGCCTCGCCAGCGCCTCCAGCAACGCCCCCGCCGCGTAATGCGTAATCGGGCTGCTGCGCCGCAATCGCGGATGCGCCAGGAAGGCTGGCCGCACGGCCGGCGCAGGCACAGCGCGGGCGCGCAACGGCTTTTCCCAACCGGGCCGTTCCAGCAACTGGATGGGCAGGGATTTCCCTGCCGCCAATACCTTTTGTAATTCCGCCGCGCTCCAGCCTGCCGGCGAAACTGCGCCGTAACCGCTGACGAGAATCTTGCTCACGCCCATCTCCGTAAAATCAAGGTGGCGTTGATGCCGCCGAAGCCGAAGGAATTGGAAAGCGCCGTGTTCACGCGCGCATCCTGCGGTTGGGCGACAAGGAGAAACCGGCACGCCGGCTCGGGCGTTTCCAGCGTGAGTTCCGGCGGCAACCATTGGCCACCCAAGGCCATCAGGCAAATAACCGCCTCCACCGCCCCTGCGCCGCCGAGCAGATGGCCGACGCCGGCTTTGGTGGAACTAACCGACAAAGTCGCCGCGCCTGCTCCGGCCCATTGATTGATGGCGGTGGTCTCGGCGCTATCATTGAGCAGCGTTCCGGTGCCATGTGCGTTAACGTAATCAACTTCCGCCGGCCTTATGCCTGCGACGGCGCACGCCTGCCTCATTGCGGCGAATGCGGCGGCGCCTTCGGGATGTGGTTGCGCGAGGTGATGCCGATCAAGGGTCGCGGCGTAACCGATGATTTCGCCGAGAATTTCCGCGTTGCGCCGCCGGGCGCTTTCCAGTGTTTCAAGCGCGAGCATGGCCGCGCCTTCACCCACGGCCATGCCGTCGCGATTTTTGTCGAACGGACGGCACCGGGTCGGCGACAGCGCCTGCAACGCGTCGAAGCCTGAAAAAACCAACTGGCTCAGAACGTCGTAGCCGCCGGCAAAAACCTTTTGCGCCGCGCCGCTGCGGATGTGTTCCCATGCCTGGCCGATGGCGCAGGCCCCGGATGCGCAGGCATTGGAAATAATCGTCGCAGGCCCGCCCAGGCCGAGCGCGTCGAGAAGTATTCGGGCCTGTGAATGTGCCTGGTAATGAAAGGCGCGGGTTGCCTGGCGGCGATGCAAACGCGGCGTGCGCACAGCCTGCCGGAAATAGTCTTCGCCCAGCGGCATTCCGCCCGAGGTCGTTCCGAGAACCACCGGAATGTCGTCGCACGGCACCCAGCCCGATTGTCGCCACGACTCGACCGAGGCGAGCAGGAGCAGGGCGCTGGCGCGATCCAGTCGCGCGGATTGCCGGGCGCTCAAAAGCGTCGCAGGCATTTGTTCCGGCAGGTCCGCTTCAGCCGCCATCTTCACGCGCTGACGGCTGACGTCGAACAACGTCACCTGACGGAACGCCGTTTTCCCGGCGCGAAATCCTTCCGCGTTTTCTTTCCAGCTTGTGCCGAGCGCCGTCACGATGCCCGCGCCTGTGACGACGACGCGCGGCGGGTGAACCGGCAGGGGATGAGACGGGGAATTCATTCACGAGATCATTGGCCGACGTTGCGTGCCAATCGGTGAACGCCGCCGCGAAACGCGAAGTTCATCGGGTAAAAAAAGTTTTTCCACGAGGTCGTGCCCCAGAGCCGTTTGCAAATTGACGGGATGGTGTAAACTTCTTTCAGCGCGCCGTGGTATCCTTCGAGCAGCTCGTCCGGCGTGAAAGTCCTGGGTTGATAAACAACGTGGTTCGCGTCGTAAAGATCCCAGTCCTCAGTGAGCAAACGGCCCTCCGCCGTGAGCCGTTTGTGCAGACGCGTGCCGGGATAGGGGGTGAGGATGGAAAAATAGACGACTTCGAGCCGGGCCTTGATGACAAATTCCACCGTGCGGTCAAAAACTCCGGCGTCATCCGAGTCGAAACCGAACACGAACGAGCCGTCAATGCCGATGCCGTGGTCATGGATTTTGCGGGCGACATCCAGATATTCGCCGGGCTTGTTGACGCCTTTGCCGATGGACTTGATTGCTTCGGTCGAAAGCGTCTCGAAGCCCATGAACAGACCCGTGCAGCCGCTTCTCTCGCAGAGCTTCAGAATCTCTGAATCCTTGGCGATGTTGACCGAGGCCTGGGCGAACCAGTTCAGATTCATGTCCGCGATGCGGGTGAAAAACTCGCGGGCATAGGCACGGTTGCTCACGATGTTGTCGTCCACGAAAAACACGAGGTTTTTCAGCGTGAGCAGGCCGGTGAAGTGACGAAGCGTTTTCAGTTCCGCCAAAACTTCATCCTGCGGGCGGTTCCGGAAATGTCCTCCGAACGCGCTGGTGACGGCGCAGAATTCGCAGTCAATCGGACAGCCGCGCGTTGTCTCCATGAAATGAACCGGCAGATATTTTTTCTCGCGGAACAATTCCCAGTTGTTCGGCGGCAGCCCGGCCAGGGGCGGCCAGATTTCCCCGTGCCGGTAAAGAGGCTTCAGCTTGTTCTGCGCAAGGTCGTTCAAAAGCGCCGGCCAGAGTCCCTCAGCCTCGCCCGCCACTACAGCGTCGCAATGCTGCAAAGCCTCCTGCGGGAGGCAGGAAACATGCATCCCCCCCATGACCACTTTGACGCCCCGCCGCCGGAAGTGATCTGCGATTTGGTAGCCGCGCTTGCCCGTGGTGGTCATTGTCGTGATGCCGACCAGATCCGCAGGTTGGTCCAAATCGAGTGGCTCAATTTTCTCGTCCACGATTTTCACTTCCCAGTCCGGCGGGGTGAGCGCGGCCACGCGCAGCAGGCCGAGGTTGGGCAGACGAAACATCATCCCGCCCGCCATGAGGCTGTTTTTGACCTTGGGTGCAATGAGCAGCAGCCGTTTCATTTTGAGGCCGGCTGCCAGAGCCGTTGCACTGCGGGAAGGTAGCTCCAGATCGGACCGACCACGCCACGTTTGCGGAGACGCTGAGTCAATTCCTGATAACCGGGCAGCGGATCGCCGGCAATCCAACCCGGCGAACGCTTTGAGAATTCGCGCAACTTTGAGAAAATCATCTCCTCGGTCAGCCCCGGCGCAAGGTAGTAGGCTGGTTCCAGCAGATCGGCGTCGGGCTGAATGACGCCCTCCGCCACGGCCTGCGCGAACAACGGAGTGCCGGGATAAATCCTCATTCCCACCACCGCCGTGATGACCGTGTTTTTGAGGCGCAGGGAATTTTCAAAACCTTCGTCCAGCGTCGCCGGCGTTTCGCCGGGCCCGCCGCAGATGAGGAAGTGGCAGCAGTCAAGTTTCCGTTTTCGCGCCAGTTCGCTCGATTCAAAAACATCCTCGAACGTAAAATGTTTCGCGTAGGCGTTCAGTGTCACGTCGGAAAAACTGTCCGTGCCGAACTCAATGTGCGTCAACCCGGCGCGCGCCATCAGGTCCATCAGCTCTGTCGTCAGGCCGCGCGGGCGCAGGAAGCAGCCCCAGGCAATTTTCACGTTGCGGCGCAAAATCGCCTCGCAGATTTCCGCGACGTGGCGCGGCGTGAAATTAAAAACCGAATCCACGATGAAAACGAACTTCGCGCCCTGCCGCTGGAGATTTTCCAGCTCGGCGGCGACAATTTCCGGCGGGCGGCGGCGATGGTTTTTCCCTTCGATCAATGGATAGGTGCAATAGCAGCAGAGAAACTGGCAGCCGCGCTGCGTCTGGAGGTTGAGCGTGCCGCTGGCGGCCAGGTAAGTCCGGGCGATTTCCGGAGGACGGTCGGCTTGCGTCAACTGCAAATCCAGCGGGCCGGGTGCGGAGGGGTTGATGACAATTTTTCCGCCGCTCCAATGCACAAGGCCGGGCACGCGGGTGAAATCCCCGCCATTTTTCAACGTGTCCACCAGCGCAAGCATTCCCGGTTCGCCTTCGCCGGCGATGCCGTAATCCGCGCCGGTCAGCGCGAGCAGTTTTTGGGGGAAAATGCTGAAGCCGCTTCCGCCGAGCACCACCGGAGCCTGGCTGTGCCGCCGGATGGCGGCGGTGAACGGCGCGAGTTCGTCATAAAACTTCTCCCGCTTGCGGATCAGCACGTCGTCAATGTTGCGCAGTGAAATGCCGACGAGGTCCGGCTGGAATTCCCGGAGCGTTTCCGCCAGCCGGTCTGCGTTGGAAAGCCGGTCGATCCAGCGCGTCTCGTGACCGGCGAGCCGCAGCGCGGCGTTGATGTGCGCCAGTCCCAGCGGAAACACCGGGTCCGGCGCCGTGCAACGGTTGACACTGATGAGCAGGATGCGGCCGGGCATGAAATCAGGCGGCGGTTGCAACGGCAGGCGCCGCCGTAGTTTGTTCAATAGAATCTCTCATGCTTTGCGTTGAAGGTTCCAGACCCTCGGCGGCGATGGCCGCCTGCGCACGCGCTTCATCCATGATGAACCGTTCGCGTTTATAGAGCAGATCTCCAATTTTGGGATGGAACCCCATAAGTGTGCGGTCATGGTGCGTTCAACGGTTTCCAGAGGCAATGAAAATCCATCTGCATGAAAATCCATCCGCGGCATGAAATCCCATCCGCCTGAATTGCCATTCATTTAGACTGGTTGTCCGCGCAGGCAAGCGCTATTTTCGCGGCGTGGCAGGTATCATGCCCAATTTCAAAGCCGGGCCATCGCCGGCGAGGGTGAACCGGTGGCGTCCAGCCCTGATGTTCCTGGTCCGTCTGGCGCTGGCGGGGGTGTTGATGGGCTGGCTTTACGCCTGGGGAGCGCCGCTGGTTTACCGGCCCAAAAGCACGCCCGGCTTCTGGCTGGGTTGCGCGCACGGCGCGCTGATGCCCGCGGCGCTGCCGAGCCTGCTCATGCAAAAGGACGTGCCGATTTACGCGGCGGTCAACCAAGGCCGCAACTACAAAATCGGCTACATTGCAGGCATCAACGGCTGCGGCTTCGTCGTGTTTGGGCTGTTGTTCTGGAAACCTCAGCGGCAGTCCCGATTTTAATACAACCAACCGCAATACGTCTCCACCACTTTCACCTCGCCTCCGGCCCAGTAGTGGTTGCGGGGGAAATAAAAGGTCCGGGCGGAGCGGTGATAATTCAATTCCGCCGGCTGGCCGGGCTGGTTCGGATCGTAGGCCGCGAACCGGAAGCCGGTTTCCGTTTCCGCCACTTCATAGAGCACGATGCCGTGGTTGATGGTCAGATGCGGAAAGCGAAACAGATGCACGATGGCGGCGCGGCGGCTTGGCACCGAGCGGACCAGTTGGCCGGCCATGCGTTCCTGATACTGGCGTGAAACGGGCAGGATCATCCGCCAATGGCTCCGCAATACATAGGATTGCCACGCGCCGCCGCACCTGGCTCTCAGGGTCATCGCCTGTGCCTGGCTGAAGGAGCGCAACGAATCATAACCCGGCACCACCACGCGCCCGGCTTCAGAGCTGATGGCACGCGGATTGCGCGAAACGACTTCGCTCACAATGCGGCCGTAAGTTCCTTCATCAGCCGCCGGAAGCGCGGCGTCGAACCGCGCGTGGTAAAAGAATTGTCGCGCCGAGCGCGCCAGCACAAAACAGCGGTGCGCGTAGGTGGGCGGAGGATCGTTGCGCCGGGAAACCATCTTTTGCGACGCGGGATCGAGGCGGTACTCCCAGACCAGCTCGTTGGCAAAGGCGAAAGTGTCCCGGTCAAACTCGAAGCGGCGCGGCAGTGATGAGGTCGCGGAAATCATGCTTGGACAAACATTGGCTTTCGGCTAACAAAAGGCAATGCTGTACGAACGCTGGCGGCGAACTGCGCGCGCACGCCCGGACGAAATCGCCTTGAGTGAGTTCCCGTCCGGCCGCCGCTGGACTTTTGCCGGACTGGCGGGCGCGGTGGAAAAACTTCCGGCGGCGGACGAACCGTTTGTGTTCGCGCAAGGTCATTCCGCTGAGTTTATTTTCGATGTGCTGCGGGCCTGGCGCGACCAAGCCGTTCTGTGTCCGTTGGAAATCGGCCGGACAAATCCCGCGCTGCCTGCGCCACCGAAACCAGCCTGCCATCTCAAGCTCACCTCCGCCACCACCGGCCCGGCCCGCGCCGTCGTGTTCACGGCGGAACAGCTCGCCGCCGACGCCGAAAACATCGTTGTCACCATGGGACTGCGGCCCGGCTGGCCGAATCTTGGCGCGATTTCCCTGGCGCATTCCTACGGCTTCTCCAATCTCGTCCTGCCACTGTTGCTCCACGGCATCCCGCTTGTGCTGGTCGCCTCTTCGCTGTCGGAAATGGTCCGTCGGGCGTCGGAAAATCTGTCCGGCCTCACGCTCGCCGCCGTGCCTGCGCTCTGGCGGATGTGGCACGAAACCAATGGGATTCCCGCGCCGACTCGGCTTGCCATTTCAGCGGGAGCACCTTTGCCGGCGGCCTTGGAACGCGCTGTTTTTCAAGCGCGCGGACTCAAAATCCATAATTTCTACGGCTCAACTGAATGCGGCGGCATCGCCTACGACACCGCCGAAACACCGCGTGCCGACGGCACTTGCGTCGGCGCGCCCATGCGCAATGTGACTCTCGACCGCCATGGCGGCTGTGTGCGCGTTGCCAGCCGCGCCGTGGGGCAGAGCTACTGGCCGGAGGCAGGCGACGCATTGGGACAGGGGATTTTCCAGACCGGCGACCTGGCGGAGTTTCGCGACGGCCAGGTTTTTCTGCGCGGACGATTGAGCGAGCAGATCAACGTCGCCGGCCGCAAAATCTCCCCAGCCGCCATCGAGCACATTTTGGCGATGCATTCCGCCGTCCGCGAATGTGTCGTTTTCGGCCTGCCGGGTGATGACTCCGACCGCAACGAAGCGATTGCCGCCTGCGTGGTCCTTCGGGAGCAAATTTCCGCCGCCGAACTGAAACAATTTCTCCTTGCGCGATTGCCCGCCTGGCAGGTGCCGCGCCAATGGCGCTTTGTGGATTCACTGGCCGCGAACGAACGCGGCAAAATTTCCCGCGCCGACTGGCGGAAGAAACTTCTTGCGCGGAAATGAGACAATGCCGCCGCCGTCAAATCCGGTTTGCATCCACATGAAGATTTGTTTCACTCCTGTCCGCAAAACAATGATGAGCCAATGGCAGCCAACCCGATTCGGCGTGTAATGAACGAGACCGCGCTTTCATCTTCCGAACTCAAGGCCCTGCAGCAGGCCGCGTGGACGGCTGCCTTCCGCCAGGCCTTTGAGCGCTCTCCCTTTTATCGCGAGCATTTCTCCCGCGCCGGGCTTTCGCCGCGCGATGAGATTTCGCTGGGTGAAATGGACCGCATCCCGGCCATTGATAAAACCATCGTCTCCAGGAACACGGAAAAATTCCTCTGCGTGCCGCGCGAGAAGATCGTGGACATCCTCACCACCAGCGGTTCGACTGGCCAGCCGTTGGTCTGGCATCTCACCGAAGCCGATCTCGAACGTCTTGCACGCAACGAACAACTTTCCTTCGGCTGCGCCGGGTTCACTGCTGCCGATACCGTTTTGCTCGCCGTGGCCATGGACCGCTGTTTCATCGCGGGCATGGCTTATTACCTCGGCCTGCGCAAACTCGGCTGCGCCGTCATCCGCGTCGGTCCGGCTACGCCCCTGATGCACCTGGACATGATCCGTCGCGTGCAGCCAACTGCCGTCGTCGGCGTTCCCTCCTTTCTTGCGCATCTGGCGGACAAGGCGGCCGAGGCGGGGATCCATCTTGCTTCGTGCGGCATCCGCAAGGCTGTATGCATAGGCGAACCGGTTCGCACCAATGATTTTTCCCTGAACCGCGCCGGGCTGGCCGTGGAAAAAAGCTGGGGCGCAAAAGTGTTTTCCACTTACGGCGTCACCGAACTCGCCGCCTCCCTCTGCGAATGTGAATCCGGCCTCGGCGGTCATTTGCATCCCGAACTGCTCTTTCTCGAAGCGCTCGACGAACAGGGTCGCGCCGTCCCGGACGGTGAGGCGGGCGAACTCACCGCCACCACCTTCGGCGTCGAGGCCATGCCACTCATCCGTTATCGCACCGGCGATTTCGCGGCGATTCACCGCGCCCGGTGCCGCTGTGGCCGCCACTCGCTGCGCATCGGGCCGATTGTCGGGCGCAAAGATCAAAAGTTGAAAATCAAGGGCACGACGGTTTTCCCCTCAATGCTGAAAACGGTTCTCGACGCCACCCCTGAAATCTCCAGCTACGTCATCATCGCGCGGCACGAAAGTAACTTGTCCGATGCCGTCGAAATCAAATTTTCCAGTGCCGCGGCCTCGGCGAAAATCATTGCCGCGCTCAAAGAGCAATTTCAAGGCGCAGTGAAAGTGGTTCCGCAAATCAACGTCGCATCGCCCGCTGAAATCGAAAAACTGCAAATGCCCGACGGCGCGCGCAAGCGCCGTTACTTGGTGGACCTGCGCCATTGATATGCCCGGCGAACCGAACATCTGCATTGTCATTCCAGTTTTCAACCACGGCCTGACAGTTGGCCGCGTTGTGCGTGAGGCGAAAGATTATTTCCCCGTGATCGTCGTCAACGATGGTTGCACCGATGACACTGCGAAAATTCTCGCCGCGGAAAGCGGCATCAGCGTCATCACGCTGCCGCGGAACCAAGGCAAGGGGGCCGCTCTGGGCGCCGGTTTTGCCGAGGCGGAAAGGCACGGCTTTTCCCACGCCATCACGATTGACGCCGACGGCCAGCACGCGACCAAGGAACTGTCGTCGTTCGCTTCCGCCAGCCGGAAACAGCCCGAAGCGCTGGTCATCGGCGTGCGCGACCTGGTCAAGGAAAATGCGCCGCGTGGCCGCCGCATCACCAACAACATTTCCACTTTCTGGTTCAAGGTGGAAACCGGTGTGGCGCTCACCGACACGCAATGCGGCTATCGCAGTTATCCGCTCAAGACGATCAACCGGCTCCGCCTCAAATCCCGGCGCTATGCCTATGAACTGGAGATCATCGTCAAAGCCGCATGGGCCGGCATCCCCATCCTGGCGCAGCCGGTGTCCGCCGATTACGCGGCGCCAACTTCGCGGCTCTCGCATTTCGATCCGTGGCGCGACATGGCGCGGATCTCGTTTCTGCACTCGCGGCTTTCCATCCAGAGCTTTTGCGTTCCGGCGCTGCTGCGAAAAATGTCCGCCCTCGGCCAGTTGCATCATCTGCGGCGCGGCCAGCGCGTGAACACCATTTTGTGCCTGCTCTTTTCCGAGCACACCGACACGCCGGGGAAACTTGCCTTCGCAGTGGGGCTGGGATTTTTCTGCGGCATCGCCCCCATCTGGGGTTTTCAAATCATTGCCGCCGCCGCGCTCGCGCATAAACTCCGATTGAACAAAGCCATCGCAGTGACCGCCAGCCACATTTCCTTTCCGCTCGCCGCGCCGTTCATCCTGGCCGCCGGGCTGCTGCTCGGCCATTACCTGCACACGGGCGGGCTGCTGCCGCTCAACACCACGACGCTGCTGAAGGAAATCCCGACACGCCTCGCCGAATGGTTTTTCGGCAGCATCGCGCTGGGAATTCTCGTTGGAGCAGCCGGCATGATTGTCACCTGGCTCGTCAGCCGGTCATTCGGCGGCAAAAACAACCCACCCACGTGACCGGGCGCTTCGTCCAACTGCATTTGTTTTTCGTGCGCCACCGGACAATCGTGCTCCTGCTGCTGGCCGCGTTTGTCATCGCGTCAATTTGCATGGGGCGCGGACTCAAGCTCAACGAAGATTTCACCGACATTTTGCCGATGTCCGCGCCCGCCATTGCCGAACAGGTTGAAGCGCTCAAAGACATCCAGCAGGCCGACCGGCTCTACATTGATGTCGCCACCGCTGCGACCAACGCCGAACAGCTCGCCGACGCCGCGGGACAAATGACCGCCGAACTCCGCCAAATTCCACGGCTCACCGATGTGCGCGCCGACATCAATGTCGCCGACATGGGTGCGGCCTGCCAGCAGTTGCAATCACAACTGCCGGCGCTGCTCAACTCGAATGCGCTGCGCGAACTGGAACCGCGCCTGACAGCGACGAATTTGGAAGCACGGCTCGCATGGCTGAAAAAATCCATGATGCAACCGCAGGGATTGTTGTTCAAAGACGTCGCACAGGCGGATCCCGCCGGCATCAGCGACGCCGTGTTGGCGCGGCTCCGCACTTTGCAGACCGGCATGGGCGATGCCCGCATCGTCGGCGGACGCCTCACCAGCGCGGACGGCTGCCACGTGCTGATCGATGCCAGGCCCGATTTCCGCTCCTCCGAAACCGACAAAAGCGCCGCGCTCATCGAAGCCGTGTTGAAAGCCGCGTGCTCCGTCCAGCAAAGATTCCCGGCCGGTGCGGTAAAGATCTCGGTCACCGGCGCGCACCGCGCCGCGCTGGACAACGCCACGATGATCCGCGCCGACACCACGCGGACGAGCGTCATCGCCACCCTGGCCATTGCTGTGCTGATCTTTCTCGCATGCCGCCGCCGATGGCTGGCCCTGATGGCCTTGGTCCCGGTGGCCTTCGGCGCGCTGGGTGCGGTCGCCGTTCTCTTTCTGACCGGCAACTTGGTTTCCTCAGTGGCGCTGGGTTGCGGCTGCATGTTGATCGGAGTCACGGTGGACTACGGAGTTTATATCATCTATCAACTCGACGATTCGCCGCCAGCCAGCCGTGAAGAACTCGCGAGCCTCGTCGCTGGACTGGTTCCCGCGCTCGCGTTTGGCGCCCTCACGACGATGGCGGCTTTCCTCGTGATGTTTCTCTCGCCGATTTCCGGCCACCGGCAGCTCGGTTTGTTTGGCGTCGTGGGCGTCGGGCTGGCGGCGCTCTTTGCGCTGTTTATCCTGCCGTTGTTCATTCCGGTGAAAGTCGCGGACCATGCCCGTCCTCTGCCGTTGACAGCGCTGCTCCGGCGATTGTTCGATTGGCGGACGAGGAACAGGCGATTCATCTTGCCGGCGCTGGCTCTGTTCACGCTCGTCTGCGCCGTGGGAGTGGCCCGCCTGAAATTCAACGGCGATCTCGCGCGGCTCAACGGTGTCACGCGCAGCACCCAACAGGACGAACAAGCCATCCGCAAAACCTGGGGAAAGGCCCTTTCACTGACGACCATCGTCGTCGGTGGAACGACGCGCGAAGAGGTTCTGACGAAAAACGAAAAAGTCTTCGCGGCGCTGGAAAAACTGCGCGGACAAAACATCCTTGAGTCCTTTTCCTCCATTGCACCCCTGATGCCCTCGGCCCAGTCACGGACGGCCAATATGCGCGACTGGCGGATTTTCTGGACCCCTGAGCGACAGTTGCAACTCCATGATTCACTTTCCGCCGCGGGTGCCAAGCTGGGTTTTCGCGGCGAAACGTTCGCGCCGTTTTTGCAGGGGATTTCCTCCCCGGCGACTGCGGCAGTGTCGGAAACCCGTTCTGAATTGAACCGCCTGACCGCCGATTTCTGGAACGTGCGCGACGGCAAAATGTATCTGACGACCCTCGTGAAAACGGCCGGCACGGAAAAATTCCGCCGGCTTCGCGCGGCGGTGAAGTCGGCCGTGCCGGACGCGTTGCTGCTCAACAAGACAGCGTTGTCCGAGGAAATCACGCAAATCGCGCGACGCGCTCTGCCTGTGTTTGGAGTGCTCGTGGCGGCGCTGAATGCGTTCCTGATTTTTCTGCTGCTGGGCCGGATTGAACTGGTGCTGGTCACGCTGCTGCCCATGGCGGCGGGCGTTTTCTGGACACTGGGTTCGCTCGGCCTTTGCGGCCTGCCCATTGACGTGGCGAATTTTGTGTTCGTCATCTTTGTCGTCGGCGTGGGCGGCGATTACAGCCTGTTCCTCGTTTTGGGCGAACTTGAACCGTTGCGCGGCCGCCAGGAACGCACGGCGGCCACGGCCGCCGCGGTGGCGATGTGCGCGCTGACCGCGCTTCTCGGCACCGGCGTGCTGGTGCTGGCACGTCACCCGGCCTTGTTTTCCGTCGGCCTGACGGCGTTGCTCGGCATCAGTTTCAGTTTGCTGGCGACGTTGCTCCTCGTTCCATCGTCCATCCTCTGGCTGGCAAGCTTGAATTCGCGCCGCCCCAAAATCTCCAATCCCACCATGGCGCAAACGCTCCGCGCCGTCAGCCGGCTCTACCGTTTTCAAGGTCCATACGTTTCGCGGTTTGTTTATTGGAAGATGAAAACCGACCCGCTGTTCCGCGCCGTGGAAAGAGCGGCGCCGGCGCGCGGGGAAATCCTCGATGTCGGCTGCGGCTACGGTCTTCTCACGCACTGGCTGACGCTCTTCACGCCGGAGCGCCGGGTGCATGGCGTGGATTTTGATGCGGAAAAAATCCGCGTGGCGCAAGTCACCGCGCGGGCGAATCCACAGGTGGCGTTTGAGCGGGGTGACATTCTGGAATGGTCGGTGTTTCCCGCGTGCGACTGCGCGTTGCTGTGCGATGTGCTGCATTACTTCCCGCGCGAACTCAAGGCGGACGTGCTCAAGAAAATCTTTTTCGCGCTGCGTCCCGGCGGTTGCCTCGTCATCCGGGATGCCGTGGCGGAAGAGAATTTCCGCCACCGGGCCGTGGCGAACGCTGAGAAATGGGCTGTGCGTTTGGGCCGAAACCGTACGCGGCACGGCCTGCATTTTGAGGACGAACAAACCCATCTCGCCTTGCTGCGCGCAGCCGGCTTTGCAAACGTCGAAGTTAGGAACGGATCCGGCCTCGGATCAAATCTGTTGCTGATCGCGAGAAAGGCTGGAGATGCCATTGCCTGATCTCAACCAGGCATCCAACTGCACAGTGATTCCGCCGCGATGAATCCGTTTGACATCGCGGCGTCTCAGGCGCAGCATCCCGGCCAAGGCTGACGTTGGCCCCTCCGGGGACCCAACTGTGGCAGCCGTCGAAAAAAGGACCAAGTTATGAAACATATTTGCAGACGCGCCTTCATTGGGATGTCCATCCTGGCGCTGCTGGCCGCCGCGCCCTCACTCAGGGCGGAAACGGAAGACGAACTCATCGCCAAATTATCGTCACCGGACGAAGGCAAGGTGATTGCAGCCATGACACGCTATAAAAAGCTGTACCGCGGCAGCACCAAAGCATTTCCGGTGCTGAAAAAACTGTTGACCGATTCGCGCCTCAAGGTGAAAGAACGGGCGGCGGGCTTGCTCGGTTCTTTCCATGGGGATGTGAGCGAGGAAGACGTCAAGGCCATCTGCGCGCTGCTCAAGGAGCCGAGCGCGGGCGCGATCCAGGAGGGTTTGAAGGCCTTGCGCGGACTCCAGGGACCGGCAGTGGCGGCATCCGTGCCTGAAATTGTGCCCTTCCTCAAGCATTCCAACTCTTACGTGGTCCGGGACGCTTGCCGGACTTTGGCTGTGCTGGGCAACAAAGATCAAATCCCTTTGATCGAACCTTTGTTGAGCAGCCCTGAGTCCCGAGTCAAGAAGGACGCCCAGGACGCCATCGCCGCCTTGCGCTCAAAATCCTAAGCGCCAGCCGCAGTGCAACTGCAAAGCGAGCCGCATTCCGGGTCTTGCTTTGTGGCGCTGAGGACGGGCGTTTGGGCTGGAGCCGCACGCGGCACGGCCCGCGTTTTGACGACGAAGAAACCCGCCTCGCACTGTTGTGCAAGGCGGGTATTGAAAAAACTGAAATCAGAACCGAATCCGGCTTGGGTTCAAACCGGGTATGGGTTGCTTCAAAACTTTAACGGCAGTCATCTTTGTTGACATGAATCACCCGGCCGGACTTTTTTCCGCCGAGAAAATCCGCCTTGATTTGCTCGATGTGGGCTTTTTGTGAAGTTTCAAAAGCAAGTGCCACTTCATCCCGCTCCAAGGTATAAACTTTCTTGCCCAGTTTTTTTTCAAGCTTTTCAACATTTTGCAGATCGTGAGGAGCTTGAGACAACGGAACTAAAAACGGCCCTCCTCTCCAGACGCTGACATCAAACACCAAATCATACGTCTTGTTTGGTGCCAAATCCGCCGTTACAATATTAATTGGATTGGCTCCAAACCAAGTAATCAGAGTTTTTGTCCCTGGCTCGAAAACAAACTGACATTCGCTTTTTTTAGGCAGATCCATCCAAAACTTCCCACTTTCGTCAAATATAGGAATCCTGATGTCTGCCCCCCACGGCCCCTGCCCCCCCACCCGGTAAATATTAACCAATGCCTTTCCCTCCGGCGGTGCAGCAAGGCGTGAGACTTGAGTGATGTGAGTTTTGGCGGCATTTGAAACGCTGGGCGTCAAAACCGCCAGCATCAAAACGACTGGCGTGAAAAATGTGCTTTTGAAAGTTGTTTTCATGGCATGAAATTATTCAGTTTGTTGCTCATAGGCTGTCTCGTTATTCCGACGGGAGCGCTGGCGCACGGGCCTTGAGCAAGCGCCAGGTCTCTATCCAGTCGGCTCCCGAACTTCTTGCTGTTGTGCCTGGGCTGCTCAAAACGTGAATGACATTATTGAATCGAGACGATTATGTCAAACGAAAATCGCAACGCCCATCTTGGGCGGTAAATCCGCCGCGATGAATCCGTTTGACATCGCGGCGTCTCGGGCGCTGCATCCCGCCAAGGCTGGGGGTTGCCCGCGCGGACGTCAGTGCGGAGGATGTCCAGTCCATCTGCACATTGTTGAAAGAACCGGACGCGAACGCGTACACGGAAGGTTTGAAGGCCTTGCGGGGCGTTCAGGCATCGGCGGTGGCAGGAACGGTGCCGAAGGTGCTGCAGTTTCTCAAAAACTCAAACACGCACCTGATGCGTGACGCCTGCCGAACGTTGGCCGCCATCGGCAACAAAGACCTCATTCCCCAAATCGAACCTTTGTTGAAAAATCCCGAACGCGCGGTGCGCTTGGACGCCCAAGACGCCATTAACGCGTTGCAGTCGAAAACCTAACCCAGAACAAACCCCACTCTCAACGGTGGTCGTCTGGAGCGAGATACTGCAGCTTGTCGTGTCGTTTTCCGACTGTAAACTCTTCGATTAGATGCTGCACACTCTGGTATCCTTGCACGTGTGCCGCTTCAGACGATGCGGCTTCGACCCAATGGTTCTCTTTGCTCCATTCTGCGACCAACTGCCGTGTTTTACCGTCCTGATGAAGCGGCTTGATCTTAAAATCATTTTGCCACCATCCCAAATAGCGATCTATCCAAAGGTCATACGTTTGATTTGCGAGCAATTCCGCTTGAACACACGAAGTTATTTCAGCAGAGAGACACAAGAAGTCATGTTTGCCTGGCTCGCAGATGCAGGCAACCGATTGGCCATTGCCAAGCGCTGCGATTAGCCGGGTGTCAACCCAAACCGGGGCATAAAATTGTCTGCCTACACTTCCTTTGGGCCGATGGATGCATATAAGCGCCTTGCCGGCAGGTGGTGACGTCGGGATGTCCGCATTCTTGCTTGTCTTAGCTTGCTGGCTGGCGCAGCCGCTCAATAGTTCCACAGCGAGAACTAAGGACCATAGTCCAGACAATTTGACTCCCAGTTTGACATTTTTCATAAGCTGTTATAACGAAACCAACGTGGTGGGAAGATTCAGTCAACCCCTCTTGTCCCCTCTTGTAAAAGTCACTTTTCGAATCCACGCCTTTCGAAAGTGAGTCTTTACTTCCCATCGAGATACTTAGCCAGTTTGGTGCCTAAATCCTTCGCATTGATCGCAACCCAATCCTCGTAACCAGTGAAGCCACCCCTCCCACCCGAAATGCCTGCGAGTTGGAGATTAGCAATGGTCCTGGCTGGGTCTGAAGCCCGATAAAGCCTCACATTGGCGCGGACAGTCGATCTCCCGGCGCCCACTCCAACCCAAAAGCGCGCCGCCGCTGAACCGGAATCCACCAACGTGATTTCGCCGTCAACAACCAGCGCATCGCTTGGGGTCTGGGCTGAGAATTTCCTGGCGTCATATCTCTCATGCTGAAGCCGATCAATAATGGCCTCGGAGATAATCATTGGAATCCGCTCCTGCTGCAAGGCGACCTTTTCCGGAACATCGCTGTAATCGCCTTTGAATACGGCTTTGGAGGCGTCAAAGTCCTTCACATAAATCTGGTCGGTTTTGGGAATGCGCCCGGTCAGCCCGGTCCGAACTTGTTCAATCTTTCCGGTCGCACAGCCGCTCATCGCCATGGCGACCACGAGGAGTGAGCAAAAAATCAGGAACCGTGAGTTGAGCTGTCTCAAAGTTTTCATAGAAAAATCTAGTTTCCGTCGTCTTGGTTCAGCGTGAAATGGACTTTTCCAATTCACGTTCAAGCAACTAACAGCTTGGAGGTTCCGACCCGCAAGCCCAAGTTTTTTAAGGCATGAGGAGGCTCTGGAATAAAGGTCTCCAAGGGGTTTTCGGGGAGGTTTTGGGCCTACCCAAAAAGCGGAGACGTTTTTATTTCGTCGCCCCATCCCGCTATCCCTCGGCGGATTGCTCTTCAGCAGAGCCCGCTTCTGTTTCGCGGGACGGCCTGACTCTCGCAAAGGGGGTGGGTTTTGTCAAGGACGATTTTTCGTAGGCGGCGACAATCCTCTCCCGAGCCGCCTGGCGCTTGATCCGGCGCTGCTGGCGGGCGGCTTTCAGTTTGCGGTCCCGCGCGGCGAAGATTTCCTCCTGCCTGCCGGGAAGCTTGTCGGCCAGGGCGATGTAGCCCAGGGCGCTGTGCAACCGGCGGCTGCTGTAGTGTTCGCCGTAGCCGGTGATGATTTCCGCGCGTCCTCCAGCGAGAGTGAGCAGCGCGGACGGATGCTCTCCAGTTTCAAACTTTGGTGCCAGCGTTCGAGCTTGCCGTTGCTTTGGGGATGAAAACCGGTGCAAGAATGGACTTTCCATGCTATGATTTGCAGGTATGAAAATAATCTCTGTTGAACAGGTCCTTAAAGGAAGTGGCTGGTTGGCGTTGTCCTGCGCGCTGCTGGCAGGCTGTGCGACTGGAAACTACAAGCCCGTTGTCCGCTTCGGGCAGTTGAATCTCGAAACCCAGGTGCCGCGCCAGGACCTGGTTATCCTTGACACGGTGGAAGGCACGTCGCGCGAGGACGCTTACGTGCTCGGCATCGTGCGGATCATTGACCAGACGAACTGGCAAGTGCTGGGCGTCAAGTTTTTCGAGGATCATTGCGCTTGCCCGAACGGACCGACGGTGCCCTGCTTTTTCGTCGATCCCGTGCCGGCCCGCGCTTATTACAACGCGCTGGCCAAGGCCCCGGAAGCAGACGCGCTCATTGAGCGCTCTTCGACTAGCCGCACGCGCGGGTGTCCGTTCCTGTGCCGGACGAGGGAAATCACGTACCGAGGCAAGGCCATTCAGCTCAAGACCCGGTAATCAGCACCGGTCCGGCCGAAAACGCGACCGCGCAAATCGGAGTCCGGGAGTTGGGGAGTCATCGGTTGTCCTGCTCGACGCCGCGGGCGGCGCAGGCTTCGGCAACTCGCAACAGCAGATTGTGCCCCACTTTTTCGTCCCAGGTAAACTTGTTCGACAGCACCACCACGGCCACGCGCGCGTCCAGATCCAGCCCGATGTAGGCGTGGTAACCGGCAACCATGCCGTCCTTGAAAGTGAGAACGCGCCGTCCGTTGTCAAAGTAATTGATGATCCAGCCCAGCGCCTCGCCCCCGCGCGCGGTCTGGATTTGCTGGCGGTGCGTCGCCGCCAGCGCGGACTCGACCGGCAAATGGAGCATGCCCAAATTGGCCCGCGCAAAAATGAGCAGGTCGTTCATGCTGGAGTACATCCCAATGGCCGGCCGCAGCAAATCTCCCATGTCCCACGCAGGCAGGGGACAGTTGCCCGGCTTCCAGCACGCCTGGTTGCCGACGTGGCCGACAGCCAGACGGCTTTGCTGCTCGGTACTGGGGAAAAAAACCGAGTCGTTCATGCGCAGTGGCCGGCAGATTTTTTCCACGATCAAATCCGTTGCCGGCCGTCCGGTTTTCTCCGCGATTAAATAACCGAGCAGGCCCGCGCCGAGGTTGGAATAAACAAATTCCGGCGGTGTTTTGGGCTGCGGCCGCGCATGGCGCAGATATCTTTGCAGATAGGGAATTGTCAGGCATGCGTAAAGGTTGTGTCCCGTGACAAGGTAGCCGAGGAAGGAACCGAGCTGGCTCAATGTCATCGGCTCGCGCGGCAGACCGCCTGTGTGCGTGGCCACTTGATGCACCGTCAGCCGTCCCGCTTCCGCGCTCACGACCAGGTTCTTGGGCAGGATATCGCGCACCGTGTCGTCGTCGTGCAATTTCCCCTCGGCCTCAAGCTGGATGAGCAGCGCTTCTGTAAACAACTTCGAGAGCGAGCCGATTTGAAACAGGTTGTCCGGCCTGGGTGCATTCGTGTCGCCGTCCCGTCCCGTCCGTCCGTATCCAAAACTCTGCGTGGCTCCCTCCGGCGTCACCACGCCCACCACCATGCCGAAAACTTCGCCGCTGGCCACCAACGGTTTCACCAGCGCGTCCGCTTCGGCCCGGACCGTTCCGCCTGCGCGCAGCCGCGCGACGGCCAAGGCCGGATCAGAAATTTGACGCGTGGCGGCGGTGCGGCAGCCGGTTCCCAGCAGCCCGAGAAAAATCAGCACCATCGCCCGGCTGATGGCGGCGAATTGCCGGAGCAAGAACGACCGACACAGACAATCTGCCGGAGAGGCGGAATACATGCGCGTTCCGCAGCATGGCAAATCTGCGCCGTTCGTCAAGCGCCGGGCGCGGCAGGATGGTTTTTACCCGGAAAACAGGCGTGCGTTTGCGGCGTCGGCGCCCCATAATGTTCGCATGGCTGCTTTTGGAAAATTTTTGCTTCCGGCGTTGTTGTTCGTTTTGGCGGGCATTCCGGCCCGCTCCGCCGATCTGCTGGACGAATGGTTTGCTGCGCAGGCAAACCTGCACACTTGGAGTGCGGACATCGTGCAGACGCGCAACTTCAAAAACCTCGCGCAGCCCCTCGTCGCCAATGGCAAGGTCTGGGTCGAGGTGCCGAACCGGTTCCGCTGGGAACTGGGCCAGCCACCGCAAACCATCGCCCTGCGCCAGCCGGCGGAACTGACGATCGTCTATCCCCGGCTCAAACGGGCGGAAAAATATCCATTGCTGCCCGCCCGCGCCGGCCCGTGGCAGGATGCATTGGCGTTGCTGGAGGCGAGCTTCCCCCAAAGCCGCACCAACTTGGAGGCAAAGTTCCAAATCCTCGCGCTGACACAAACCAACGGCGTGGCCACCCTGGCGCTGCAGCCGCGCAGCGCGGCCGCGCGCAAGTTCGTCGCCCGCCTCGAAATCAGTTTTCGCTCGGACGACTTTACGCCCTTCGCCACGGCGTTGACCTTCAGCGATGGTTCCAACCTCCGAAATGAATTCCACCATGCTGTGCTCAACCCGCCCCTGGAACGCCAAATGTTTGAGGCGAAAATGGATCCGGGCTTCACGATCGTGGAGCCCCTGAAACAATAAAAAAGCCCCGGCGCCAAACCAGGGGGTTGAAATAATCCGCCGATTCGCCGCACGATCGTCAAATCGGGCGGCCACAAGAGTTGTTCGCGGCAATAAATTCTTGACCCGTCCGCGCCCGCGGAGTTCATTAGCGCGGATATTCGTTGAAACATTCTTGCGCCATCGCTCTATGAAAGTTCTGCTCGTGCGCGGTAATCCGCGAAAAAACGGGTTCACGCAGTATCTGACGAACCTGTTCCGTGCCGGCCTGCTCGAAACGGCAGCGCGCGTCACCGACGTGGACCTCGCCGCCGAGGAGTATTCGCTCAAGCCTTGCCTGGGGTGTTATCATTGCTGGCTCGTCAAGCCTGGCCAATGCGTCCATCACGACCCGATGGAAAGACTCCTGCCGGTCATCCTCGAAACCGACGTTTTGGTCTGTGCCACCCCGGTTTATTATTTCGCGATGAGCAGCCACCTGAAGAATTTTTTTGAGCGCACGTTCCCGTTGACGACCCACGGTCTGGAGACGAGCAAAATGGGGCTTCTGCGCAACCGCCTGCGCGAACCGGCGAAGTGGGGCGATAAAAAATTCATCTCCATTACGGTTGGCGCGTTGCGGGCGCGAGAAGCTTACGAACCGGTCAACCAGACCTTCCGCCTTATCGCGGACACCCTTCACATGGAGCTGGGCGGCCAGTTGACGCGGTCTGAATCGCACCAACTGCCTTTCAAATTATCCAAGCCGATTACACTCAAACGCGTCGAAGCCGCCTTTCTCAAGGCCGGGCGCGAGACCGGCACGACCGGCCAACTTTCGCCCAGAACCATGGCGGAGGCGGCGTTGCCGCTGTCGCCGGACGAAAAATACTTCTGCACTTACGCGAACATTTTTTGGGAAAATGCCGTTGCCATGGACGCGACGAATACCAACAGCGCTAAATTGCAAAAGCAGGTCGGCAGCGACCCCGACATCCTCATGCGGGAGATGGCCAGGTGCATAAACCCAAAGGCCACCGCGCGGTTGCGCGCCGTGCTGCAATTTGATTTCCCCGACTGCCAGCGGCACTACCGCTTCACCGTGGACAAAGGCCGGTGCGAATTGAAATTCGAGCCGACCTCCACCCCCGACTTGCGCGTGACCTGCACCAGAGACATCTGGGTGGCACTCTTCATGCGCCAGTTGAACGTGCCGGCCGCGCTGCGCCAGGGCGTGATCGCAATCGAAGGCGACAAGAGCCTCTTCACCCGGCTGGACCGCTATTTCCCGCCGCCTTCGGTTTGAATTCTCATGAAGCCAACTGATGTTGACGTGCTCATCATTGGCGCCGGCCCGGCGGGTTCGACCGCCGCCGCGTTGCTGCACCGGCAGGGTTTTCAATTATTGCTGGTGGAAAAACAGATTTTTCCGCGGTTTGTGATTGGTGAAAGTCTGCTGCCGCACAGCATGGACCTGTTGCAGGAAGCCGGCCTGCTCGACTCGATCCAAGCGCAGGGCTTCATGCAAAAATTCGGCGCGGTGTTTCTGCGGGGCAAGCAGGCCTGCAGCTTTGATTTTTCCGACCAATTCACCTCCGGCTGGCAATATACCTACCAAGTTCCTCGCGCCGATTTCGACAAGTCGCTGGCCGATGCCGTCGCGGCGCGCGACGTGCCGGTCCTTTACGGCCAGGGAGTCACGGCGGTCGAGTTTCATGAAAGCCACGCCAGCGTGACCATCGAGCAACCGGACAAGGCCATTGACAGAGTTTCCGCCCGGTTCGTGCTGGATTGCAGCGGCTACGGGCGCGTTTTGCCCCGGCTGCTATGCTTGGAAGAGCCAACCCGCTTTCCCGTGCGCGAAGCTTTGTTCACCCATGTGACAGGTGATCAGCGTCCCTTGGGCCGGGAGGAAGGAAAAATCTGGGTCTGCATTCATCCCGGTGGCGCGTGGATTTGGATCATTCCCTTTTCCAACGGCAAAACCAGCGTTGGAGTGGTGGCCAAGCCGGAATTTTTCCGTCCTTATCCCGTCGAACCCCAAGCACAACTGCGCGCCGTGCTGATGAGCGACCCCAACGCCGCGGCGCGGCTGGCCAATATGCAGTATGCCTTTCCCCCGCAGCGCATCAGCGGCTACGCCTGTGCCGTCAAAAGACTTTACGGCCCGCGCTTTGCGCTGGTGGGAAACGCCACGGAATTTCTCGACCCGGTTTTCAGTTCAGGCGTGACACTGGCGCTGGCTTCGGCCAACCGCGCGGCCCAGGTGCTGACCCGGCACCTGCGCGGCCAGCCCGTTGATTGGCAGACCGAGTATGCCGATTACGTCATGCAAGGGATCAACACTTTCCGCGCCTACGTGACCGCCTGGTATGATACGAGCCTGCTCCAAATCTTTTTTGCCGCGCAACGCGACCCTGCCATCATGAAGCAAATCTGTTCCGTTCTGGCCGGTTATGTCTGGGACCAAAACAATCCCTACGCCTCGCAGGCGGGACGGGCGTTGCCGCTGTTGGTTAAGATCATCCAGGGGCGTGCCCGGACATGATTTTCGCCGCGATCTTCCGATGACACTTGATCACCGCTTTTCTCATCTCTTTTGCGCCAAAATCCAGTCCCAGAGAGCAGGGTCGTTGTAGGCGCGATCCCAGCAGTTGTGGCCCAAGTCCGGGTAGATCGTCAGCCGTGCCTTGCCGCCAATCTCGTTCACCAGTCTGACCAGCTTCCAACCGCCGATTGAGGCTCATTGATTTATGTCCATGTTTGCGCTATTTGGAAGCATGTTTTTGAGCGAACGTTCGACGCAAGAAGAACGTATTGATTTGCCGAATCGCGCTGAATCAGAAACCGTCGCCGAGTTTCGCGAGTTGGACCGATTCAACCGCTTTTTCCGTTTTGATCTTGTGTTCGAGTCGGAACTGCCAAAATGGCTGGGCGAGGATCACTGCGCCCGGCTGGAAATTCTGGATGTCGGCGCCGGCACGGGTTTGCTGGGCAAACGGTTGTCTGAATTCGCGCGGCGGCGGGGTTGGGAGTGGCGGTTCACCAATCTTGACGCCAACCCCCTCGGTTTGCGCGATGGCGGCGCGCCCAATCCAGTCGTTGCGTCGGCGCTAAATCTGCCATTCCCCGATGGCGAGTTTGACCTCGTGGTCGCCTCGCAAATGACTCATCACCTTTCCGATGCCCAGGTGGTGACGCATTGGCGCGAAGCTTGGCGCGTCACACGGGACGGGTTGTTCATCTCCGACTTGCACCGAAACGCGTGGTTCTATGTCACGCTTTGGCTGACGATGCTCGCGTTGCGCTCCAACCGCTCTCTGAGAAAAGATGGATTGATCTCCGTCAAGCGCGGCTTCCGCCGGCCTGAATGGCGCGAAATGGCGAAACAAGCGGAAATTCCGCAGGCAAAAATCTGGCTCTTTTTCGGCACGCGGATTGTGTTGCAGGCGCGCAAATGTTCCGGTTGAGCCTTGCTTATCGCCTTCGCCCTGTTACTGTCTTGAACCGAAGGGCGGCGGCGAGGGCGCCATTTGTCAGCAAGAATGAAAGTCACTTTTGTCTATCCTCGGTTTGAGAAGTTCCTGACCAGCCTGCCCGAACTGGACGGGGGGTTGGTGGATTACTTCCTCGGCAATTTCACCACCCCGCCTTCGCTCGGCATCCCCATCCTCGCCTCACTGACACCGCCCGAAGTGGAGGTCGAGCTGCTCGACGACAACAGCAGCCAAACCATCGATTACGAAGCGCCCACCGACCTTGTTGCCATCAACTGTTTCACGCCCCAGGCGGCCCGCGCGTTCGAGATCGCGGACCGCTTCCGCGCTCGCGGCAAAAAGGTGGTCATGGGCGGGTTGTTCCCGTCGTTCATGGCCGACGAATGCCTCAAACACGCGGACGCGGTGAATGTGGGCGAAGGCGAGTCAACCTGGCGGCGCATCCTGGCCGACGCCCAGGCCGGCGAACTTAAGCCGCTCTATCACGGCGGCAGCAATGCGGACCTATCCGTGACGCCAATCCCCCGCCGCGAAATATTCTACCGCAATGAGCATTACGACTGGGACGAGGACCTCGTGCAACTCACCCGCGGCTGTTCCTACACCTGCGCCATGTGCTCGTTGCCGGCGCAAATGGGCGGGCGCATTCGTTTCCGGCCCATTGAACGGGTGGTCGAGGAACTTCGCCAACTCAAGCACGAGAACGTCTATCTCGCCGACGACACGATCTTCTTCCCGCACCGCAAATTGAACGAATTCGCCCGCGCCCTGTTCCGTGCCGTGGAACCGCTGGGGAAAAAGTATTTTGTCACTTCCGCCATGGGCCTGAACACGGACCCCGGTTTCCTGGACCTCGCGGCGCGCGCCGGTGTCCGGAATTTCTACTGTACAATGAACGTTGATCCGGTTTCCATCCGGGCGCTTCAAGGCGAAGCCCGCCAGCGGCAGATGCTCATTGACCTGGTCAAAACGCTCGAAGACCGGGGCATCCGCTTCTTCGGCTCGTGCGGCATCGGGCGGGACTGGGACGACGCCAACATCGCTGACCGGGTGCTCGACCTCTTTGAAGCGGCCGGGATCCACACGGCGGAGTTCTTCATTTTCACGCCGTATCCCGGCTCGGTGCATTGGGACCGCATGCAGCGGCAGGGCCGCATCTTCGATTTCAACTGGGCGCATTACAACGGCGCGAACGTCGTCGCCCGCCCGCTGAACCTGACGCCCGAAAAGTTGCGCGAGCAACTCATCAGGCTCTGGCGCGAGTTCTTCAAGCGCCAAAAGCCCCAACACGCGGCCAGCCTGGAACCGGCGACGTGGCAAGGCGGCGTGCAGGTCCTCGGCAAACCGATGCAGCGCCAGGGCGTGAGCCGGCAAGCGCTCATCACTGGCATTGGCATCACCAGTCCCATCGGGCACGACGTGGAGACTGTCACCGAGTCCCTCCGCACAGGACAACACGGACTGGCACCCATCAAGAAATTCGACGCGCGGCATTTCCGCAGCACTTATGGAGGGGAAATCAAGAACTTCGATTTGAGCCAGTGGCTGACTGAGGCGGAATTGGCGGAATACGAAGACCTCTTTTTGCGCCATGCCATCGCCGCCGCACGGCGGGCCTTGCGCGACGCAGGCATTCAAACCGGCGCCGACGGCCTCCGCCGCGACATCGCCCTGGTTCTGGGCACCTGCAACGGCGGAATCTGCTCGGCCGAGGCTGAGTATGCCTGGAAACACGGCCGCAGCCTGCACCCGATCAACGAGCGGATGAACCTCCAGGCCCAGCTCTATGGCTTCGGCAAAGCGATGGCCAGCGCGCTGAAGCTCGGCGCCGAAACATGGGTGGTCACCACAGCGTGTTCCTCGACCACGGTGGCGCTCGGTTTGGCCCAACGGCTCGTCAACCGGGGCTATTACGACAAGGTGCTCGTCGGCGGCGCTGACGTGCTCTCCGTGGCCAACATGTCCGGCTTCGACTCTTTGAAAGCTACCGCGCCGGGGCGCATGGCGCCCTTCTCAACACCCTACGGCATGAACGTTGGCGAGGGTGCGTGCTTCTGGCTCGTGGAGGATATGGAGAAGGCGCTGCTTCGTCATGCCCATTGTTATGGCCGGCTTGTGGGCCACGCGACGACTTCCGACGCCTACCACCCCACCACGCCGGACCCTCGCGGCCAAGGCGTCCAGCGCACGCTGCGCCTGGCTCTCGAAGATTCCGGTCTCACCATCGCCGACATCGGCTGCATCAACGGCCACGGCTCCGGCACCGAGGCCAATGACAAGGCTGAGTCGCGTGGAGTGGCGGCCTTTTGCGACGGTCATGCCATTCCCCTGGTTTCCACCAAATCCTTCTTTGGCCACTGCATGGGCGCCAGCGGGATTCTCGAAACCACCGCCCAGTTGCTGGCCATGAACGCGGGCTTCATTCCACCCACGTTGAATTTCTCCGACGCGCGTCCCGGTTGCCTCCTCGATTACGTCCCAAACGAGTCCCGCCCGAAAAACTACTCCTCTTTCCTGTCCACCAATTTCGCCTTTGGCGGGAACAACGCCGCGGTGGTCGTGTCCAGATGGAATGCCCCGGTGCCCCCCCGCCGTTCACTCATCGAGCGCGTGGTCATCACTGGCGTCGGCACCGTCACCTCGCTGGGCCTGGGAATTCAGCGGACTCTGGAGCAGTTGCGCCAAAACGTCGTCGCCATCACACCGGTTGCCAAGTTCCCATTGCGTGGCCAGCGGTCCCGTTGCGCGGGTCAAGTCAGTTCCTTCAAGGCTGCGGACGTGGACCGCCGGATTGATTTTTCCAGCTTGAACGACATCAGCCGCTTCGCCGTGGCGGCGGGCCGAATGGCGTTGGAACACGCCCGGCTGAAACCGTCTCCGAGCCACGCGGATGAAATGGGTGTGGTTCTGGGAGCCTCCAGCGGCCCCTCCGAAATGGGGCACATGGACAGCGTGTTCAGTAGCGGTTCCTTTCACGGCAACGTGACAAGCTTCTCGAACATTGTCGCCAACTCGACGGCAGGCTGGGTTTCCAACGCGCTCTACCTCAAAGGGGAGAACGCCACGCTTTCCGCCGGTCCACACGCGGGCTTGCAGAGCCTGGCCTACGCCTTCGATCTCCTCGCCGAGGGCCGCTCAGGCGTCATTCTCGCCGGCGCGGCGGACGAGGTTTACGGGCAGACTTTTTACAACTACGACCAGTTTGGATTTCTCTACGCCGGCGCCGAGGAATCCAATTACTTCCTGCGTCTGGACAACACCAAGCGCAAGGTCCTGGGCGAGGGCGCTGCCATCCTCGTAATGGAAACCGCCAGCGGCGCTGTCAAGCGCGGCGCCCCCATCCTGGCTGAAGTGCTCGGCTACGGCATGGGCATGGACGCGGAGGGCTTTGTGGCGCCGAACCTGGGCACCGGGGGCCTCAGCCACGCGGTGAACCTCGCGTTGAAGCGCGCTGACGTTTCTCCAGGCCAAATCGGCTTGCTCGTTTGGGCGCCTCAGGGCAATTGCCAGGACCTCAAGGTCCTCAAGATCTGCCAGGAATTGTTCGGAACAGATTCTGCGCGCCGGCCCTTGGTCACAACCACTTTCAACACCGGCTACATTGAGGCAACGTCAATCCTGGTGACCCTGGCGGCGGCATTGACGGCCATGGAGCACGGCGCCGAACTCTGGCCGCAGCGCACCGGTGTCAAGGACTTGGACCGACGCGCTCTGGTTGCGCCGCCGGAATATATCCTTGCGCTGGGCGGCACCGATCTCGGCTATAACTTTGCCGCGGTTCTTGCGAGAGGATGGAAGCCGTGACGCTTGAGCTTCGCCATTGCGCCCAAGAATGTTGATCGTCAGAATTGGCTGTCAGAATCAGCTTGTCAACTCTCGGCGGACGGCGCCAATCTATAAAAGGAAATCTTTGCCCCAGGATGGCTTATGAAAGAAATGCTGCTCCTTGCGACGTTGGCTCTCAGTCTGTCCGCCTTCGCCGGTGACAAGGCTGCCAGGATCGCCCTGGCTTCCGTTGACAAAGTGGTTTGGGCAGGCGTGGATTATTCCCAGGCGCGCCTGATCGGCCCCGGCCAATTTACCAATCCCGACGCCATTTTCCCAGGAATGCTCGACGCCTGGAACCAACTTGTGCTTAGGGAACGAATGCGTTTCCTGGAAAAGGAACTGCACAAGCCCGTCTTCGCTGACATCGCTGGCGTGACGGAGATCAACAAGTCCGCCAGTGGCAGCCAGATTGTCAAGGCGCCGGGCGCAAGCGACATCATCCGGGAATCTCACATCACGACCGATGCCATCGCCAAGGCCGTGCGCTCCTACAAATTGGAGAATAAAAGCGGCGTCGCCGTGGTCTTCATTGTGGATCGCCTGGTCAAACTCGACAAAAAAGGCGAGGGCGCCGTGTACGTCGTCGCGTTTGACATCGGAACACGCGAAGTGCTCTCTTCCGAACGCATCGTGGGAAAAGCCGCCGGTATCGGTTTCCGCAATTACTGGTTCCGGATTGTCAAGGATGCCGAGAAGGGTTTGGGGAAAATTCGCTAATTCTGTCCGCCGAATCTGTTGCCGTCACGCCGCCATATTGAATACCGTAACCCTACTATGATTCAACTAACCGGACACGGCCTGACGCTGCGTGACGTTTGGGAAATAGCAAGCCGCCGAAGCAAATGCCAACTGCCCGCCTCCGCGCGCAAACGCATGTGCGCCAGCCGCGCGCTGGTCGAAAAAGTCGCCGCCCAACCGCGCGCTGTCTATGGCATCAACACCGGTTTCGGCCCATTAAGCGGCGCGCGCGTCCTGCCGGCGGACATGGAGCAGCATCAATTGAACCTCCTGCACCACCTCTCGGTCGGCCAGGGCAGCCTTTTTTCCCCCACCGAAACCCGTGCCATCATGGCCGCCCGTGCCAACGCGCTGGCGCGCGGCTTTTCCGGCATCCGACCCGAGGTCGTCGAACTGCTCGTCAGCGCGATCAACTGCGACATTCTCCCGGAAATTCCCAGCGAAGGCTCCGTTGGGGCCAGTGGCGATCTCGTGCCGCTCGCGCACATGGCGCGTTTCCTCGTCGGGCTTGGCCATGTCCGCAGCGGCGCAAAGCGTTTGCCTGCCGCCCGAGCGCTGAAGCTAAACGGATTGCAGCCCGTCACCCTCCAATGCAAGGAAGGCCTGGCGCTCGTCAACGGCACGTCAGTCATGACCGCCCTTGCCGCGCTTGCCACGCGCGAAGCCGCGCAACTTTTGAGTTGGATGGAACTGCTCTCCGCATGCCTGTTTCAAGCGCTCTGGGCGTCGCCGGAAGTTCTCTGCGAACAGGTTCACAAAGCGCGCGGGTTTCGCGGCCAATCAATTGTTGCCGCCCGCATCGCCGCGCATCTCCGGACGCATCCGAAATACCGGAAGGAAATTGACGAACACCAATGGGGTTCTCACGCCAAGCCCGTCGAGCCGGGTGTCGAGATTCAAGACCCCTATTCCGTCCGCTGCTCCCCGCAGGTGCTGGGCGCGTTTCAGGAGGCGCTTTGGCACATCGAACAGCCTGTCGAGCGCGAACTTAACGCTTCAACCGACAATCCGCTTGCGTTCCCCGAAACGCAATCCATCATCCACTGCGGCAATTTTTATGGCCAGCAGATCGCCATGGCCTGCGACTACCTCCGCATCGGCCTCGCCAAATGCGCGCTCTTGCTTGAACGCCAACTCGAACGCCTCGTCAACTGGCGTTACAGCCTCGGCCTGCCGCCCTTGCTTTCCGGCGGCGACCCCGGCCTGAACTCCGGTTTCATGGGCGCGCAATTGCTCGCCACCTCCCTCGCCGCCGAATGTCGCATGTTGAGTGCCCCCGCCTCCGTCCAGACCATCCCGACCAATGCCAATAATCAAGACGTCGTCAGCATGGGCGCGATTTCCGCCCGCTTGACCCGCGATCTCACCGCCAAAATCTGGAAGCTCGCCTCAATTCAATCCCTCGCGCTCGCCCAGGCTGCCGATTTGCGCGGCGGCGATTTGATGGGCAAGGATTACGCCACGCTGCGTCAACTCATTCGTGGCGTCTCCGAAAAACTTTCGCTGGATCGCCCGCTTTTTGACGACATCGCGCGCGTCCGCGAACTGCTCGAATCCGATGACGCGCAAAATCAACTGCTTCCTCCCCGGCCACCGTCACCGTGGAAGTTATGAGCCGCGGCAATCCCTCTAAAAATCCTGCTGTCCGCTGGGCCGGCCGCACGCGCGGCGGCTATTTCGGAAACTGGTTTTTCGTCCAGCTTATCCGCTGGCTCGGCGTACGCTGGGCCTATGGACTATTAATTTTCGTCGCCGCGTACTTCACGCTCGCCAATCCGGGCGGCTACAGGAATTCAAAGGAATTTCTTCGCCGCGTTCTTGGCCCGCAGCCGTTCTGGAAATGGCCGCTCCTCGTCTATCGCCACTTTTTTTCCTTCGGTGTCACCCTGCTCGACCGCCTCGCCGTCATCATGGGCCGCGCCAAAATTGAATGCGCGCATGAGGGCGAATTCCTGTTCAAGGATTATCTGGATCGCGGCCGGGGCGTGATCCTCCTTGGCGCTCACGTTGGCAGTTGGGAAATTGGCGGACACCTCCTCGGCCGTCTCGGCAAACCCGTCAACGTCGTCGTGCTTGAAAAGGATGAGGCCCGAATTCGGCGGCTTTTCAACCGCGCCCTCGCGTCCAAAATGTTCAATCTGATCGCCACCGACGGCCATCCGTTGCGCGGCATTCCTATCGCTGCGGCCCTGCGGCGCGGTGAAATCGTCGCGCTGCTGGGTGACCGTTCCTTCGGCGGCGCGGATGTCCGTGTGCCCTTTCTCGGCAGCCCTGCGCCCTTTCCCGCCGGCCCGTATCTGCTCGCGGCGGTGAGCGGCGCGCCGATTTTTCAAACCTTCGTCGTGCGCGAACGCCCGGGCCACTACCGCTTCTTCTCGTTTCCCGCCAGATTTGTCAGCCGCGAAATCTTGCGCGCGGGAACAGACGCCTTGCAACCGCACGTGGCCGAATACGCCGCCCGCCTCGCCGAGGTTGCCAGACAATACCCGTTCCAGTGGTTCAATATTTATCCCTTCTGGGACGAAACTCCGGCAGCGGAAAAAACGGAAAGCCCATCCGCTCCCCTTCCGGCCGGTTCCACGCCATGAATTCTCAAGCCAGATCCGCCCGCAGCCGTGCCATCCAGCGAGGCGCGCCACGCGCCTTCATTGAGGACAAAACCGCCGTTCTCGTCCGCTTCAACGAAGTGGATTCCCTTCACATCGTCTGGCACGGGCACTACGTCAATTATTTCGAGGAGGGCCGCCGCGCTTTTGGCCGGCGGTTCGGCGTTGATTATCCCACGTTCATTGAGCAGCGCATCGCCGTGCCCGTCATTCGTCTTGAACTGAACTTTCTCGCGCCTGCCAAATTAGCCGACACTCTGGTTGTCACCTCTCGCCTGCTCAAATCCGACAGCGCGAGGCTGGACTTTGACTACGAAATCCGCCGCCAAACCGGCGATGCGCTGCTGGCCACCGGCAGCACCACCCAGGTCTTTGCCACGCCGGCGGGCGAACTGTTATTGAACTGGCCGCCGTTCATGCTTGAACGGCTCAAATCATGGGAATCCCTGTGGAAACTGCCGTGAGCAACTCCGCCGCCGCCATCGCCGGTTGCGGCGCGCTCTGCGCCAACGGATCCGGACTCGAACCGTTGCGGCACGCCCTTGCATCGAATGCCAGCGCCCTGCAGCGCCGCCAATTCATCATCGGCAAGACCAGCCAATCCGTCGTCGCGGGTTTTGTGCCGGATGAAAGCCTCAGACAGCTTCGCGCTGCCGATCCCGTGCATGCCGATTCGCGCGCCTTTCTTTTCGCCGTTGCCGCGTTGAACCAAGCCGCGAAAAATACCGGCGAAATCCTGGATTCCATTCCCGCCGCCCGGCGGGGATTTGTCCTTTCGACAACCAAGGCCAACATTGAGGCGCTGGACAAACTCGTCCGGCGCCAATCTGTTTCCCCCGTCGCGCAACGGCAAATCCAGCCTGCATTTCTTGCCGCCGATCTCGCCGGACAGCTTGGTTGTCGCGGCCCGGTTCAATGCGTTTCCCTGGCGTGCATTTCCGGCTTGAGCGCGCTCCAGCAAGGCGCGGCGCTCATTCGGCGCGGTCAATCCGACGCCGTTTTCGTCGCCGGCGTGGATTTGATTTCCCAGTTCGTCCTCTCCGGCTTTAACTCGCTCAAATCGCTTGATCCTGAAGGCTGCCGCCCGTTCGACAAAGCGCGCATTGGCTTGAGTCTGGGCGAAGGTGCCGCTGCAATTGTCCTGGTAAAATCTGAACTGCTTTCCTCGCCGCCCATTTTGCTTTCCGGTTGGAGCACCAGCAACGACGCCAACCACCTCACCGGCCCGTCGCGCGACGGTTTGGGCCTCGCGCTCGCGATCCAACGCGCGCTGGCGAAGGCTCAAATCACGCCGGACAAAATTGATTACATCAACGCCCACGGCACCGGCACGCCTTACAACGACAACATGGAATTGCTCGCGCTGCGTTCCGTCTTCGGCGGCCGCGTGCCCCCGTTCAGTTCGAGCAAGGGCATCTTCGGACACACCCTCGGCGCGGCTGGCATCCTGGAAACGGTCCTCTGCGTTCTCGCCCTGCAAAACAATCTGCTGCCCGGCACACCGCGCTTGCGCGAACCCGATCCGCTCGCCCCGGAGTCATTGCTCGGCGAACCGCGAGCCGCGACGAAACTGCGTTGCGTTTTGAAAATCAACTGCGGCTTTGGCGGCACCAACGCCGCCTTGGTGCTGCAAAGGCCTTTGCCATGAACGATCTCGTCATTCAGGCCGCCAGTTATCTTGGCCCGGAAGGTTTTGGCAACGACCTGACCGGCCTGCGCCCTTGGCCGCCGCCGTTCAAGCAAAATTTGTCGCGGGGCGAACTCGGCTGCTTGCACTGGTCGCTGCTCTCCGATTCCGATCCGTCGCGTTTTCTGCGGATGGATCTGATGTGCCGCCTCGGTTTCATGGCGGCGGAATTGCTCGCCGTGAATTTCGACGCGATGCCCGGCGTGCGCCGCGACCGGCTCGGCGTGTGCGTGGAGAGTTTCACCGGCTCGCTCGACGCCGACATCCGGTTCGCTCAGACGCCGCGTCCCAGTATTTTCGCCTACACGCTGCCCAGCACCGTCATCGGTGAAGTTTGCATCCGCTTCCGCTTGAAAGGCCCGGTCCTGTCGCTCATTTCACCGGTCACCCATGGACCTGGCGCCATTGCCGAAGCCGTGGAATGGCTGCGCAATAATGATGCGGAAATGACTTTGTGTCTCGGCATTGAAGCGATGAATCCGTCAACGGAGCATTCCATTTCGTTGCCGAAAAATCTTTCGCCGCGCGGCTGGCACGGCGCGGCTTTGCTGCTTGGCCCTCCCGAAAATTCGCCGCGTGAGAAACCTTTCGCCACCGGGGCGCTTGTGGATGTCTGCCGGAAATTGTGTTCCGCTCCGGAACGCACTTGCTAAAGCAATCCGCTGAAAGTTATAGTTTGACCGCACAGCTATGGAGTCCCTGATTGAAGAACTGAAAGCCAAGATCATCACCGGGTTCAACCTCGAAGGCGTCACGGCGGCGGACATCAATCCTGACGAGCCGATTTTTGGAACGGGATTGGAGCTGGATTCCATTGACGCCCTTGAACTCGTGGCCATTTTGGAGCAGGACTACGGCATCGTCATTCTCGAACGCTCTGTCGCCGATAAGGCGTTCGCCTCTCTCCGCGCTCTCGCCGAATTCGTCGTCGCCAACCGCACCTGATGTCCCGGCGAAATCCAGTCATCACCGGCAGCGGCATTATATGCGCCGCCGGTTGTGGCGTCGCCGCGGTCTGGGAATCGGTCCGCGCCAACCGCTCCGGCCTCGGCCCGCTCACGCTCTTTTCCTCTCCACGCTACGGAAACCATCTCGTCGGCCAGGTCCGCGACAATGTGGACAAACTCGCCGGCAACGTGCGCGGCTCGCGTTCCGACAAACTTTCCTGGATTGCCGCGCGCGAGGCCTTGGCTGCCGCCGGACTTGAATCCGGATCGGGCAAAATCAATCCCGCTCGCGCTGGCGTCATGCTCGGCGCAACCGTCGGCGGCATGCTCGGAACGGAAAAACTTCTCGCCCGCCTGCTCCGCGAAAACAAACATCGCTTCGGCGCTCTGCGTTTTCACGAATGCGCTGGCGCGGCGGATTTGTGCGCCCGCAAAATCGGCGCTCTCGGCTCCGTCGCAACCATTTCCACAGCCTGTTCGGCCGGCGCGATGGCCATTCTCGCCGCCGCCGAACTGATTGAACAAGGCGAGGCCGACCTCATGCTCGCCGGCGCGGGCGATTCGCTCTCCCGGCTCACATTGAACGGCTTTGGCTCTCTGCTGCTGCTCGACCCCAACGGCTGTCGCCCATTTGACGCTCAGCGCGCCGGCATCAGTCTCGGCGAAGGCGCAGCCATGCTCATCATCGAAGCCGAGGCAACCGCCCTTGCGCGCGGCGCGACCATTCTCGCGCGGCTCGCGGGCTGGGGCGCAAGCTGCGACGCCTTCCACGCCACCGCTCCACGGCCCGACGGTTCCGGCGCGCTCGCCGCCATGCAACGCGCCCTTCATTGCGGTCAGCTTCAGCCCGGCGAAATTGATTTCGTCTGGGCGCACGGCACCGCCACGCCGGACAACGACGCAATGGAAACGCGGGCGTTAAAACAGCTTTTCGGCGGCCGTCCGCCGCCTGTTGCGTCGGTGAAACGATTTTTCGGCCACACGCTCGCGGCCAGCGGCCCGATCAAAGCCGTGCTCGCTGCGCAATCCTTGCGCCAACAGGCTGTTCCCGGCACTCCTGGCTTTGAGTTTGCCGATGCCGCTCTCGGCCTCCAACCGGTGAAAGAGTTTCGCCCACAGCCCCTCTCGCGCGTCTTGAGCAACTCCTTCGGCTTCGGCGGCAACAACGTCGCTCTCGTGTTTGAACGCGCGGATTCCCGCCCGACTATGTCTGTCCCAGGACACAGCAGCGTTATCAGGACATGCGGCGTGAATTCTCCGGGCAGCGCGGCAATGGCCGCGTTGCTGCCGCCCGAACAGACGCGCTCAAAAGGATTCGCCGTCCTTGGCATCGGCGCAGTCAGCGCCGTGGGCAGTTCGCTCGCCCAAATCGCGGCGGCATTTTCCAATGGCAGACCGGCCACCTCGCCGTTTCCAGTCCCGCTCATTTCACCCGCCGCACAGGCCCAGGTTTATGCCTGCGGCGAATTCGGCGCGGATCAGTTCATTGAACCCGCCAAACGCCGCAAGTTGAGCCGCCTGCAACAAATGGCGCTCGTCGCCGCGCGAAACAGTTTAAGTTTTGGCCCCGCCGCTGTGGCGCCGGAAAAAGTCTGCGTCGCCATCGGCACCGGCCTTGGCTCCCTCAACGACACGGCGGCGTTTGTGGAAAACATGATTTTGAAAAACGAACGCGTCCCGCGCCCGTCGCTCTTCGTCAATTCCCTTCATAACTCACTGGCGTCGCAAATTGCCATCGAGCTGGGTTTTTCCGGGTTGAACTCCACGCCCGTTCAGCGCGAGATTTCTTTTGAAACCGCGCTCTGGCAGGCCGCAACCGAACTCGCTTCGGGACGCGCCGATTTTGCGCTCGCCGGCGCGGCGGACGAACTGAACCCGCATCACCTGGCCGCCGGAATGCGCTGGGGCTGGTGGCGCGATTCTTCGCCCGAAATCCGGCCCTTTGCCGGCGCGCTCAAAAACCGCGAGCGTCCGCCGCCTGGCGAAGGCGCCACGGTGGTCGCGCTCGGCCGCGCGCAAACATCCCTCTCGCCCCTCGCGTATGCTTCTGCCATCCGCATTGGCCGTTCGGAACAACAAAACGCCCGGGCCGAGGCGCGCTGGATTGCGCAGACACTGGAACGTGACGGCATTCCAGTTGGCAGCGTGGATTTGCTCCTGACCGGCGCAAACGGCTTGACGGAGTCAGACGATTTTTATCGCTCTATTGCGGGCGGACTGTCGCGGCTGGCCGGGCGGACCATTGCCTGCGGCGCTTACAAGCACGCCTGCGGCGAACACCATTCCGCATCCGCTTTCGGCTTTCTCACTGCGGCGGCTTTGGTGCGCGGTGAAATCGCGCCGGAACATTGCACGATGGACAAAACAACGTCACCCCCAGCTTGCCGGACCGTCGTGCTGTTTGCTTTCTCGCCGACCGGAACGAAAGGAATGTGTTGCGTCCGCGCCTGACCAGATACCAGATGATTGTCGGCGTCACGCTCTGCGCGGCGCCGTTGATTTTCATTTTCCTCAAGGGCCCGCCGCGTTATTGGTGCCTTGCCGCGTTCTGCTCGCTATCCGGTTTGTGCGTCGGCTTGGGCGTGTCATTCCCCCGGTGGCAGATGTTCGGCGAGAACATTTGCGCCGTGGCGGCAAAACGCAAAATCATCGCCCTCACGTTCGACGATGGCCCGGACCCGAAGAATACTCCGGCCTTGCTGGCCCTGCTTGCAAAGCGGGAAGTTCGCGCCACTTTTTTTTGCGTTGGAAATCGTGTCGCGCAACAACCGAATCTGGTGAAACGCATGGCCGCGGAAGGTCATAGAATTGAAAACCACACGTTCCTCCACAGTCCGTGGACGAACATCTTTTCCGTGCTCCGGCTGCGGACTGAATTGTCTCAGGCGCAATCGGAAATCAACCGCATCACCGGCCGCGCCCCGATATTCTTTCGTCCGCCGGCAGGTTTGACGAACCCGCGCATTTTTCGCGTGACGGGCGAACTCGGTTTGAAAGTCGCCGGCTACACGGCGCGCGGATTGGACCGGCGGCCTGATGCGCCTGACAAGATTGCCGGGCGGTTGCTGCGGAAACTTCAACCCGGCGCCATTCTATTGCTGCACGATGCCGGTGTGCCCTGCGAACGGCTGCTGGCCGTGGTGACGTTGCTATTGGACAAACTGGAGATCGAAGGCTACCAATGCGTGCCGCTGGATGAATTGATTGCCGAATAATGAGAATTCCAGATCACAAGATGATGCGCGGCGCGTTGCTCCTGGCGATTGGCCTTCAATGCGCCAACGCGCAGACAAACGCCCCGGTTTCGCTGGAGCAAATCAGCGGCGCGACGAGCCGGGCGCAAACCATGTTCATGCGGTTTGTGCAGGAACGGCATTTGTCCTTGTTCAACGAGCCGCTGCGCTCGGAGGGCTTCCTTTGCTTTCAAAAACCGGGTCGAATCCGCTGGGAGACGACCCTTCCTTACAAATCCATTCTGGTTTCGGACGGCTCCGGCGTGGCGCAGTTCGAGTGGACGGATGAAAAATGGAAGAAGCTCGATTCCGGCCTCGCCGACGCCCTCCAAAACGTCTTGTCCCAAATCGCCGGCGTGATGGACGGACATTACGCAAGAGACAGCCGAACCTATGCCGCAACACTGACAAACAACGCCGACGAACTGGTCATCACTCTCGTCCCGCAAAACCAGGCAATGCGCAAAATGATGGCGGCCATCGAAGTTCATCTGGCGGCGGATTTGAAGGCGACGCGGAGCGTCGTGTTGCGCGAAAACGGCGGTGATTACACCCACATCCAGTTCAGCGAACAATTCGTCAATCTTGAACTGCCGCTGAAAACTTTTGACCGCAACGCGCCGGCGGACATCGAGATCATCCGATCGGCGGCGCAGTCCCAAACCGTGAAACCATGACCGTCCGGCTTGCAATAAAGATTCTTTTTGTCGCGCCGCTTGTCACGCTGGCCGCCGGTTGCGCGGCGCAGCATCCTTCTGCGACGCTCACTGTCTTGCCCGATGACGGTCATGCTCAAGCGCCATGTTCCCGCGCTGGGCAGACGATCAAAAATCTTTTCCCGCCTCAATATCGCTCGACGCAGCGCGCCATCGTGACGGCGGGCGGCAGGCAATTCACCTGTGACGGCTTGCTGGAAGTTTCACCAACCGAAGGCCACCATCTCGCCCTCGTCTGCAGTTTGGGCGTGGTGACGGATTTGCGCGTGAAGGCGGACGGCGGCTGCGAGGTGCTCAAGGTCACGCCGCTCTTCCGTGAAGACTGGAGCCGCAGGTTTGTTGCGCGCGACTTGCGATGGCTGTTCATTCCTCCGCCCAATTTGCAGCCTGCCGGCCTGCTCGCGGACAACAGCATTGTTCTGGAAACCGCGGCGGATTCGGCGGGGGTGACGGCGGCATATATTTTTTCCCCCGATGGCGCCCGCTGGCAGGCGCTGGATTTGATTCAAAACGGGACAATCTTTTACCACGCGGTCCCAAAGAATTTCCGCAAGTTTCCGGGAACGTCAGATGAGATTCCCGGCGGGTTTGAGGTCAGCGCACAATCCTATCGGCTCGATCTGCGAATCGCGGAACTGGCCGCGCCCAAAACGGAGGGGCAGCCGTGAACCGCCGGCGCAAATGGCTTCGCCGATTGCTCTGGCTCGCGGGCGGCACCCTCGTCGCCCTGCTGGTCTTGTGGGGCGTCATGCTCGCGCTCATGTATCACTGGGTGGCGAAACCTCCGGCGCTGACGGAAACGCCGGCCATCGTGTCCCTCGCTCCGGAAACGCGCGGCGGCCGCGTCTATCTTGGCCAAAACTGGTTTGGCATGCGCGACAACCTCCCGGTGATTTGGCTCACCGGCACGCCCTTTGAGATGGGTTATGCGAACGGCGTCCTGACTCAGAAATTAATTCATCAGCAGGAGGATTCGCTCCTCGCGCTGGTCAGGCGCGTCGCTCCCTTCCGCTGGATGCGGTTCCTGTTTGAATTTTTTGTGACCTGCAAAAACCGGCACATGACGCCGAACATCACGCCGGATTTGCAAATGGAAATCCTGGGCATCGCGCGCGGCTGCCCCGACGCGCATCCCGAAATGGGGCCCTACTACAACCGCATTCTCAATTATCACGCCGCGCAGGACATTTCCTATATGTTGATGAACAGCCCCCTCATCCGGCGCGCTTGCACGGCGTTCGGCGCGTGGGGACAGGCCACGTCCGATGGTCATTTGTTGTGCGGACGCAATTTTGACTGGGAAGCCGACCCGGTTTTTGACGACGACAGAATCCTGATCATCTGCGAACCGAAGAATGGCATTCCGTTCATCTCGCTGGCGTGGGCGGGCATGGCCGGCTGTGTTTCGGGCATGAACCGCGAGGGAATCTCCATCGTCGTCAACGGCGCGCCCTCGCATCTGCCCGCTGATGGCGCGACGCCCACGTGCCTCGTCGCCCGCGAAGTCCTGGAACACGCGCACAATCTCGCCGAAGCAACCGGCATCATCCGCAAACGCCAGGTGTTCGTGTCCGCTATGTTTCTCGTCGGCAGCCGGGCGGACGGCAAATTCATCGTGGTCGAGAAAACGCCGGAAAAAACGGCGGTGCGCGAGCCGGAGAAAAATAAGGACTCGCTCGTCTGCGCCAATCATTACCTCACGGCGGAGTTGAAAGACGACCCGATCAACCAAACCTACAAACGCGCCGACACTTCGTTGCCGCGCTTTGACCGCTTGACCGAACTCCTGAGCGTTGAAACCAACCGCCTTGATGCAGCCGCATGCGCGGCGATTTTGCGCGATCGGCGGCTGCCCGGCGGCAGCTTTGCAGGCAACGGCCACCGCGCTTCGCTCAATCCGCTCATCGCCACGCATTCGGTGGTAATGGATTTGACGGCCGGAATTCTCTGGGCCGCCACCCCGCCGCACCAGCTCGGAAAATTCATCGCGTTCGACCTCAACGCGCCGGAAAAGTTGCTGCCGGAAAAAGCCTTGCCCCCCGATCCGATGCTCGACGATGGCGAATACAAAAGGTATCTCGCCTCCAGAAGGGATTTGAGCGTTGGCTGGGACGCCTTGAAAAGGGGTCGCCTTGACTCCGCCCTGGCTTCCGCAAATGCGGCGGAGAAAGACAATCCCGGTTTCTACCAGAACTCGTGGCTGACCGCGGAAGTCCTGTTTCTGCAGCGCAAACAAGCGGATGCAGCGCGAGCGTGCCGGCGGGCGCTGGCGGGCAAACCGGCGCTGGCCGTGGAAAGGCGGCGGATCGAACAAATCCTCACCCAGGCGGAATCTCACAAATGAAGGCCGGTTCTGAGCCCTTTTATCCGCTGAAGATCGCGCTGGGTTGCATTGGCTATGCCAGCTATTTTCTATCGAAGATCGTTTTTGTTGCGCTCATTTTTCCAGTGTTTCTGATCCTGCTGCCCTTTCCACGGGCGCAGCAACTTTTCCTTCAGGTCGTCACGCATCGCTTCCTCGCCTTCTTTTCCAGGTCCTGGCTGCCCTTCCTTGGCGCCTATCGCATCGCGGAGATTTCCGGCCTCCAACCCGCTCTGGCCCTTCGTCCGGTGATCCTGGTGGCTAACCACCGCAGCTTCATGGACGCCCTGTTGCTCATCGGCCTGTTGCCGCGCACGGGCGTGTTGATTAAATCGCGCGACACGCGAAAGCTGATGAACGGCCTGCTGGCGCGTTATTGCGACCTCGTGAGCATTGATCGGACCTCGCTGGCGTCCGTTGCCGCCGCGCTTGAAAAAAGCCGCCGGCTGCTGGCCGGCGGAAAGAACCTCCTGGTATTTCCCGAAGGCACGCGCGCCCGCAGCGGGTCCCTGCAGCATTTCAACCGCGTCGCGTTCGACCTGGCCCTGACTTCCCGCGTGCCGGTGGTGCCGGTGATTCTCCACACCCCCTTGCCCTTCATGGCCAAACTGCCGGGCAGTATCTTTCCCCGCCGCCGCAACGATTACCGCATTCGATTTCTTGACCCCGATATTCCGCGCCGCGATGATGACGCCAATGCCCTGTGCGATCGCGTCCATCGGCGCATGGCGCAGGAGCTCAAACTATTGGACGCGGGCACAATCTGGGAAATCAAATGACCTGAGCCATGACCAATAAACCGTTGTTCTCACTGGCAGACATCCTGCCGGTGCTGCCCCATCGCCCGCCCTTCCTGTTCGTGGACCGGGTGATGATGCTGGAGCGGCACAAACTCATCATTGCCGAGCGCACGCTGCGTCCCGACGAACCCCACTTTGCCGGGCATTTCCCAGGCCGGCCCATCATGCCTGGCGTCCTCATCGCTGAGGCGCTGGCTCAGACCAGCGGCCTGCTCATCGGCTTGAGCGAGAGATTGTCCTCCGCCGCGCCGCCGGAGAAACCGAAGGCGTTTTTTCTCGCCCTCGCCAACGTCAAGTTCACGCACCCCGCGGTGCCGGGCGATGTGCTGGTGCTCCGCGCCACGACCGACCGGCAGTTCGCCGCGCTGCATCGTTTCAATGTCGAAGCAACAACGGGGCGTAACCTCGTGGCCTCCGGCTCGATCACGCTTGCCCTGGTTTCGGGCTGATGAGCCTTATCTGATGGATTCCCACCCGAACGCGCCATACTGCCGATGCCTGGGATATTGCGAAATGGCAGTCGCGCCAAGTTTCGGCTTGATGGCGAGGGACATCACGGTAAAAATGCCTGCCTGAAGGAAAAACTCAATGACCGAAGCAATCAGTCAGACCATCGCGCGTCGGCGGCAGGTGATAGACACGTTCAAACTGGAGTTGATTCGCCGTTTGAATTTGCCCTATGTTTTGGAGGATTTGCACGAAGACGTGTCGCTGCTCGGATCCGGCCTGGGGCTGGACTCGCTTGACGCGCTGGAAATCGTCCTTTGCGTGGAAACGTGCTTCAACATTAAAATACCTGATGAAAGTATTTCCGTCCTGCGCTCCATCAATACTGTCGTGGATTTTGTCATCGAACAGCAGGACGCCAAAGGAGGCCGCGCGTGAGAAAGTCCCCGCTTAGGGAAAAACTGGCCGCCGCCGGCGCGCTCTTCCGTCAACGCCACGGAGTCGAAGTCGTTTCGCATTTTGGAAATCTCCGCGCCGAATGTGGCGCGGTGCGCGACGCCGCCGCGCTGGCCGATTTTTCCTTTGCGCGCGTCTTCACGCTGCCCGAAACGCCGGGCATTGATCTCCTGGACTCGCTCCTCGCGGGCAACACCCCAAAAATCCGCTTCGGTCGGGTGCTGCACACCTTTCTCGCCGACAAAAACGGGCTGCTCGCGGCGGATTGTTTCGTCGCGAACAACGACCAGGAATTTGTCTTCATCTGCGAAAGCATCCTTCCGGACGCCGAACTGGACGCCTTGCTCGGCTTCGGCGGCAAGGAATCGCCCGCAACAGATTTGACCGCCGGCCACGTCGTCTTGAGCGTTGATGGTTTCAAGTCGTGGGAAATTGTTAAAAGGATTTTTGGCGCGGACATCATCGGCCTGCCGTATCTCTCGATTGAGAATTACCACTTCGCAAATGAGCCGGTGCGCTTCATTCGCGCCGGCAAAACATCCGAATTCGGCTACCTCCTCATCGCGCCGGTGAAAATCGCGGCGCAGTTGTTCGATACGCTCAAAGCCGCCGTCGAACAACTTGGCGGACGGCTTATTGGCGTGGATGCGCATGACGCGCTTCGGCTGGAAGGCCGCTTCTTCAATATTTTCCGCGAAGGCCAACGCGTGGGCGACCCCCTCCCGCTTGGCTTGCAGTGGATGATGGATATGGAAAAGGAGAATTTCAGCGGCAGCGCAGCCATCCGGCAACGCCGCGCGGCGGGATTAAAACAGAAAATCATCGGTTTCGCGGCCGGCGCGGATTGCCCGGCGTTGCAAACCGGCGCGCCAATTTTCCACGAAGGCAAAGCCGTGGGCCAGATCGTGACCGCCTGCATTTCCTATGTGCTCAACCGCCCGCTCGCGCTGGGATTGTTGCCGCTGGACTTGGCGTTTTCCGGTTTGCAATTCCGCCTCGATTCACCCGATGGCCTGGTGTTGCGTTCCATTTCCATGCCCCCGATCATGCCCAAGAGCCTGACGGTGAAACTCGACGAAATGTGATCCTGGCAGGCGCATATTGAAACCGTTGCCCCAATCCAAAGGCCGCCTCATCAAGCGCAAGCAGCTCATCCTGCCCGCCTTTCACCAGACCGACATGATGGGTGTCATCCACAACTCCAATTATTTCCTATGGTTCGAGCAGGGCCGATTGCAGATCCTCTTGGAGGTGCTGCCGCTTGAGGAAGCGATGAAACTCGGCGTCTGCATGCCCGTGGTGGAAAACTTCTGCCACTACCGCATACCGGTGAAATTCGGCATGCCGCTGCTCCTTTACACCACGCACAACATCCAGTCCGCCTACCAGGGGCGCCTGGTGTTCAGCCATTATCTCATCCACGAAAAACTCCGCACCGCGATGGCCTTCGGCCAGACGGCGGTGACGCTCTTAAGCGCGCAGTCCTGGAAACTCATTAAGGAATGGCCCGGCGAAATCTGGCGGCGCTACCAGGCGCTGAAATGAATCTCACTATTATGAACCGCGAATTTGAAGGTCAAGTCATCGTCGTCACCGGCGGTTCGCGCGGCATTGGCCGGGCCATCGTCGAACGCTTCGCCGCCCAGGACGCCAAGGTCTATTTTACCTTTCACCGCAACGAGGAGGCCGCAGCTCAAGTCGCCTCCGCCACGCGCGCCGAGGCCATCAAGTGCTCCCAGAACGACGCCGACGGCATCAATGCCGCTGTTGATAAGATCGTTGCCGCCGCCGGCAAAATTGACGTGCTCGTCAACAACGCCGGCATCACTGCCGACATGTTTCTCATGCTCATGCCGGCGGACGACTGGAACCGCGTCATGGATACCAACCTTAACGGCGCCTATCGCTGGTGCAAGGCCGTGATCCGTCCCATGCTCCGCGCGCGGCGCGGCATCATCATCAATCTGGCATCCATCGCCGGCCTCGTCGGCGTCATGGGCCAGACGAATTACGCCGCCTCCAAAGGCGCCCTGCTGGCCTTGACCCGCGCCCTGGCGGCGGAACTCGGCGCCAAAGGCATCCGCGTCAACTCCGTCGTCCCCGGCTTCATCCAAACCGACATGTCCGCGCGCGTGCCGCGCCAGATCAAAGAGAGAAATCTCGAACGCATCCTCCTCAAACGTTTCGGGCGCCCGGAGGAAGTCGCTTCCGTCGTCGCCTTTCTTGCCTCCGATGCGGCCTCCTACATCATGGGCCAGTCCATTGTCGTGGATGGCGGCCTCACCGCCGCCGCAGCCTGATCGCGATGAATGTTTTTCTCTTTCCAGGCCAGGGATCGCAAGAAACCGGCATGGCCTCCGACTTGTTCAAAGCCGATGCGCCGTTTCGTCAACTCGTCCGCCGCGCCAGCCAACGCGCCGGCGTTGATTTGGAAAAAATCTGCCTGCGCGGACCGGCCCGCGAACTCACGCGCACCAAATATCTTCAGCCCCTGCTCGTGTGCGTTTCCCTCGGCTATCTGCGCCGGCTGGTGGACATCGGTGTGACGCCGGAAACAATTCTCGGCCATTCGCTTGGCGAAATTTCAGCCCTGGCCGCGGCGGGCATCGTCAGTTTTGAAATCGCCGTGGATATCGCCGCCAAACGCGGCGAATTGATGGACGCAGCCGCCGCCCGCGCGCCGGGCGCAATGGCCGCCCTGATCACCGCCGAGCGCGACACTGTGTTGCATCTGCTTGCGCAGAAATTTCCGGGCGCGCAACTCGTCCTGGCCAACGACAACGCGCCCAATCAAATCGTCGTTTCCGGAGAGGTTGCCGCCCTCCAGCAATTCGCTTTGCTCGTCGCGGCGGAGAAGCTCGGCCGGTGCCGTCGCCTGGCCGTGGCCGGGCCGTGGCACAGTCCGCTGATGGCGCGCGCGCAGCGGGAATTTTCAAGCTGGCTCGACACGATTGAGTTTCGCGCGCCGCAGGTGCCGTTGATCTTCAATGTCACCGCCGCGCCGGAAAACGACCCGCAGAAAATCCGCCAACTCATCGCGCGCAATCTGGTGGAACCAGTCCGTTGGCGCGCGGCGATGGCCACGTTGCGTGGCGCCAGGGAATTGTCGTTGTTCGAGGTCGGGCCGGGGCGTGTGCTCTCCTCTCTGGCGCGAGCCAACGGTTTTGGCAACGACACATCCATTTGCCAGGTCAACAATCAGCGCGGCATTGAAATGGCCGCCCGCCTTGGCTAACATCGCGCCATGGCATCTGAAATCCTGCAACGCCCCAGCCCGGCTGGTCACGATACCGGCGCGGAGCAGGCATCCAGCCGCCGGCTGGTCTTGCGCATGGCGGACGACCGCGACCGGGAGACTATTTACCGGATTCGCCACGACGTCTATGCCGCCGAGTTGGGACAACATTCCAGCAACGCCACCGGCCGCCTCACCGATTCCCTCGACGCCTTCAACCATTACATCGTCGTTTCCGACGGCGACCGGATCGCGGGATTCGTATCCATCACGCCCCCGGGCGGGCCGGGCTATTCCATTGACAAGTATTTCAAACGCGAGCAACTGCCCTTTCCGGTGGACGACAAACTCTACGAAATTCGCCTGCTCACCGTGCCCCAGGCCTCCCGCCGCACTCTTCTGGCCTCGGCGCTCATGTATGCCGCCTTTCGATGGGCCGAGGCCCGCGGCGGCAATCACATCGTGGCCATCGGACGCAAGGAAATCCGCAACATCCATCTTCGAGTCGGCCTGACGCCCACCGGCCATAACGTGCAGTCCGGCGCCGTCACCTACGGTCTCCTGCATGGAACCATGGCGGACATCCACGCCGCCCTTCCAGACGTGCGCCCGATCCTCGACCGCGTTCAGGCCCAACTGTTGTGGCAGATCGGCGTGCCCTATGACACTCCCACCGCCTGTTACCACGGCGGCGAATTCTTTGATGCTGTCGGTGATGACTTTCAAAACCTCGAACGCCTTGATTCCATCATCAACGCCGACGTGCTGGACGCCTGGTTCCCGCCCTCCCCCAAAGCCGTTGCCGCCATTGCGCGGCGCCTGCCCCAAGTTTTGCGCACCTCCCCGCCTACCAGTTGCGAAGGACTGATCCGGACCATCGCCCGCGCGCGCAGCGTGCGCCCGGAGTGCATTCTGCCCGGCGCCGGGTCCTCCGACCTCATCTTCATGGCATTGCGCTACTGGCTGACGCCCACTTCGCGGGTGTTGATTCTCGATCCGACTTACGGGGAATACGCGCACGTTTTGGAGCGGATCGTCGGCTGCCGCGTCCACCGGTTGCCCCTGCAGCGCGCCGAGCAATATCGCCTTGATCCTGACCGCCTGGAGGCGAGCCTGGCCGCCGGATACGACCTCTTCGTGCTGGTCAACCCGAACAACCCGTCGGGCCAGCACGTGCCGCGCCAACAACTTCAGGACGCCTTGCGCCGGGCGCCCCCGGCAACGCGCGTCTGGGTGGATGAAACATACGTGGACTACGCTGGCCCGGACCAGTCACTTGAGCCGTTTGCCGCACGGTCGGAAAACGTGATTGTCTGCAAGTCCATGTCCAAGACTTACGCCTTGAGCGGCGCGCGGGTGGCGTATCTGTGCGCCGGGCCGCATCAACTGGAGTCCTTGCGCCCCCTCACGCCGCCGTGGGCTGTGAGCCTGCCGGCCCAGATCGCTGCGGTGAAAGCCCTTGAAGACCCCGCTTACTACGCCGCGAAATACCAGGAGACGCGCGCTTTGCGGCGCCAACTCATTGAGATGCTGAAGCCGTTGAACTGGGAGATCGTTCCTGGCGTCACCAACTTTGTTTTATGCCACCTTCCTGAAAACGGTCCGGATGCCAGCACTATGATCGCCCGCTGCCGCGAACGCGGCCTGTTTTTGCGCAACGTGGCCACGATGGGAACCTGCTTTGGGAACCACGCCGTCCGCATCACCGTCAAGGACGCCGAAACCAACCGGCGGATGACTCGGATTTTGACGGAATTGATAGCTTCAAGTCAAACGAGCGCCGTTCAGCAATCTGAAAAGACCCTTCATCGCAACGACTTTTCTCCCCGCCAGTCTCCGCAGCTTGGCTGACGACATTGACCGTCCCGGTCGCCGGGCGTCGCATCTCGCACCGCGCCTTCTATTTATCTGCTCTCCACAATACGCATCCGCGAACCGTTCCGGGGACCACGCGCGCCCCCGCGTGTCCCAGTCGGCGCCCTCGCCGGCTGGCCCCCACCATTGGACCTCAGTTTCCCCTTGCATTATCTCGGCCGGTGGGGTATAAGTGTAACCACAAAATGAAATCAAAACTATGTTTGGCGAATTCATAAAGCAAATCCGGCAACGTCAGCGCTTGGGACTGCGCGAATTCTGTCTGGAAAGCGGCTGCGATCCCAGCAACTGGAGCAAGATCGAGCGCGAAGTTCTGCCTCCTCCGCGCGACGAAGACACGCTCCGCTCTTGGGCGAAGCATCTGGGGATCAAACAAGGCTCGGAAGACTGGCTCAAATTCTTCGATTACGCCTCCGTGGATTCCGGGCGCATTCCCGATTACGTCCTCAAAGACGAAAAACTTGTGGCCCAACTGCCCGTCTTCTTCCGCACCATATCCGGCCAGAAACCGTCGCGCGAAGACTTGGAAAAACTGGTGAAGCTAATCCGAAGCGCCAACCGACCTTGAACAATCCGCGCAAATTCAAAGCGCCATACAATCCCAAGGAGCGTATCTGGCAGGAAGCCGACCGGTTGCGGGCAGCGCATCCGGCGGGCCGCGAACTGCCCGTGAAAATCCTCGACCTGGCCGAATTCGACCTGCATCTCGACCTTGTTCCCGTGAACGGCCTGCGCGAGCAACTGGATATTGACGCGCTGCTCATGGGCGATTTGAAATCCATCCTCGTGGACAAACGCGCCTTCATGAGTCCGCGCCTTGAATACCGCTTGCGCTTCTCCGTCGCCCACGAAATCGGTCACTTTGTGCTGCACCGCGACATCTACGCTGGCTTACGACACGCCACCCCCGCCGAATGGTTCGATTACATCTCCGCCATTCCCGAGGTCGAATACGGCTGGGTGGAATGGCAGGCCTACGAATTTGCCGGTCGCCTGCTCGTGCCGCCTGAGTCGCTGCGTGAAGCCTTTCGAGCCGCTGTCCAAACCGCGCAAGCTGCCGGTTACGCCGACTGGCTGGCTGCCGACGAAGCCGCGCTCGACTACATCGCCACGCGCCTCGCGCCGAAGTTTGGTGTCTCGACGGAAGTCATCGCCAAACGACTGCGCGTCGAGAGATTTTGGCCGCCAGCCTTTTCTTAACCACAGACGAATATGACACCGCCAGCAGGTCATCAACGCGACATGATATTCATCAGCCACGCGAACCCGGAGGACAACGTGTTCACGCGTTGGCTAGCATTACAACTTGGACGATGCGGGTACGAGAACAAACCCGAATCCGAAGGCGTTCGGCCCGCCATGCAGGAAGGCGAGCCGTGCCGGAAATGTTCAACACCGGTCATCAAACGAATGGGCCGCAGGAAACCAAGCCGTGATTACTATTACGAGTACCACCTGTTTTGTCCCAACTGCCAGACGACTTATCACATTGAAGAGGCCAACCGTTTTGTTGAACAGCCCCGTTCGCTTTTTTAGCGCCTTTTCCTGCCGCCGACGGCGTTGAAGACCTCGATTGAGTAGCCTTCCGTGCCGTCAGGGGCGGCGTGACGATCCACCAGCTTGACGATGTCGCCGCGCCGAAGCCGATGTCGCGCCAGGTCGCAGGTCAGCATCGCATCGGCGTAGAGTTCCAATTTCATCACGTTCATTGTGGTCGAGATAAATCACATTCAGTTTTGCTGGCGAGAAGGTGAAGTTCCGCCCGGCCGTTCTCAAGACCGTTTCGTTTGGAGCCGAATAATCTGAAAATCAGCAACTTGCCGATAACGCCGCTCAAAACCCGTTCGTTTCGGAGCAAAAAAACCTGGGTGAACAGAGTTTATCCCGTCTTCCAAGCCGAAAGCCAAACTCTGTGAGAATCTGTGTTGATCTGTGGCTCATTTTGCCGCCCGTGCCGCCGGGAAGAAGCCAAAACGAAAACGGGTGTCTTCATTCCCTTGCCAATCATTCCCTTGCCATTTTCCCCCCTTTTTTGGGATTTGGCCCGGAGCAGGTGGGCAACCCGGAGGAGTGGGAACCGCAGAATACTCAGAATACGCGCAAGAGGAATTGGCGGAAATGCCTCCCCGTTCCAGTTCTGTGTATTCGGCGTGGTCTGCGGTGATTCAAATGAAAAATATATTTGCATTCCCATAAAAACGTGGTAATATGGAATGTCCGTGGCGCCCATGCGCCTGTTCTTTGAAAATTCGCAGGGAAAAAAGAAAAGGGGCCGGGGGCCGGCGACCGGCGGCTGGTTGTTGCAGGAAAGACCCGCCTTTGCCAAGCTTCCGCCGCCGGGGCGATGGCGGGACAACTCCAGCCGGACCGGCCCCGGCTGGTGGTCAACTCGGCTCCAGGAACCGCAACGGCCGGGTTTACATGCGGGAAGCTGTGGGAAATCGCAGGCAATCGCAAGCAATCGCACCCTATCGCAAGTTGGCCTTTCAAGCTTTAAGGGCCGATTCAGGCCATCCGTCCGCTCAAAATCCACCGCATTTGGCGGAATAGGCGAGCCGTGGAAGAACTCTGAACTCTCAACTCAGGACTCAGCACTCAGAGGCGGCCAAATGCGCTTGATTTAGGTTAATTGCACTTAATCGCGCTTAATCGCACCAAAAAAAATCAAGAGAGCTGCCAAAGGCGGCAAATTTTGCCGGTGTCGCCCTTGGTCTCCATCTCTTGTTCCTAATCTTAATCATAATCCTAATCTTAATCCGTTCTAATGACAACTTGCAAGATGAGATTAGGATTAAGATTATGATTATGATTAGGAGAGGTTACCCGGAAAATTCACCCCTACGGCGTGATGATGACCGTGTCGCCCTCTTCCAAGTCCATGTCCTGGTGGTGCAGCAGATCAATGCCCTTGAATTCGCCCGCCACCTGGCCGTTGCGCAGGACGCGGATGAGGACCGGATTCATAAACCCGGTGTAATCGGCGGCGACGATGGCCTGGCTCAATGTCAGGCCCTCCTTCCACTCGATCACCGGGTTGCGCACCGGCCCCTGCAAGTACACGACCGGCCCCTGCTGCTGCCGCGCTTGCGCCGCCGCTTGCATCGCCTGCTGCTGTCCGGCGATGTAAGCCTGCTGGGCTGCCAACTGCTCCTTTTTCTTGCTGACACACCCGCCGGCGGCCAGTGCCGCCAGCAAGACGCAAAGTAGGACCGTTCGCATGGCTCAACTCAACAATGGGTTGGAATCTCCCGCAAGACCTCGACGCAATGCTGCACCGCCGCCGCCACAAAACCCAGGCATTCCACCGCGCCGCCCGGATTGCCGGGCAGGCAGATGACCAGCGTCTTGTCCACCACCACCGCAAGGTTGCGGGAGAGGATCGCATTGGGAGTGATTTTCATGGATTCGCTCCGCATCACCTCGCCGAAACCGGGCAATTCCCGCACGGCGATTTCCCGCACGGCCTCCGGCGTCACGTCGCGCGGCCCCACGCCGGTGCCGCCGGTGGTCAGGATGACGTGGCATCCCTTGTTGATCTGCTGCCGGATGGCCCGCTGGATGTCGCGTTTCTCGTCCGGCGCCAACGTCTCGGCCAGAACTTTCCAGCCGCGCGCCTCGGCCGCCCGGCGCACCGCCGGCCCGCCCAGGTCCTCGTAATGCCCGCGGGCGGCGCGGTCGGAAACGGTGATGATTCCAGCCTCGATCTGCATCATATCTTTGTTTTTGACAGCAGGACGATATTCGTAATGCGCATGGTCTTGTCCAGCCCCTTGCACATGTCGTAAATGGTCAGCGCCGCCACGGCCACCGCCGTCAGTGCCTCCATCTCCACCCCGGTGGCCGCCCTGACGCGGGCCGTGGCCGTGATGACGACGCGGTCGCCGGCGGGCGGGATTTCAAACTCGACCGCGCAATGAGCGATGTTCAAGGGATGGCACAAGGGAATCAACTCGCCGGTCTTTTTCGCGGCGAGAATCCCCGCCACGCGCGCCGTGGCGAGGACATTGCCCTTGGCCGTTTTATTAGTCTTGACAGCAGCGAGGGTGGCCGGCCGCAGGAGGATTTCGCCCCGCGCCACCGCCTGGCGGCTGGCGGGCCGTTTGGCGGAGACATCCACCATGTTGGCCTCGCCCCGCGCGTTCAAGTGAGAAAAGCTCTTCATTTGCGGTCGGGATGAACCACGCTCTCCTTCCATTCAACCACCGCCGCGCGCATTTGTTCCGCAAAGCGCCAGTTCTTTTTCACGTGTTTGGGAATGAACCCCGGCGAGGTGCCCAGCAGGTCGGTCGTCACCAGTATTTCCCCGTCGCAATCAGGCCCGGAACCGATGCCGATGGTGGGAATGGGAATTTTGCCGGTAATCTCCGCCGCCACGGGCGCCGCCACCAATTCCAGCACGGTGGCGAACGCGCCGGCGTCGGCCAAAGCCAGGGCGTCGGCGATCAATCCCTGGCGCTCCTCCTCCTTTCTTCCCTTGATGTGGTAGCCGCCTTCGAGGAGCACGTTTTGGGGCAGCATTCCCAAATGGCCCAGCACCGGAATGCCCTCGGCGAAGATCGCCCGGATTTGCGGCAGAATGCTCCGGCCGCCCTCCGCCTTGACCGCTTCGGCCCCCGCCGCGACCAGCCGGCGGGCGCTCTCCACCGCCCTCGCCGGAGTGGCGCAAGCGCCGAAGGGCAGGTCGGCCGCAAGCAGGGCCTGGGGCTTGGCGCGGGCCGCCGCGCGAACGTGGTGTTCCATTTCCGCCAACGTCACCCGCGTGGTGTCCGGATAGCCGAGGACCACCATGCCCAGGGAATCGCCCACCAGCAGCAGGGGAAGGTCCGCGCCGTCGAGCATTTTGGCCATGGCGAAATCGTACACCGTCAGGGCGGCGATGCGTTGGCGGCCCTTCATGGCGCGGATTTTTTTCACCTTCTCGGCGGTCATGGCAAAAATCTAATTGACAAACGCCGTCACGGGGCTGGTCGGGCCGGCGGCGGTTTGCGGCGCGGCCACGCCCGTCTCGTAAGCCTCCCGCCCGCACCGCACCGCGGCAGCAAAAGCCCGCGCCATGCGGCAGGGATCGTTGGACACGGCGATGGCCGTGTTGACCAGCACCGCGTCGGCCCCCATTTCCATCGCCTCCGCCGCGTGGCTGGGAGCGCCGATGCCGGCATCCACCACCACCGGCACCGTTGCCTGTTCGATGATAATGCGAATCTGCTCGCGCGTCTCCAGGCCGCGATTGGACCCGATGGGCGATCCCAGCGGCATGACCGTCGCCGTGCCGGCGTCCTGCAACCGCCGCGCCAGGACGGGATCGGCATTGATATAAGGCAGCACGACGAAGCCCTCGCGCAGGAGGGACTCCGCCGCCGCCAACGTTTCCACCGGATCGGGCAGCAAATAGCGCGGATCGGGGTGGATTTCCAATTTGATCCATTTGGGCAATCCGGCGGCGGCGGCCAGGCGGGCCAGGCGCACCGCTTCGGCCGCGTTGATCGCGCCGCTGGTATTGGGCAGGAGCAGATAGCGTTTGGGATCAATGAACTCCAGGATATTGGCAAAGGGGTCGCGGCGGCCGCTCAAATCGGCCCGTCGCAGCGCCACCGTGACGATCTCCGCGCCGCTGGCCTCCAGAGTCTGGCGCATCAATTCGGGCGAAGAGAACTTGCCCGTGCCCAGCAGCAGCCGGGAACCGAACTGCCTGCCGGCGATTGCGAATGTTGGCAGATCACTCACCGTTCAAAGAGGCCAGCATGGCGGGTTGGCGGGGGAGATTAAAGTTTAAAGTTCTGGAGATTTGGGTTTGGCATCACAAAACATTTGACTTGGATTGGGGCCGCTAATTCTGCACTTTGTTCAGCCACGAAAAGATGCGAACGCTAAAACACGTAACAACCGGGGAACTTGTGACGACCTTTCCATCACGGCCGCCTGGCGCCTATCTCGGTGGCAACCGAAAGAAAAAGCAGCCCTTGAGCGTGCAGAGCGACGCGCAGCCCCTTGCCTTGTTCAACAAAGTGCGGAATTTCAGGGATGCGGCCGAAATACGGGCGCTGGGGCTGTACCCTTACTTCCGCACCATTTCCTCGGCACAGGGGAGCGAAATCATCATCAACGGCAGGAATGTTCTGATGCTCGGCTCCAACAGCTACCTGGGCCTGACCAATCATCCAAAAGTCAAGGAAGCCGCCAAAGCCGCCATCCAGAAATACGGCACGGGCTGCGCCGGTTCGCGCTTCCTGAACGGGACGCTGGACATCCACCTGGAGCTGGAACAAGCCCTGGCGCGGCTGGTGAACAAGGAGGCGGTGTTGATCTACAGCACCGGCTTCCAAGTCAATCTCGGGGTCATCAGCACGCTGGTGGGCAAAGGCGAATACGTTTTGGCCGACAAGTGCGATCACGCCAGCATTGTCGAGGGTTGTCAAGTCTCTCTGGGCAACTTCGTGCGCTTCGCGCACAAAGACATGGCGGCTCTGGAAAGCCGCCTCCGGCAAATCGCTCCGGGAACAGGCAAACTCATCGTTGTGGACGGCGTCTTCAGCATGGAGGGCGACGTGATCCAACTGCCCGAACTGTGCCGTCTGGCTGCTCATTATGGCAGCGCGTTGATGGTGGACGACGCCCACTCCATCGGCGTGCTCGGCAAGGGGGGCGCGGGCACCGCAAGTCATTTTGGCCTGACCGACCAGGTGCAGCTTATCATGGGCACCTTCAGCAAATCGCTGGCGAGCCTGGGTGGCTTCATCGCGTCGGATGCAGGGACGATTGATTATCTCAAACACCACTCCCGGCCGCTGATCTTCAGCGCCAGCATGAGCCCCGCCAACACGGCCGCCGTCTTGGCCGCGTTGGAAATCATGCGGTCCGAACCTGAACGAATCGCGCAACTCTGGCACAACGCCGGGCGCTTGAAAAAAGGCCTGATTTCGCAGGGGTTTGACCTGGGCGCCTCCGAAACGCCGATTCTTCCGGTCTATTGCCGCGACATGATGCTGGCGTTCCAATTCTCCAAGCGGCTCCAGGAAGAAGGCGTGTTCGTCAACCCGGTGGTGTCGCCCGGAGTGCCACCCGGCCAGGAACTGCTCCGCGTGAGCCTTATGGCCACGCATACCGACAGCCAGATTGATTTCGCGTTGGACAAGTTCGGCCTGGTGGGCAGGGAGCTTGGTTTGCTGTGAACCCGGTCAAGCCATTGCCCCCAATCCGATTCCGGACAACCGCGACAGATTCCTTCCAGGCCAATCAATGAAGGTTCTCCTGACAGGAGCGAACGGGTTCGTCGGCAGCCACGTGTTGGACAGTCTTTGCGCTCGCGGCATCAGGACGGCAGTGTTGCTCCGCCCAACCGGCAACAGACGCTTCATTGAAGCACACCTGCCGCTCTTGGAGGTGCGAGCCGGCTCCATCGGCGATCCGCAAGGCCTTGGCGCCGCAATGCAGGATATCACGCACGTGGTCCATTGCGCCGGCTGCACCAAGGCGCTGCGCGTGTCGGAATTCCACGAGATCAATCACTTGGGCACGCGGCATGTCGTCGAAGCGGTCAATCAGCAGAAGGGGCGGATTCAACGGCTCGTTCACATATCCAGCCTGGCGGCCGGCGGGCCGGCCACATCCGACAAACCCGCGCGCGAAAACGATCCGCCGAACCCGATTTCGGAATACGGCAAGAGCAAGCTGGCCGGCGAGCAGGAGGTGCGAGGCGCCTGCCAGGTGGAGCACGTGATTCTGCGGCCACCCGCCGTATACGGGCCGCGCGACACTGCGTTTCTGCCGCTTTTCAAAGCGGTCAAGGCACATATTCTCCCGCGCTTTGGCAGTGGCCGGCAGTCACTGAGTCTTCTTTTCGTGAAAGATCTGGCTGAAGCGCTCGTGGCATGCCTGACCCATCCGGCAGCCCCCGGGAAAACGTTTTACGTCGCCTCGCCTGAAGTCACGAATGCACCCGAATTGGCCGGCGAGATTGCTCTGCAAATGAAATCGTGGACGCTGCCGCTTCCGTTGCCGGCCGGGGCGCTGTGGCTGCTGTGTTGTTTGCAGGAGGCCCTTTCGCGGCTGACCCGCAAGCCCGCCATGCTAAGCCGGCAGAAGTACGTTGAGCTCCGCGCGCCGGGCTGGGTGTGCGACCCCGGCCGGCTGCGTCAGGAACTGGGTTTCGTATGTGCCAACACGCTAAAAAATGGAATCGCCCCAACCCTGGCATGGTACCGCCAGCAAGGATGGCTGTAAAGCGAATGCCGCATGACTGAAGAGCGCAAACGAAAATCCGAATGCGCGCAGGCCGGCAACCCGGCTCCGCATTCAGGGCCGGAAGCCCCTTCGCTATTCCGGCATTACACGTTCATTGACTACACCACTCAGGGTTATATGGCGTTGGTGGGTTTGATCGTCCTTTGTTTGCATGGACGCTCGATCCCGTTTTGGCCCCTTCTGCTGGCGGCCCACGTGATCGGCATCGTGCTGGTTCACGGGCTTATCGGCCTTCACGCCGCCCACCCGTCCAACCGCGTGCTCGACGTGCTTCGTCACTTCTACCCTATGTTGCTCTACACGGGCTTCTACCGGGAAACTGGTGAGTTGAACCACGTGTTCGTCGCCGGTTTCCTCGACTCTTTCTTCATCCGGGTGGAGGCGGGAATATTCGGTCTTCAACCCAGCCTGGCGTTCATGGAGTGGTTGCCTTGGCCGGCAGTGAGCGAGGTTTTCTATGCGGCTTATTTTTCCTACTACCTGATGGTGGCGGGCGTTGGACTGGCCCTGTTTTACCGGAACCGCGAGCAGTTTTTCCATTACCTCTCGGTCATTTCGTTCCTGTTTTACGTTTGCTTCCTCATTTACATTTTCATGCCGGTCGAGGGGCCGCGCGTCTTCTTCCGCGATCTGGCGGGCTACCAATTGCCGGCTGACATTCAGCCCGCAGTGGCACCGGTGTTTCCGGCTGCGGTCAAGGCAGGCCCCTTTTACCGGATCATGGGGTGGGTTTACCATACGTTCGAAGCGCCCGGCGCCGCCTTCCCCAGCAGCCACGTCGCGGTGGCCATTGGCACGGTCTGTTTCTCTTTCCGGTATCTGCGTTCGATTCGCTGGTCACACCTGGTCATCGTCGTGCTGCTCTGCCTGGCCACCATTTACTGCCGTTACCACTACGCCGTGGATGTCCTGGCCGGAGGCCTGACGGCGGCGGTGCTGGTTCCCCTCGGCAACCGGCTTTATTTCAAATTCAGAAAATCGTCCGACCCGGAACCACCGCCAGGCGAAGCCGATTCTTCGCAGCCGGTGGCATGAGACGCTCTTTCCGTCCTGGGTGGTTATCCGACCTCTCGTTCATAAAGGCGGTAAGTCCTGTACACTTTGCCGCCGAAGGTTTCCAGCAGGCGGCGCATCATGGTGTTGTCCTCGAGAATCCACGAAGCCTCGGCATCTTTGAAACCAATCTTGAAACCGGCCTTGAATCCCTCTGTGAGCATCACCGCTTCGAGGCCGCGGTTGCGGTACTTTTCTTTCACGCCCAGCGTGAGGACCCGGCAACGGGGCGGGCACTTCCAACCCAGCGCGTAAGGCAGGAACCCGAAGAGCTTGGGCGTCAACAGGCGTCCGCGCAGCGGCTGGAGCGGCAGGTTGTAATCCGGCAATGCCAGCATGAACCCGAGCGGCTCGGTCGTTGTCTCGGCCACCCAGATCAACCCTTCCACCAAGAGCGGTTTCAGCCGGCTTGCCATGAAATCAATCTCAGCGTCCGTCATTGGCACAAAACCCCAATTCTCCTGCCAGGCGGCATTATAGACCTCTTTGACCTTTGTCAGGTCGCGCGTGAGTGTGGCCTTGCGGATGGGCGTGAAGATCAGTTCCGGGTGCCGCCGCCGCGTCTTCTCCGCCAAGCGCGCCAGCCGGTCGAGCGGGCACTTGGTGAAATCCATATAGAAGGCCAGCAGGTCCTTGGCTTTGCGAAACCTCTCCGCGACCACAAGGTCCACGTAGTAACGCGGATTGTAGGGCATCATGAAGGTCGGGATCGAATCGAAGCCTTCCACCAACAAGCCGCACTCGTCATTGGTCGTAGGATTCATCGGCCCGAGAATGCGCTTCATCCCTTTGCCCCGCGCCCAATTCATCACCTCTTGAAACAGACGCCGGCTCACCTCCCGGTCGTCCACACACTCGAAAAAGCCGAAGAACGCCACGCTCTCCTTGTGCCTGCGATTGTGTTCCTGGTCGAGAATGCCTGCGATGCGCCCCACGTCGTGCCCGTTGCGTGTCGCCACCCACAACGCCATTTCTGCGTGCGCGAAGAGCGGATTCTTGTCGCTGAAAACCTTCTTGAGGTCCATCAACAGCGGGGCCACCCAAAACGGGTCATCGCGGTAAATGCCATAGCTCACCTTCAGGAAACGGAGCACATTGCGCGCGTCGCGCGACAACGAAACGATCTCAACGGTGTTGGAAGTCTTCAATTATGGCCGCAGCGCTGAGCAAGCGCGCCTTTCTTCTCAGTCAGAGTACCTTCGCCGGAGGGAGAGAACAGTCATTCGGGCGTAGAGAAGCCACACAACGCCGAGTATGGCGATGGCCAGAATCTGGCCCGCCAATGGATAGCTGTAGAATAGGAATGCCAAGCCGCCACACACAACGGTGGCCTTGATCAAATCGAGCACGCTCATACGACTACATTTGATGTTGAAACTGCCTCGGCGCAGGCGGTTCCTCCCCTGCTGGCCCGATGATGTTCAGAAAAGAGTCACCGCGCCACCGAGACATGATATAAAATACGCGTCTTTGCGGCCAAAGCAAGAGATTCTGGCGGAATTCCCCCTGCTTTGTGCCGGATCCAAAAGAGTCCGCCCCTCTCTCTATGGGTTGAGATTGGAAACAGCCCAAGTCAATCCGTTCCCGGCCCGACTTTCGCAATTGGAGGGTGATTTCAACGATATTTCCCCACCAGCGACGGGCCGGTGCATGGTCGGGAACATTTTGGCCGGCCCCGCCTCTCATGGGAGTGCGGGCATGAGCTCGCGCAGGAGAAACAATAACTATGGAACTATGAAGACGAAAATCATCTTGAGCCGTTTTGCCCTCACCGTGGCCGCAGGATTGGCCGCCGGCGGACTCCAAGCCCAAGGGACTCTCACCGCCACCGCCACCCTCACCGAAACAGGGATGGTCGGCAGTGAGTATGAGTACTCCTTGGCGCTGGATAACACGGGCAACGTCCCCATCAACGCCTTTTGGTACGGCTGGGTACTGGGCAGTTTTGACCTGCCTTCCACTCCCACCGGCATCTCCGGGCCATCCGGCTGGGGTTCTTCCACGGCCTACCCCAACTCCGTCCAATTTGCCAACAATTCAGGCAGCGCCATTCAGCCGGGTGGATTTGCCACTTTCACCTTCGAAAGCACGTTCGGCCCGACGGCCATGACCACAGGAACGACTGACGGCGCTCCCACCGGAGATTCTGTTGCTTACGCCACCCTGGCCGCGATGGCCTCGTTCGATCAAAGTGACCCCGGCATCGCAAGTGCGCCTTTTGTCCCGAATCTGGTTTCGGTGCCTGAACCTTCCACTTTTGCCCTTCTGGTGGCAGGGTTGACGGGCCTGTGGGCCTGGCAGGCCAGGCGGCGCTTTGGGGCGTAATTCAAGCCAGCGGTCTCCGCTCTTTGCAGCGCAGCCGGAATATCTGGCCGTGGCCCGGCAGAACGCTATGATGGCGACATGAAAAAGCGGCTTGGATGGGTGGGCGGCCTCGGTGCGTTGGCGGTCATCGCCTTGCAGTTTGCCAATCCGCCGCACCAGAATCCACCCGTCCTGCCCGGCCATGACCTCATGGCCAGCAACGCGCCGCCTCCCTCCATCGCCGCGCTCCTCAAGAATTGCTGTTACGACTGCCACTCCTTCGAAACCCAATGGCCCTGGTACAGCTACGTTGCGCCCGTTTCATGGTTCGTCGTGCGCGACGTCAACGCCGCGCGCGCCAGCCTGAACCTTTCCGAATGGCCGTGGGACGACGCCGCACGCGCCCGCAAGCGGTGGCGGCATATCGCCGACGACGTCCAAAACGGCGGGATGCCGCTACCCGGCTACGCCCGGATGCATCGAAAGGCGCGTCTGGATGAAAGCCAGCGCGCGGCGTTGGTCAAATGGGCCTCGGAGCAGGCGCGTTAGGACCCCGCTTCACGCGGGTGGAGCTTCCCGTCGTCATTGCCATTCAGGGAACAATTCCTTTCGACGCGCATCTTACACTGCGAATGACGATGCGGATCCCATTCAAAACTTTTTGCGCGGTGGCGGCGGCTTTGGCGTGCCTGACTCCAAGGCTTTCGGTTGTTGGCGCCGTGGCCACCGTCACCGTCCAGAACTATGTGTTCGTTCCCGCCACCACCAATATCAACGCCGGCGATTCGGTTGTTTGGCAGTGGCTGGGCGGGACCCACAACGTCACCAGCACCAGCAACCCGCCCTCCTGGACGGCCACGGCGACGGTTGACTCCACCACGTTCACCTTCACAAATACATTCAATATCGCCGGCACTTTTCCTTATGAGTGTACCGTTGACGCCCGCCTGGGGATGGTCGGCAGCATCATCGTCGCCGCCGCTCCGCCGACGGTGACCATTACCAATCCCCTCTCCGGCGCCTTGTTGGCCGCGCCCGCCACCGTTACAATTGGAGTGACGGCCACAGATGCCGGCGGCACGGTGACCAATGTCCAGTTTCTCATCGGTTCCACCGTTTTCAGCAATAGAACCGCCGCGCCGTTTGTCGCCGTGGCCGGCAATCTTTCCGCGGGCAGCTACACACTCTCGGCCATCGCCGCCGATAATCGCGGTCTCAAGGCCACCAACACCGTCAGTATCCACCTCTTCACCCCGATCTCGCTCGGCAGCGGTCTCAAGTCCTCGTCCACCGATTTTCAATTCAGTTACTCGGCCAACGCCGGTTTCAGATACGTCGTGCAAACGTCAACGAATCTCACCAATTGGGTTGCGCTTTCGACCAATTCCGCGACCACCAATTCGGCGGTTTTTTCGGACAGTGACGCGACCAACAACCCTGCTTTTTACCGTGTCGGACTTCTGCCCAGTTTTTGACAGGCGCGCGCAAGTCTTGCCTGTGCGCTCGCGGAGTCGGACGGCGGGCGTTTTATGGTGCTGCCTGCTGATTTCGCTGGCTGCCAATCCGTCCGGCCTTGTCCGCTCATCGGCCGGCGGCGCATCCTCCCCTCCCGCGCTGGGGGAAGTCCGACTCACCAACGAGTTGGGCCGGGCGGTCAGCTTGAAGAGCTTTGCCGGCCAGACGCTGGCCATCACGTTTTTCTACACTCGCTGTCCCATGCCCGACTTCTGTCCGCGCCTGTCCAAGAACTTTCAGGAGGCCTCGCGCAAACTCGAAGCGATGACCAACGCCCCCGCCCATTGGCATCTCCTCTCGGTTTCCTTCGACCCGGAGTTCGATACGCCCGCCGTGCTCAAGGCTTACGGTGACCGTTACCAATATAATCCGGCGCACTGGAGTTTTCTGACCGGCGCGCCCGACCAAATCGCCACGCTGGCGCGCGCGGCCGGAGTCACTTATCAGCCCGGTGCCGGGATGCTCAATCACAATTTCCGCACCCTGATCGTTGACGCCGCCGGCCATGTGCGGATGATTTTTCCGACCGGCGGAAATTTGTCCGATCAAATTGTGGAGCAAATGATCGAAGCCGCCGCCGCCAACAAGCCGGAGGCGCAAGCTCAAGCCCCTTGCCAATGAGCCGAAGACTGGCGGTGGCGGTGTCTTTTGGGATTCCGATCCTGGCCGCGCTGCAGATCGTTTCGTGCGCCACCACCGCCCCGGATGTCGTGGCGCCCCTGGAAATCCCCGGCGCGCGTTTCGTCGGCAACAAGGCCTGCGCGGATTGTCATGCGGACATTGTGCGGAGATTTCCTGCCAGCCCTCACGCGCGCATCCATTTTGAGCGCGCGGCCATGGCCGGCCAGAGCGGCTGCGAATCCTGCCACGGTCCCGGCAGCCGGCATATCGCCGCAGCCGGCTTGGGCGGCGGCGAACGATTCATCATCAATCCGGGCACGGACCCGGCGGCTTGTTTTCAATGTCACTTGGAAATCCAGGCTCAATTCCATCTTCCCCGGCACCATCGGGTTTTGGAAGGCCGCATGAACTGCCTCCAGTGCCACGACCCGCACGGCATGGACATCATGAAACCCGCCGGCGGACTGGCCATGGCCCGGCAAGACCAGAGTTGCGCTCAATGCCATCGCAACCAGACACGGCCCTTTGTCTTCCAACACGACGCGCTCCGTGAAGGTTGCATCACCTGCCACAATCCGCACGGCTCCATCAACCTGAAGATGCTCACCGAAAGTGATCCCAATCTTTGCCTCCGCTGCCACGCGCAGGTGCAGGGCCTGGCTGTTCCCGGCGGCCACGGTTACATCGGCAACACCGATCACACGGCCTTTCTCCGCATGGGCACGTGCTGGACGGCGGGCTGCCATACCGCCGTCCACGGCTCCAATGTGGACCCGCGATTGAGATATTGAACGGACCCGCCCGCTCACATGAGCCGCTTCCCGTCAAAAGAACCCGCCTCGCGCGCTCCGTTTTTTTTCGCAATGGCGATGGTCTGCGGCGCTGCGGCTGCCGCCAAAGTTCAGGAAAAACTGCTGCCCCCTGCGGCCAATGAAACCGTGGATTTCGCCCGCGACATCGAACCCATTTTCGATAACTCCTGCCTCCGCTGCCATGGCGCGGAAAAACCCAAAAGCCATTTCCGGCTCAGCAACCGCGCTTCGGCTCTGGCCGGCGGCGACATGAATTCTAATGACATCGTTCCCGGTGACAGCGCAAAAAGCCTCCTCACCCTCTATACCGCTTACACCGTCGAGGACTTGAAGATGCCTCCCGTTGGCAAAGGCGCCCAACTCACCTCTCACCAAGTGGGCCTGCTGCGGGCCTGGATCGACCAGGGAGCCAACTGGAGCACCAACCCTCAGCCAAGTTCGACCGCCCTCACCCTTGCGCCGACAGTCGGCGGATTTGGCGTCCACGGCAACACAGCCATGTTCCGCGAATTGGAAGGTGGGACCGACGGCTTCTCCGGCGGCGTCGAAAAGCTTTCCCTGGCCCAACAATTGGGGCCAAATGAAAAACTGTCTCTCGACGGCCATCTGCTGGCGCAGGATCAGGATTTTGCCTTCAAGCTGGGCCTGGACAAAACGGACCTCGGCTTTGTCCATGCCGGTTTCGAGCAGTGGCGCCAGTTCTACAGTTCTGACGGCGGATTCGATCCGGCGGTGACTCCGCCGCAATTCACTCCCAACGCCAATTTGCATGTGGATCAGGGCCGCGCCTGGGTGGATTTCGGTCTCGATCTGCCGCACTGGCCGCAAATGGCCGCGGGCTACGAATATCAGTACCGCAGCGGCGCCGAATCCACTCTGGACTGGGGTGTTGCGAACGGGAAAAACTTCTATCCCGCGTCGCTGGCTGTGGACCAGCGGACGCACCTCCTCAAGTTCGACCTGACCAACGATTTCCGCGGCTGGCACGTCGAGGACAGCACACGCGTCGAGTTTTACACCGAAAAGAACCAGGGCGCCGAAGCCGGCATCCTGTTCGCGGGCGCCGTGCCCAATGAATTCATCAACACGCGCGATGATTATCATCACGTGCAGGGCATGAACACCTTCATGTTCGAGAAACCGGTCCGGGATTGGTGGCTCCTCTCGGGCGGCTTCTGCTATTCCCGTCTCGAAGGAAGCGACGATTTCAATCAAACGACCGCCATCCCGTCTTTTAACGTCAACAATGTTTTGCTCAGCCAGCCCATCACCCTGGGGCGCGATTCGGAAATCTTCAGCGCCTCCAGCCTCTTCACGCCCTTGGATTGTTTGACGTTTTCGCTCGGCACGCAGAACGAATGGACCCACGAACGGGGCTTCGGCTCCAGCGTGCCGGATTTGGAATTGGCGCTCAACAGCCCCGCCGGCTCCAGCATGGCCGAATTCAAGGCCGCGCAACAGGCCAACTTCCGCTTCACCGGAATCCCCTTCACGGCCGTTTCCGGCCAGGCGCGATTGGAAGAGGAAACCGTCAGCGAGTATCAAGAGGAAGACCCGGCCCAATTCACGCGCCAGACCGCCGCCGACAACCGACGTTACGATTTCCAGCTCGGATTCGCCGCCTCTCCGTGGCGCGCCTTTGAGTGGTCCGCCCAATTCCGCCGGCAGGACAGCCAGACCCGCTACGGCCAACTGTTGGATCTTTACAATGGCCTTTATGGTCCAACCAATGGCTATCCGGCCTTCATCCTCAACCGCGACCTGCGCAGCGATGTCTTTGAAACCAAGCTCGTCTGGCGGCCCGCCCGTTGGCTCAAAACAACGCTCATGTACGACATCACCTCCACCGATTATTCCTCGAAGACCGATCCCGCCTTCAACCTGAGCGCCATGCAGCAAGTTTCTTTCGGCGGCCCGATTTTGGACGGCACTTACGACGCGCAGACGTACGGTGCCGAAGTCACCGTGACACCGGTCCGGCGCCTCTATTTTTCCGGCGCGTTCACCTACAGCTTGTCGCGCGCGCTCACAGCCGACCACGGCGATCTGGCCATTGTGCCTTACCGGGGCGACATCTACACCCTGAACGCCACGGCGACTTACGCCCTCGATCCGAAATCCAGCCTGCTAGCCAACTATAATTTTTCGCGCGCCGGTTACGGGGAAAACAATGCCGCGGCCGGGGTGCCGCTGGGACTGGATTACACGCGCCACGATCTGAGTTTTGGTTTTACACGCAAATTCAACACACGTCTGTCCGGCTCTTTGCGCTATGCCTTCTCCCAATACTCCGAGCCGAGCGCTGGCCATGCCAATGACTACGTCGCGCACGGCCTTTTCTGCACCCTGACCTGCAAGCTCCCCTAGTTCTGTGCCCACGATTGGTTCCAAAATAGGTCTGGCCTTCTTGGCGGCTGCTTGCGAAATTGGAAGAAATCATGCCTTCCATTGATTTTGGCCGGAACATTTTGCAGGTTCATGACCCTTAACTACAGACAGTTCTATGCCAGGCCCGGATTTTGAATCGGTGGTGGCTGGTTATTATGAGCCGCTTTACCGGTTCGCCATCAGTTTGACACGCTCGGAAGCGGATGCCTGCGACCTGGCGCAACAGACTTTTTACATGTGGGCGACCAAAGGCCACCAATTGCGCGATCCGTCAAAAGTCAAATCCTGGCTCTTCACCACCCTTTATCGCGCCTTCTTGGAATCCCGCCGAACCCTGACCCGCTTTCCCCATTCCGAATTGACCGAGGCCGATGCGGATTTGCCCGTCATCCTGCCGGAGGCGGCCCGCCAATTGGACGCCCTGCAGGCGGTGGACGCCCTGGGTCAGGTGGATGAGGTCTATCGCGCGCCCGTCTCCCTTTTCTACCTGGAGGATTGTTCCTACCAGGAAATTGCCGATATGCTCCAATTGCCCATCGGCACGGTCAAATCTCGCCTGGCCCGAGGATTGGCCCAACTCAGACACATCTTCGCCACGACCAACCCTTCCCGCCGCCAACCCGGAGGCCGACATGAATAAACAGGACGCCCGCCAAATCCTTGCCCTGTTCCGTCCAGGCACGGCGGACGAGAACGACACCTTTTTCCAACAGGCCCGGCAACTGGCCAAAACCGACCCGGAACTGGCCCGCTGGTTGGAGGCCCATTGCGAGGCCTATCTTGCCCTCCGCCGAAAACTCCAAGCCATCCCGATTCCACCGGGGCTGAAGGAGCAAATCCTCTCCGAACGGAAAACCCGGCGGCCGCTTTTCCAAAAGCACGGGCGTCCCCTGCTGGCCGCTGCTGCGGCCGTTGTGCTCCTGCTCGGCCTTGCTTCCGTCTTCTGGCGCCACCATGGCCTGACGGACCACTTTGCCGCCTGGCGCAAGCGCATGACAGAAACCGCCCTGCGCAGTTACTATATGGATTTGACGGCGGCCGATCCGCTCCTGATCCGAAATTTCCTCAAAGAGAAAAATGCGCCCGCCGACTTCTCCCTGCCGGCCGGATTGAAAACGGCCGCCCTCGCCGGCTGCGCCGTTTCCCATTGGCAAGGCAGCCCCGTTTCCATGATCTGTTTCAATTCCGGCCGCCCCCTTCCCCCAGGCGATCAAAGCGATCTCTGGCTTTTTGTCATTGACCGCAGGAGCGTCCTCAATGCCCCTCCTCCGGGCGCGCCGGTCTTTGCCCGCGTGAACAAGGCGGTCACGGCCAGTTGGTCCGATGGCGCCAAGACCTATCTTCTGGCGGCGGTGGGCGAGGAAACCTTTCTTCGAAAATACCTTCAGTGACCCCAGGAGGACGCCGCCTCCAGCGCCACGCTCATGTGGGCGATGACCCAGTTGTAGTCGCGCGGGTCGTCCGAGACGTCTATGGGCAGTCCGGCGGCGTCGGGGGCCGCCGGCGGCATGGTGCTGGCGCATTTCCAAGGGTGTGTTTCCGTGTGCCCGTCGGCGAAGGAAAAGGTGGCCGCGCCATTGTGCCAGGAAGCCGGCAGCCGCGTCCATTCCGGGTAATAAATATGGTTCACAAAATAACCGTCGGAAATGCTGTCGGGATGCTCATCCAGAAAAACGAAGATGCGGGCCGGCGCGGGCATGGCGGTCAGTTTGAAAAATTGCGCGTAACCCGGATTATTGGTATTGACACCCGAACGGGAGATTTCCCCAGCGTCCCCCACCGACGCGTTCATGGAATAACTGCGCGCCCGGCCCCCCCACCCCGCCGCGGCCTGGAGCGCGCTCAACACCGAGTCCGACGGGCAGCGATAGATGGTGGACACTTTGCCGACATAAGAGCCAAGGGCTGCTTCGGTCAGGTCGGCCACGTTGGTGTTGTCGCTGCTCAACTCCCAGTCCAGCACCCCCGCCGCCCAATTGAGGTTGGTGCGGGTGGCGGCGCCGCCCAGATTATAGGTCAGCCACTGCGCGTGCTCGTCGGCATACATCAGCCAGCCCGTCACCAGTTGCTTGTTGTTGTTCTGGCAGAATATGCCCCGCGCTTTGCCTTTGCTGGCGGCCAGAACGGGCAAAAGCAATCCGGCCAACGTGCCGATGACACCCATCACCACCAGCATCTCCAACAGGGTGAAACCACCGCGCCGGGCGCAGCTCATCGGTTGTGAATTGAAAATTGGGCCACACATGCAATTCTCCAACTCCCTTCACTCTAGCAGCGCCCGCCGGAAATTTCCAATTCTTTTTTGCGCCGGATTAACGGAAAAACTCTAATCTCTCCTGCTCAGCCGCAGCAGGGCCGGCCCGTGGGCCGGAATGAACGTCTCCAGCCGCCCGTCGGCCACCGCACAATCCTTTCTCTGCCATCTGCCGTGCCTGGCGGATTTCGGGCGGATTTCAAGATGAGCCGAAAAGCCGAAAAGCAAAAAGTCGAACAGTCGAAAAGCAATTTGAATATATTTGAATATACATGAATATTGTTCTTGACCATCGGTCGCTCCCGGTAATCAACCATGGGCATTGCGCCTTCCAATGCCCATGATTGTTGTTTTTCATTTTCACGCCCCGCAGGTTCCCTGCCGCCGTTTGATTCTTGACTGACTGTGACTTTTTCATACGATTTGCACTCATGCGATTCAAACTGTTGCCTGTTCCCGTCCTCTTTGCCTTGGTCCAGGCCAATTTCTGTTGCGCGCAACAAATCGTCATCACGCCGGACAAGCCCACCGGTGTGTACCGGGTTGGCGACAACGTGCATTGGCGGCTGGAATGGACGGACGGAAGCGATGCGCCGCCGGCTCATTACCAGTTTTTGCTGGGAGGGCTGACCGATGCCGGGCAAGGAAACCTGAGTTTCAGCAACGGGGTTGCCAACTTGGAAACGAGATTCAACGCTCCGGGCGCCATTTTGGCTGAGGTCAAATGGAAATCCGGGAACGGCAAGGAACAGCGCGCCCTGGCTGGCGCCCTCGCCGCCCCGGATCGAATCGCGCTTTCAGCGCCCTGCCCGGCCGATTTTGATCTTTTCTGGCAGTCAAAGCTCAAGGAATTGAAAGCCGTGCCGGCCAATCCCAAACTGGAAAGCGTGAACATAGGCGACACAAATCTGGAGTATTGGAAGATCACCATGGACAATATCCGCGGGTCCCACATTCAAGGCCAGATGGCACGCCCGGCCCGGGGCAAAAAGTTTCCGGCGCTCTTGATCGTGCAATGGGCCGGGGTTTATCCCTTGCAACGAAACTGGGTCAGTAACCGCGCCGTGGAAGGCTGGCTCACCTTGAACATCCAGGCCCACGACCTGCCGATTGACGCGCCCGAATCGTTTTACAAGGACCAATTCGCCGGACCGCTCAAGGATTATTGGTCCATCGGCAACGATGACCGCCAGACCAGCTATTACCTCAGAATGTATCTTTCATGCTATCAGGCGGCGGAATACCTCATCCAACGCGAGGATTGGGACGGCAAGACACTGGTGGTAACGGGCACCAGCCAAGGCGGAATGCAGACGTTGATGCTGGCTGGACTGCATCCGGCGAAGATGACCGCCGCCCTGGCCTTGGTGCCTGCGGGGTGTGATATGCTCGGCCCCGATATGGGCCGCGCTCCAGGCTGGCCGCAATGGTACAACCACACCGAGGGCGGCAAGGATCCCAAAAAAGTTCACGAAACCAGCCGCTATTACGACATCGCGAACTTCGCCTCGCGCATCAAGTGTCCAGTGCTCGTTGGAGTCGGATTGCAGGACGAAACCTGTCCGCCTGCGGGTGTATTTGCCGCAGTCAACCAAATTTCATCGCCCAAAGAAGTGGTTATCCTGCCCAAATCCGGCCATCAGGATGACCACGGCACCCAAAGCGCCTACAATGCGCGTATGGCCGTTTGGTTGTCGGCGCTGCAACAGGGGCAACGCGCGCCGGTGCCGCACTGATCTGCGCCGGCATGCGGCGGGGATGGCCGAAAGCCAGTTCGATTTCCTTGCCATGAGTCTCGATTTCGTGGCAAAATAATCCCCAGTTTATGAGCATTTCGAGGACAGAATTCAGTCGCCATTTAATCACCATCCGAGCCGTAATGGGAGATGCCGCTGGATGTTGCACCCAAAATGCGTATCTCGTAACTCAATGTAAAAAAGATATTCCCACACGCATCCGTAGCTCAATTGGATAGAGCTTCTGACTTCGGATCAGAAGGTTGCAGGTTCAAGTCCTGCCGGATGCGCCACATTATCAACGACTTACGCAAACTCGGTTTTTCGAAAAGACGGGAGTAGTATAAAAAGTAGTATAATGTGCCTCCACGTTTCAGGGCGTTGCAGGGAGTGCCGTCCTTGGAGCATTCAATGGTCAAAACGCGACATCCTGCATGAACCCGTCGGAACGAAGGGCTTCGGTGTAGGCCTTCGGGATTCAACCAGATCCGCCTTAATTTGGCGTGCTGAGGAAATCGCGCTCGGTGCCGGATCGGGAATCGGTCATGGAGCGGAGCCACGCCAGATGGCATTCCAATCGCGCCCGACGATGCGTAGAAACGTCCGGCTGCCAGCAAGATCGGAGCAAGTGCTGCCTGAGACGATTGCGGTTGCCTCCGTTTTGCGGTGGCGGTGATCATTACCGGCAACCGCAACTCCCGGAGGGCTACAGGATGCGTCCGGTGCCGGTGGAATTTGACACCAGCAGCCCCAAGGTGGGGGTCGAGGCTTATCACGGTGACCGACAGGAGCGAAATGCCCGCATGGCTGGAGACGGACCTACTGGTATTCTTGGGGGAATATGTCCTTCAATTTGATTTTTAGCCGCCCCAGGATCGTCTCCAGCTTGTTGAGCGTGATGTGGTGCTCACCGCGCTCGATTCGGTGAAGTGTCGTGTGTGATACGCCGACCTTTTTCGCGAATTGGGCATACGAAAGGCCGGCACGGGCCTTCCGCATGAAGAGAGCAAACTCGCGGTCCAGATTTCGTTTCACCCGCCCAAAATGGCAAAATTGTC
>Ga0326728_10001792_pt1 | contig 74090 bp, 66 predicted proteins | sample MB3enrmetagenome_FD_207602 | JGI IMG/M metagenome (GOLD analysis project Ga0326728, IMG submission 207602) | Lab enriched peat soil microbial communities from McLean, Ithaca, NY, United States - MB31MN | ecosystem: Environmental > Terrestrial > Soil > Wetlands > Peat | place: USA: New York...
CGCGGGAATGACGAATTTAGAAGCGTGGAAATTACGAAAAACATTGAGCCATATGGCCAACTCGTTTAAGAAGAGCTTCGCATTCATGGACAGAAAAAATGAGTGATACAGTGGAAAAAGAACCAATCAAAACCGATGTCATCATCGTCGGCGCTGGGCCTTCGGGCCTGTTCGCGGTCTTCGAGCTAGGGCTTGGCGACATGAAGTGCCATCTGGTCGATATTCTGGATCGGCCGGGCGGACAGTGCGCCGAGCTTTATCCCGAAAAGCCGATTTACGATATTCCGGCGCTGCCGATTTGCACGGGTGCGGATTTGACCGAACGCCTGATGGCGCAAATCAAGCCCTTCGGCCCGACGTTTCATTTTGGGCAAATGGCCGAGTCTCTTAAGAAGACGGATGAGGGAAAATGGCGTTTGACGACGGATGCGGGCACCGTTCTGGAGGCGCCTGTTGTCGTGATTTCGGCGGGCGGCGGCAGTTTTGTGCCGAAAAAGCCGCCTATCAAGGGGATCGAGGCTTTTGAAGGGAAGTCTGTCTTTTATGCCGTTCGAAAGAGAGAACAATTCCGCGACAAGAATCTGATCATCGCGGGCGGCGGCGATTCGGCGCTCGACTGGGTTCTGAATCTTCATCCGATTGCGAAGCGCATTATGCTCATTCATCGCCGCGACGAATTCCGCGCCGCACCCGATTCCGTCGGCAAGATGCGGGCGCTGGTGGCTGCAGGCAAAATGGATTTGAAAACAGCCAATATCACTGCCGTCAATGGCTCCGGCGGCCAGATCGAAGGCGTGACGCTTGTCGAAGAAGGCAAGCCCCCGGCACAGCTTTTTTGCGATTCCATGCTGGCGTTTTATGGCCTGACGATGAAATTGGGTCCCGTGGCGAATTTCGGCATTGAGCTTCAGGATGGCCTAATCCCGGTGGATACGGCGACTTTTGAAAGCAGCGTACCGACCCTGTTTGCCATCGGCGATATCTGCACGTATCCCGGCAAGATGAAGTTGATCCTTTCAGGTTTTCACGAAGCGGCGCTTATGGCGAAAAAGGCTTTTGCCTATGTGCATCCCGATCGCCGCTATCGTTTCCAGTACACCACTTCGTCGAGCGATCTGAAAACGAAGCTCGGCGTGGCGGAAGATCAATCCAAGTAAGGTGAGAGGTAACGACATGCGTATTTATTGCACGGACATGGAAGGCAAGACCCACGAGCTGCAGGCGACGGAGGAGTGGAGCGTGATGGAAATCATCCGCGAAGGCGGGATTCCAATTTTGGCCCAATGCGGCGGTTCCTGCGCCTGCGCGAGCTGCCACATCTATGTCGATCCGGCCTGGAAAAGCAAACTGCCGGAGCCTTCGGAAGAAGAAATCGGCATGCTGGACGGCGCATTTGAAGTCACGGAAGACTCGCGTCTCGCATGCCAGATTTTCTTCAACAAGGATCTGGACGGCTTGAAGGTAAGACTGGCGCCCGGCTCGGTCTAAAAAAGCGCCTATTTGCCGCAGTGCAAATAGGGTTGCATCGTGCAGAAAACAACCGCCGTTTGTGCGACGCAAAAATAACACCAGATATATAATGTTAAAAAGACATTTACACTCGCAATACAATAAGTTATGCTTAAATAGTGGATTCTACATGAAACTAATATTAGTTATTGTGATCAACCAGTTAGAGAAGAAACATGATTCCTGACTTGAGCTCCAGATCGATTCACTTTGCCGATCTTGAGGATCGGTTCGGCAAGGACAATGCAAGCGTCATCCTGCGCGCGCTGGAGCAGTTTGAGGGCATTCTTGAGGAGTCTGTGGTTAAGTTATCGTTTGAAGAACGGCTTGAGAATGTTTTTCGCATCATGGCTGAAAACATGCTCTACCAGACGAGGCACTGAAAATGGTTTTCGACGAACTTCAAAACCGTTTTGGCCCCTATGTTGCCGAGCTAGTGCGGCAGGCGCTGACGCTTGAAGAGTTCGCCGAGCTCGAAATGGAGGAACTCGTCAGCTATTTTGAATTGCGCGCAGAAAAAGTTTATCAGGAATACCGCGTTCGCCTCGAAAGCCCGCTGCCGGACGATCATCCCGGAGAAAGCAAGGAAGAATACCTAAACACCCTGCGCCGTCGCTGGCAGCAAGCCGAAGAACTCGCCCACCTCGTCCTCACCGCAGAAGCCAGCGCAAACGAGGGCGAACGTGTAACGGCTTCGAGGGCGTAACTCCTAAACTCTAAAAAAGAAACCGTCATTCCCGCGAAAGCGGGAATCCATCTCCCACGCTGCATATGAGCGCAATACTTCAAACTTTTCTCAGTGTCTCGTTCAGGAGATAGATTCCGGCTTTCGCCGGAATGACGGTCGTTTTTTTTACGTGAATTGGCCTTACTTTTCCCCTAACACCCGTTTCCAAACTTCCCGCGCGTGGCGGATGTAGAACTTGAGGTCGAAGCAGGCCGACAACTGCTTTGCGGATAAATATTTCCCAATCGTTTTATCGGCTTTCAATCGCGCCTGAAGCGTGGCGGGTTTGCCTTTTTGCAGGTCCTGCCAGACAGCCATCGCGTTGGATTGCACCAACTTATAAGCGGCTTCGCGGCTCATACCGGCTTGCGTCAGCGCCAGCAGCACGCGCTGCGAGAAATGCATACCGCCTAGCGATTCAAGATTGGCTTTAATGCGTTCGGGATAAATCACCATCCCTTTGATAAGCCCAGTGAGGCGCGCCAGCGCGAAATCGAGCGCGATGGTCGCGTCAGGCGCCATGATGCGCTCAACGGAAGAGTGCGAAATATCGCGCTCATGCCACAGCGCCACGTTTTCCAGCGCAGGCGTTACCGCGGCGCGAACGACCCGCGCCAATCCTGTCAGATTTTCCGCCAGTATGGGATTGCGTTTATGCGGCATGGCGCTGGAGCCTTTTTGACCCTTGGCGAACGGCTCTTCGGCCTCGCGCACTTCGCTGCGCTGGAGGTGACGAACTTCGAGCGCCAGATTTTCAACCGAACTCGCGATCACGCCGAGCGTCGCAAAAAACATCGCATGCCGGTCGCGCGGAATGACTTGCGTTGAAATCGGCTCGATCTTAAGGCCCATTTTCTTGGCCACATGCGCTTCGACCCGCGGATCGATGGTAGCGAAGCTGCCGACGGGGCCGGAGATGGCGCAGGTGGCGATATCGTCTTGCGCGGCTTTCAGGCGCTTTTTCGCGCGGACGAAGGCGGCATAGTGGGACGCCAGTTTGATCCCAAAGCTGGTCGGTTCGGCATGAATGCCATGGCTGCGGCCGATGGTCACGACGTCGAGATTTTCCTCAACTCGCTTCCGCAATGCTTTCAGCAGATCGTCAAGATCGGCCAGCAGAATGTCCGCCGCCTGTTTCAGTTGCACAGCCAACGCCGTGTCGAGAATATCGCTTGATGTCATGCCCTGATGCACAAAACGCGCGTCGGGGCCGACGTGTTCGGCCAGATTGGTCAGGAAGGCCAGAACATCGTGACGAGTTTCTTTTTCAATTTCGTCGATGCGAGCGATGTCCCATTTGCCTTTTTTCCGGATGTTTTGAGCGGCGGTTTTGGGAATGACGCCGAGCTCCGCCTGCGCGTCGCAGGCGTGGGCCTCGATTTCAAACCATATGCGGAGTTTGTTCTCAGGCTCCCATATTTGCGCCATCCCGGCGCGGGAATAACGGGGGATCATTGGTCGCTATCAATGACATAGCCCGCGCACATCGCGCCACCGCCGGCCAAGGGCATTCGGCCAGAGCAGTTGGTGATTTCCCAGCCTCGCCCGCGCATGCATTCGGCGACCATCAGGCTGGGGCGCTGGACGCAGCTATTGTTACTGTCATCCTCGCCAACATCAGCCGATCTGGTCATGCCTGTTTCAACAAACCGTTGCTGATCGGGCTGAAAGGCCACCTGATCCGCTTGCGCGACGTTGTCGGGGAAAATCCCGCAACGGCACTGGCTTAAATCGAAGTTGAGTTTGGCCTGCGCTTTTTCAAGTGGCATGAGCAGGTTGGGCTCGCTGATGGGGCGCCAAAACTCGGCAATCGTCGTTATCGATCCGCAGGAGGCAAGGGCTAAGGCAAAAAGCCCGATAAACAGACGGCGCATGGAAAACTCCTTATTGGACAGGGTCATATTTGGCGATTCCGTATCCCAATGCAACCCTGACCATACGCGCGATAAAGTTAATTATTTATGGCTGTGGACGGCACAGGCCATAAAAAACGGCCCGAACGGGGAGGACGCCATTCGGGCCGGGGTTTAAAGCTGCATAAAGATTCAAGTTTCGAGTTTACCAACCCTGCTGCTTAACTTTTGTGACTCAATTGTTTTTAAGGTTCTTTCAGGAATTGTATTAATCTGTGGAACGGTTGGTTCCATAGCTCCAGAAATAGCCGCCACTGTGATATCGGCACACTCTACAAATCGAGGGTCCTTTATTTTTGATACAGATTCGACAGCATTATTAATCTCTGGCGGCAGGGTTTGTAGAATACCAAGTTCAAGTTGCATCTTACAAAGTGCCCTATAAAATTGCGCGCCGAACTGACCGTCGGTAAAAGGATAACTACGCATCTTCCGCCTCCAATGTCTCAATTATCGCCTTAGCGCGTTTCACGTGCTGGGGCACTTCGGCGTCATCTAAAATCAATTTGTCTTCGTCAATGTCCGTAAAATAGGCATCGTAGACTTCGCGCAGTTCTTTCAGTTTGGGGGCTGCGTCGGCTTGAACGTCGGCAGTGCAAGTCGGAAGAATCCGTTCCATCTCCCGAAGCTGCTCATAGAGTTGAATCTTCAATTCCGCATGCACGTTCCGCTCGATCTGTAATTGCTCCCAATCCTTCATGATGCTGTGGATGGTGGATTTGATGACGGGCCAGTGATCGCCTGTCTCGCCCATTTCCTGTCCGGCGACGAGCAGCGCGTTGCGCGTCAGTTGCACCATTTGAGCTTCGGTAAGTTTTAAGGGAGGGGTTGCGGTATGCATGAGAAAAATCTCCTTACCAATACGAATAATGATAGCACTAAAACCTGAAAGTAATTACGGGATTCTTTTTTCCTATCTTCGTTTCCATCAATACACCAATAGCCTTAAATAAGGCTTAAGATGCGCTGATTTCCTCGGAAAATTCGCCATATTGGAGGCGGAAAAAAACATCAAATTGTACGCAAGTATTTATTTGCGTCATGCAAATAATAAAATTTTATGTATCTCGGGTTTCTTAGGGCAAGGCTTTTGACAAGCGCGGCGTTTCCTCTCCCCTTGCGGGAGAGGATAGTTTTTCTTAGCAAGCCTATTAGGCGAGCTTAGAAAAACTTGGTGAGGGGTTTTCCTTCACTTTAAAAGAGACCCCTCACCAAGAAAACGTAAGCTCGCCCAAGAAGGCTCGCTAACGTTTTCTATCCTCTCCCGCAAGGGGAGAGGAAACTCCCTACCTCTTCAAATCCTGCGCGATGAGCAGGGGGGCTTTGCCGCCATTCAACCGCGCCCGGTAAAACTGCAGATTCTCGATGATGCGTTGGATGTAGTTGCGTGTTTCGTGCATCGGGATTGACTCGACCCAGTCAACGGCATCGACGCGCGGACTTCGGGGATCGCCGAATTGTTCGATCCATTCTCTGGCATGGCGCGGCCCTGCGTTATAGGCCGCGAGGGCGAGAACGTACGAGCCGTTAAACTCCTCCAGCTGATGCTGCATGAATGTTGTGCCCAGGTGCAGGTTGTAGGCCGGCTCTGTCAGGCGGGACGGCGTGTAACGTACGCCCAGTTGTTTCGCGACGCCTTTGGCCGTCCCCGGCATCAGTTGCATGAGGCCGCGCGCCCCGACGGGACTGCCGGCATCGGTATTGAAAAGACTTTCCTGTCGGATCAGCGCGTGCGTGAAGGCGGGATCGGGCGGGCTAGGGATGTGCAGAGACAAAACCGGAAAAGCGCCTGCTGCGACGATCATATTCTTCTGGTTCGCTGCCTTGGCCGCGTTGATAGCCCAATCGGGACGCTGCATCTGATAGGCGAGCTCCATCAGAAGAACAAACTCGACCCGCTGGTTGGCGTATTCGGTCGCCGCTTTGAAAAAGCTGTGTGCCCGGTCGATTTGGCCGATTTTGGCGAGCCGCTCCGTCGCCATAACGACATCGCGCGCGAAAAACTGCGCGCGCACGTTAGCAGGGATGGCAGGTTCAGGCGTTGCGCTGATTGTCGGATGCGCGTACAGGCGCGTCGCCGCCAGTTGGCCGTAATAGGTCGTGTTCAGCGCTGCGGCGGTTTCATAGGCTTGTTCCGCCGCCGTCTTATCGCCCAGCGCTTCCAAAGACCGTCCCAACCAATAGGCGCCCCGCGCGCGCGATATGGGCGTGTTAGAGCCGTCCAGCAAAGCCTGGAAATGATCGTGCGCGATGTCGGCCCTGTTCAGGAAGCGCAATGCCAGCCAGCCGGCTAAAAATTCGGCCTGAACGTAATCAGGCCCCCCATTGAGGCCATGATCGGCCGCGAGCCTGTAGGCAAGGCTGTAATTGTGTTGTTCGATGAGCTGGCGAATGAGGATGCAACGCTCCGTCCACCAAATATCGGGGCGTCCGAGTTGCTCCGGCGCATGAGACAGGATTTCAATGGCGCTGCTATCCATGCCGTTCTTGCGCCGCCATCTTAGCCGCTCGAACAGCAGACCCGGATCGTTTTGCAGATTGGAAGGAATGCGCTCGACCAACGCTTCTGCGCTGCTGGTCTGGTTGGCGAGCGCCAACCGCGCTTCGGCCAAAGCCTTGGCGCCCGGATCGACAAAGCCGTACATCGCGCGGGCTTCCGTGATGTCATTGGCCCATAATAGGCGGTCAAGGCGCGAGCGATGATCCATTGCCGTTAAAACCGGCGAGTAGCGCGCATAAAAAGCCGTCGTTTCCTCGTGAGAAAATTCATGATTGACCCAGCGGGAGCGAATGAAAGCTTCGGCCTCGCCGTTTTTGCCGAGTTCCTGCATCGCGTCGATGAAACGATAAAAACCAACCATCGTCAGGGGTGGATGAGCGCGGAACCAGTTGACGATCTGCTCGGCGCGAGCGCTAGGCGGGATTTTTTGCTCGGCGATCATGGCGATGCCATTCAAGCCCGGCCAGTCGGGATGATCCGTGATGAACTCCGCAAGATCGTCGAAGCTGAAATCGTTGCCTGGCTTCGCCATGACGGCGCCGATCAGCACTTTATTCAGGATCGGATCAGAACCGCGATTGGCAACGTCAAGCGCCGTTTGATAATGCCCGGAATCGAGGGCCGCGAAAGCCTGCGCGTAGCCGGGCTTGGAAGACTTTATCGTTGCGTGGGGCTGCACTATTGGCGTGCGGGCCTGCGTGGCTATCGTTGGAGCCAAGGTTAGACAGGCCAAAGCAAGAAAAAGGACGCGCAAGCGAGGCATAAGGCAAAAAACCGGGAGCAAAAGGGAATCGCGATGCCAACTTTGCAGCCTATGGCCGCGCAATGCAAGCGCGCCTGCCTACGCTATAGCTACGGCAGGCAGGTGACGTGTTGTGACATCGCCCAATATGCTGTAAATCGTTGTTATGGTAGCAAAGAACGCAACAGAACGAGCCAAGGCTCAGCGCTATGTGGCGATGAATCGCCGTGCGCGGCATGACTACTTCATCACCGATACGGTGGAAGCGGGAATCATGTTGCTCGGCACTGAGGTGAAATCCTTGCGGCGCGGCCAAGCCAGCATTCAGGAGGCGTTCGCGGGCGGGAAGGGCAGCGGACTGTTTCTGTTCAACGCCTATATCCCCGAATACCAGCAAGCGGGCGCACATCTTCAGCATGAAACGCATCGTCCCCGGCAGTTGCTTTTACATCGGCGCGAGAGGGATAAATTGCTCGGCGCCGTGAAACGCGAGGGGATAACGCTGGTGCCGTTGGCCGTTTATTTCAACAAGCGCGGCATCGCCAAGATCGAGCTGGGCCTGGCGAAGGGCAAACACAAAGCCGACAAGCGCGAAGCCATCAAAAAACGCGACTGGCAACGGGATAAAGCGCGGCTGATGAGGGAGAAGGGGTAATTGACACTTTTTTGTGTATATTTATACACAATTTTGTTGACGAAACTCCGGATTTGTGTATAATAACACACAACAGAGGACAGATGAACAGTCGTGACATCGTCAAGTTGATCGAAAAGGATGGATGGCAACTCGTTGCGACGCGTGGTTCGCATCATCAGTTTAAACATCCATCGAAGACCGGGCGCGTCACGATTCCGCACCCTAAAAAAGATCTGCCGAAAGGCACGGTCAATTCGATTTTAAAACAAGCTGGTATCAAGAGAAAATAGGAGGCCATCATGCACCGTTACATCGCTCTGATACATAAAGAAAAGAAAAGCCATTATGGCGTTATGTTTCCTGATTTTCCCGGATGCGTAGCCGCTGCCGATACAATGGACGATGCGCTTGTTCAGGGGCGTGAAGCCTTGGCTTTTCACGTTGAGGGCATGCGTTTCGATGGTGAGGCTATCCCGGCTCCGCGCACGTTGGACGAAATCAAAGCTGCCGGTGAAGACTGGGTTGTCTGGAAAGACTCTATTGTAGCCACTATCCCCCTCGTTCCGCCTAAAGGCGAGGCGGTTCGCGTGAATATCAATATCGATGAAAATCTTCTTGCCGCTGCCGACGCCGCCGCTAAAAGAGCGCATCAATCGCGTAGCGCCTTCGTTGCGCGGGCCTTGGAGACGGCGCTGGAGGGGGATTGCCGAAGCGGTCTGTGAGGCAGACCTAAAATAGGCAATAATTCCTAGAATTTCAGCCCTTTATTGCCTTAAGGATAAAAATATATTCCTTGCGTTTGACGCGCCTTGGAATCCATATTCCGCGCATCAATTGCTGAAAATGCAACGCCACCTTACAGCGAACGGGAGTTTCTCGTATCGCGAGGAAGGTGTGTTTGCATTTTATCGCGTTAAAATTTTACACACCGCGCACATCTTGCGCGGCATCCGACAAACGAGAGGCAAGCTATGGCGCAGAGTTCACCTGTTGTTGCACTGGACAAGAATTCCACTGTCCACAAAAGGCCGCGCAAGAATTTCGGGCGCATTCCCGAAGTTGCGGAAATGCCTAACCTGATCGAGGTGCAGCGCCGCTCTTACGAAAATTTCCTGCAAATGGACATTCCGGCCGCGCAGCGCCAACGCGTCGGCTTGCAAGAAGTTTTGCAGTCCGCTTTTCCCATCAAGGATTTCGCCGAACGCGCCGTGTTGGACTTCGTGTCTTACGAGCTTGAGCAACCCAAATACGATGTTGAAGAATGCCAGCAACGCGGCATGACCTACGCCGCGCCTTTGAAGGTTACGCTGCGTCTCACGGTGTTCGATGTCGATGAAACCACCGGCGTGAAATCGATCCGCGACATCAAGGAGCAAGACGTTTACATGGGCGATATGCCGCTCATGACGGCCAACGGCACGTTTGTTGTCAATGGCACCGAGCGCGTTATCGTCAGCCAGATGCATCGCAGCCCCGGCGTGTTCTTCGATCACGACAAGGGCAAGACCCATTCGTCAGGAAAATATCTATTTGCCGCGCGCGTTATTCCGTATCGCGGTTCGTGGCTCGACTTTGAATTCGACGCGAAGGATCTCGTCTATGTGCGTATCGATCGCCGCCGCAAATTGCCGGTGACGACGCTTTTATACGCGTTGGACAGCCAGGAAACCGAAAAGCTGCGCGCGCGGCGCAGCAAAGACGGCAAGCCGATGGCGCCGCATGAAATTCAAGGCATGTCCAAGGAAGAAATACTGGCGGCCTTCTACGAGTCGATTACTTATAAGCGCGCGAAAGGCGGCTGGACGACGCCTTTCAATGCCGAGAGCCTGAAAGGGCAGAAGTTGTTGGCCGATTTGGTCGATGCGAAAAACGGCAAGACCATCGCCGAAGCGGGCGCCAAAATGACGCCGCGGCTCGCCGCCAAGCTGATTGAGAACGGCGTTAAAGACATTCTCGTGCAGACCGAGACGCTTGCTGGCCGCTTTCTCGCGGCCGACATGATCGACGAAAAAACGGGCGTGGTTTTGTTCGAAGCGGGCGATGAGCTTACGGCGCAGGTGCTGGAACAACTGGAAGAATCCGGCGTGAAGGAAATCCAGATCCTCGGCATCGACCATGTCAATGTCGGCCCCTATATCCGCAACACGCTGATGGCGGACAAGAACGCCACGCGCGAAGACGCCCTGATCGACATTTATCGCGTCATGCGTCCGGGCGAGCCGCCGACGGTGGAATCCGCCGATGGCCTGTTCCATGGCCTTTTCTTCAATCTGGAGCGTTACGATCTGTCGCCTGTCGGCCGCGTGAAAATGAACTCGCGCCTCGGTTTCAAGACGGACGATCAAGTCCGCGTCTTGCGTAAGGAGGACATTCTCAAAATTCTACGCATTCTCTGCGACCTTAAAGACGGCCGCGGCGAAATCGACGACATCGACCATCTCGGCAACCGGCGCGTGCGTTCGGTCGGCGAGTTGATGGAAAATCAATATCGCATCGGCTTGCTGCGTATGGAACGCGCGATCCGCGAGCGCATGAGCTCGATCGAAATCGACACGGTCATGCCGCACGATCTTATTAATGCCAAACCGGCAGCGGCTGCGGTGCGCGAATTTTTCGGTTCGTCGCAGCTCAGCCAGTTTATGGATCAGACCAACCCGCTTTCCGAAATCACGCACAAGCGCCGCGTTTCGGCTTTAGGGCCGGGCGGTTTGACGCGCGAACGTGCAGGCTTCGAAGTCCGCGACGTGCATCCGACGCATTATGGCCGTATCTGCCCGATTGAAACGCCGGAAGGTCCGAATATCGGCCTGATCAACTCGCTGGCGACTTACGCGCGCGTCAATCAGTACGGATTCATCGAAAGCCCCTATCGCCGCATAAAGAACGGCAAGGTGACGGCGGAAGTCGTCTATCTCTCTGCTATGGAGGAGGGGCAATACACGATCGCTCAAGCCAACGCCGAGCTGGACAAGGCCGGAAGATTCGTGAGCGACACGATCACCGTCCGCAAGGGCGGCGAGAATATGACAGCGCCGCCTGAAGCCGTCGACTTCATCGACGTTTCGCCCAAGCAAATCGTGTCGGTGGCCGCCGCGCTTATTCCGTTTTTGGAAAACGACGACGCCAACCGCGCGCTGATGGGCTCCAACATGCAACGTCAGGCCGTGCCGCTGCTGCGCAATGATGCGCCGCTGGTGGGGACGGGCATGGAAGGCATTGTCGCGCGGGATTCTGGCGTGGTCATTGCCGCCAAGCGCTCCGGCGTGGTCGATCAGGTGGACGCGATGCGTATCGTCGTGCGCGCCACGGATTCGACCGACGCGGCGGCTCCCGGCGTCGATATTTATAACCTGCTCAAATTCCAGCGTTCGAACCAAAGCACCTGCATCACGCAGCGGCCTCTCGTGAAGGTGGGCGACGTGGTGACGCAAGGCGATATCATCGCCGATGGCCCTTCGACGCAGTTGGGCGAGCTGGCGCTGGGCCGCAATGTGCTCGTCGCGTTCATGCCGTGGAATGGCTACAACTTCGAAGACTCGATCCTGATTTCCGAACGCATCGTGAGCGAAGACGTGTTCTCCTCGATCCACATCGAGGCGTTCGAAGTCATGGCCCGCGACACCAAGCTGGGGCAGGAAGAAATCACGCGCGACATCCCGAATGTCGGCGAGGAAGCGCTTAAGAACCTCGACGAAGCGGGCATCGTTTACATCGGCGCGGAAGTCAATCCGGGCGACATTCTTATCGGCAAGGTGACGCCGAAAGGCGAAAGCCCGATGACGCCGGAAGAAAAACTGCTGCGGGCGATCTTCGGCGAAAAAGCCGCCGACGTGCGCGACACGTCTCTGCGCTTGCCGCCGGGCGTGACCGGAACCATCGTCGAAGTGCGCGTGTTCTCGCGTCGCGGCGTTGAAAAGGATCAACGCGCCATCGCTATCGAACGCGCAGAAATCGAACGTCTCGCCAAGGATCGCGATGACGAACGCGCCATTCTGGAGCGCAGCTTCTACGCCCGGTTGCGGGAGCTGCTGTTGCGCCAGAAGGCCTCATCGGGACCGAAGAATTTTCCGACGGGCAAATTGATCACAGAAGATATGCTCGACAACCATACGCGCGGTCAGTGGCGCCAGGTTAACGTCAAGGACGACAAGGTCATGACGCAGATCGAAGGCATCAACAAGGTCTTCGACGAGCAGATAAGCGCCCTCAAAAAGCGTTTTGAGGACAAAGTTTCCAAATTGCAGCGCGGCGATGAATTGCCGCCGGGCGTGATGAAGCTGGTCAAAGTGTTTGTTGCAGTGAAGCGCAAGTTGCAACCCGGCGACAAGATGGCCGGACGTCACGGCAACAAGGGCGTCGTTTCGCGCATTTTGCCGGTCGAAGACATGCCTTATCTGCCGGATGGCACGTCGGTTGATATCGTGCTTAACCCGCTCGGCGTGCCGAGCCGCATGAACGTCGGGCAAATTCTGGAAACGCATTTGGGCTGGGCCTCGGCCAATCTCGGCAAGCAGGTCGGGCAGATGCTTGACGCCTATATGGTGCAAGTGCGCCAGGATAAGAAGACGAGCCTCGACGAAGTACGCGCGCGCCTGAAGACGATCTATGGCGACGATAGCTACAAGCGCGATGTGGCTGAACTTACGGACGATGAGACTCTGGAGTTGGCGCAGAACCTGCGTATTGGCGTGCCTGTGGCGACGCCCGTATTCGACGGCGCGCGCGAAGCGGACATTGAGCGTATGCTTGAAATGGCCGGCCTCAACAAATCGGGGCAGGAAACGCTGATCGATGGCCGCACGGGCGAGCCGTTCGACCGCAAGGTTACCGTCGGCTACATCTACATGCTCAAGCTGCATCACCTTGTGGACGACAAGATCCACGCGCGTTCCATCGGGCCTTATTCGCTCGTGACGCAGCAGCCGTTGGGCGGCAAGGCGCAATTCGGCGGCCAGCGCTTCGGTGAAATGGAAGTCTGGGCGCTGGAGGCCTACGGTTCTGCTTATACGCTGCAGGAAATGCTGACGGTCAAGTCCGACGACGTTTCCGGCCGCGCGAAGGTCTATGAGGCCATCGTGCGCGGCGAAGATAACTTCGAGTCCGGCATCCCTGAATCGTTCAACGTGTTGGTGAAGGAACTGCGTTCGCTGGGCCTGAACGTCGAGCAGGATCAGAAAAAACTGATCACGGCGCAGGACAACGAACCGACACCGGCGTTACCGGAGGCGGGGGAGGGGTAACGGCTAGACAGTGGTGAAGCCAGGTAAAATATGGGCGGTTATTTCTACATCCTGGCCAACCGAAAAAACGGCACGCTTTATGCAGGAATAACAAACGATATAGCGCGACGAACATATGAACATAAGGAAGGCTTCATTAAAGGGTTCACATCGCGTTACAAGGTTCACAAGTTAGTTTACTACGAGTTTTACGATTATATTGAAGACGCTATTGCGCGGGAAAAACAAGTGAAGGAGTGGAAGCGTGTGTGGAAAATAGAGTTGATCAAAAAAATGAATCCCGATTGGAGGGATTTGTATTTTGATCTGAATAAATGAAGAAGGATAGGTTTTGGGTTTTATGCACCGTCTAACAACGAGCGTCATTCCGGCGAAAGCCGGAATCCAACTCCTGAACAGGACGCAAGGGAGAATTTGGAAATAGTGCTTGTAAGCAGATTGAGAGATGGATTCCGGCTTTCGCCGGAATGACGCCTGTGGGTAGGGACGGATGAAATGAGCAGACTGGGACTCTGGCAAGGACTTTAGAAACAAGAGGAAATCATGAACGACCTTATGAACATCTTCAATCAGCAGAGCGCGCCGCCGAGCTTTGATCAAATCCGGATTTCGATCGCGTCGCCGGAGCGTATCCGCTCGTGGTCGTTTGGCGAAATCAAGAAGCCGGAGACGATCAATTACCGCACGTTCAAGCCGGAGCGCGATGGATTGTTCTGCGCCCGCATCTTTGGGCCGATCAAGGATTACGAATGCTTGTGCGGCAAGTACAAGCGCATGAAATACCGCGGCATCATCTGCGAAAAGTGCGGCGTTGAAGTCACGCTGCAGAAGGTGCGCCGCGAGCGCATGGGCCACATCGAACTGGCATCGCCTGTCGCGCATATCTGGTTCATGAAGTCGCTGCCATCGCGCATCGGGCTGTTGCTCGACATGACGCTGAAGGAACTGGAACGCGTCCTTTATTTCGAGAATTACATCGTCACGGAGCCGGGCCTGACGGCGCTCAAGCCGCGCCAGCTTCTGTCGGAAGAAGAATATTTCACGGCGCAGGAAGAATACGGCGACGACGCTTTCACCGCCATGATCGGCGCCGAGGCCGTCAAGCTCATGCTTTCCGGCATCGATCTGCACGAGGAAAAGGTCAAGCTGCGTACGGACATGGGGGAAACAGCCTCAGACGCCAAGCGAAAAAAGATCGTCAAGCGCTTGAAATGCATTGAATCTTTCATCGAATCCGGCGCGCGTCCGGAATGGATGATTCTCGATGTCGTGCCTGTCATTCCGCCCGAATTGCGCCCGCTGGTGCCGCTCGACGGTGGCCGTTTCGCTACTTCCGATCTCAACGATCTCTACCGCCGCGTGATCAACCGCAACAACCGCTTGAAACGCCTGATGGAATTGCGCGCGCCCGACATCATCGTGCGTAACGAAAAGCGCATGTTGCAGGAATCCGTCGACGCGTTGTTTGACAATGGCCGCCGCGGCCGCGTTATTACTGGCGCCAACAAGCGCCCGTTGAAATCGCTGTCCGACATGCTGAAAGGCAAGCAGGGCCGTTTCCGCCAAAACCTGCTCGGCAAGCGCGTCGATTATTCGGGCCGTTCGGTCATCGTCGTCGGCCCCGAATTGAAACTGCATCAATGCGGCCTGCCAAAGAAGATGGCGCTGGAACTCTTCAAGCCGTTTATCTATGCCAAGCTGGAACTTTACGGCATGGCTTCCACCATCAAGGCAGCCAAGCGCATGGTGGAAAAGGAACGCCCCGAAGTTTGGGACATTCTGGAAGAAGTCATCCGCGAGCATCCTGTGTTGCTGAACCGCGCGCCGACGCTGCATCGCCTCGGCATTCAGGCGTTCGAGCCTGTGCTGATCGAAGGCAAGGCGATTCAGTTGCATCCGCTCGTCTGCACGGCGTTTAACGCCGACTTCGACGGAGACCAGATGGCCGTTCACGTGCCGCTGTCGCTCGAAGCGCAGCTTGAAGCGCGCGTGCTGATGATGTCGACGAACAACATCCTCAGCCCCGCAAACGGCAAACCGATCATCGTGCCGTCGCAGGATATCGTGCTCGGCCTTTATTACATTACGATGGAACGCGCGGGTGAGCCGGGCGAAGGCATGGCTTTCGCTTCCATGGGCGAGATCGAGCAGGCGCTGGCCAGCAAGATCATCACGCTGCACACGAAGATCAAGGCGCGTTATCACGGCGTCGATTCCGAAGGCAAGCCGCAGACCGTTCGCGTGGAAACCACGGCGGGCCGCATGATGATGTCGGAAATTCTGCCGCGTCATCCGAAAGTGCCGTTCAGCCTTATCAACCGGCTGTTGACCAAGAAAGACGTGACGAACGTTATCGACATCGTCTATCGCCATTGCGGCCAGAAGGAGACGGTGATTTTCGCCGACCGCCTGATGGGCCTTGGCTATCGCCATGCTTGCCGCGCGGGTATTTCGTTCGGCAAGGACGATCTTGTCATTCCGCCCGCGAAGAAAGCGCTGATCAAGAAATCGCAGGATCAAGTGCGCGAGTACGAACAGCAATATCAGGACGGTCTGATCACGCGCGGCGAAAAATACAACAAGGTCGTCGACGTCTGGTCGGGTTGCACCGAACGCGTCGCCGAAGAAATGATGAAGGGCATTTCCGACACCGGCAAAGGCCACATCAATTCTGTTTACATGATGGCGCACTCAGGCGCGCGCGGTTCTGCTGCGCAGATCAAGCAGCTGGCGGGAATGCGCGGCCTGATGGCCAAGCCGTCGGGCGAGATCATCGAAACGCCGATCATTTCCAACTTCAAGGAAGGCTTGACCGTCCTCGAATACTTCAACTCCACGCACGGCGCGCGCAAAGGATTGGCCGATACGGCGCTGAAAACGGCGAACTCCGGTTACCTGACGCGGCGTCTGGTTGACGTGGCGCAGGACGCCATCATCACGGAGCTTGATTGCGGCACGGATGTCGGCCTGACGGTCAAGACGATCATCGAAGGCGGCGAAGTCATCGCCCCGCTGTCTGAGCGGATTCTCGGCCGCACAGCGCTGAACGATATCAAGCATCCGGTTAAGGGCGATCTTATCGTTCCGGCGGGCGAGCTGATCGAAGAAGTTCAAGTCGCAGCAATCGACAAAGCCGGTATTGACGTGATTGGCGTGCGTTCGCCGCTGACGTGCAAAACAGAAAACGGCGTTTGCGGCAAGTGCTATGGGCGCGATCTGGCGCGCGGCACGCCCGTCAACGTCGGCGAGGCCGTCGGCGTTATCGCGGCGCAATCCATCGGCGAACCTGGCACGCAGCTCACCATGCGTACCTTCCACATCGGTGGCGCGGCGCAACGCGGCGCTGAGCAGAACGCGGTCGATGCGTCGTTCGATGCCAAGCTGCAGATCAAGAACAAGACGGTTGTCACCAACAGCGAAGGCCGCATGATCGTCATGGGCCGCAACTGCGAATTGGTGCTTGTGGACGAGATTGGCCGCGAAAAAGCGCGTCACCGCGTTCCTTACGGCACAAAATTGCTGGCCGACGAAGGGGCAATGGTCAAGAAGGGGCAAAAGCTGGCCGAATGGGATCCCTATACGCTGCCGATCATCACGGAGCGCGAAGGCGTGGCGCAATATGCCGATCTTATCGAAGGGTTGTCTGTGCGCGAAGTCATGGACGAAGCGACCGGCATTTCCTCGAAGAAGGTCATCGACTTCCGTCAGCAGACGCGCGGCGCCGAGTTGCGTCCCCGCATCATGCTGCACGATGCCAAGGGCAATCCGATCCTGCTGAAGAGCGGGATGGAAGCGCGTTACTTCCTGCCCGTCGACGCCATTCTGAACGTTGAAAACGGCGCGCAGGTAAAGGCCGGCGACGTGCTGGCGCGCATCCCGCGCGAAGGTTCGAAGACACGCGACATCACGGGCGGTTTGCCGCGCGTGGCGGAGCTATTCGAAGCGCGGCGTCCCAAGGACTTCGCGATTATTTCGGATGTCGAAGGACGGGTCGAGTTCGGCAAGGATTACAAAACCAAGCGGCGCATCATCGTGCGTCCTGCCGACGAAAGCCTCGAACCGCGCGAATATCTGATCCCGAAGGGCAAACATGTCGCCGTTCAGGAGGGCGATATGGTCGTGCGCGGCGATTTGCTGATCGACGGCAATCCCGTGCCGCATGACATTCTGGCGGTGATGGGTGTCGAGGCGCTGGCCGATTATCTTATCAACGAAATCCAGGACGTTTACCGTCTGCAAGGCGTGAAGATCAACGATAAGCATATCGAAGTGATCGTGCGCCAGATGCTGCAGAAGGTGGAAATCACTGATGCCGGTGATACGACATATCTGATCGGCGAACAGGTCGATCGGACCGAATTCGCCGAGACCAACAACAAGGCAACTCTTGACAACTTGCGTCCCGCGCAGGGCCGGGCCGTTCTTCAGGGCATCACAAAGGCCAGCTTGCAGACGCGTTCGTTCATCTCCGCCGCATCGTTCCAGGAAACGACGCGCGTGCTGACCGAAGCTGCTGTCTCAGGCAAGGTCGATACGCTGGAAGGGCTTAAGGAGAACGTCATCGTAGGCCGCCTTGTACCGGTTGGGACGGGGTCTGTTGTCAGCCGTCTGCGCCGCATTGCCGCCGCGCGCGATCTTGAAGCCGATAAGCTTGACCTTCAGAAGGAGAAGGAACGGCTGGCTGCCGCTGCGGCTCAGGTTGAGGCGCAGGAGGATGTGGCTTAAACAAAGGGAACGTCATTCCGGAAAAGTTTCTTTTCGGCACGTTGGAGCGCGTAGCGCGTAGACGGGACGAAAGAAACTTTATCCGGAATCCAGTCTTTCTAAACACAAGGCTATCCTTGTGGAATATGTGACTAGATTCCGGATCAATTTTCTTTCGCCCTGCTTCGCAGGCCGAAGAGAAAATTGTCCGGAATGACGGATGTTTTTATAACCAACTAAAGGAGACTCAAAATGTCAGGCTGCACATCATCATGCTGCTGTTCTGTTGATAAATCGGCTGATGTCAAGAATACGCTTGAAACATGGCTGAAGACCGTCGGTTCAGGCTCAGCCGAAGCCGTCACAAAGCTTTATGCCGATGAGGCTGTTCTTTTGCCGACGTTGCAGGGAAAAGTTTGCGACACGGCGGCTTCTCGTCTTGATTATTTCAAGCACTTCACGGCCAAAATTCCACAGGGAAAAATCGACGAAATACGCAGCCGCGTTCTTGGCGACATTGCGATCAACAGCGGCCACTATACGTTTACGTTCAAGGACGGCACGTCGGCGGCGGCTCGTTTCAGCTTTGTCTATAAAAAAACGCCGCAAGGCTGGATGATCATCGACCACCATTCGTCATTGGTGCCCGCGGGGCATTGAGGGAAAAATGGTAGCGCCACCCTCTAGGGCGGCGCTAATATTCGTTTATCAATCGCAGTTGTATATTTTTCCAACAGGAGCGCGTGCTTCGCGTCCTCCAGCAGCACGTTCTTTCTGCGTCACACTCTTCAGAACCAGCATCGCCTCTCTTCTTTCCTCGCTATCTGGGGAAGTCATTCGAATAGCGGAATTTAAGTACACGCGAACAATGGGATCGTTGCTAAATCCTGGTACGAAGCGAGGTTGACCCTTGTCGTCAATCTCCTCTTTTTGAGCACAATGATGAGCTGCATTCATTGTTGTCCGAAACATGTAATCTGTAACCTGATGACGTAATGTTTTGTAATCAGTCATGAGATGTTGTCCTTTTTTGATGAAGTTGGGCCATATTTTGTGTTGGAATTATATGTGGTTGTATACACTTTAGGTATGGAAATCTATGGTTAACAATCCTAAAAAAACAGAGGTTGACTCGCATTAGGTCTTACCTATTCCTCTTCTGTGCCGCCTCGATCCGCTTCATTTTTGCGGGGTCAATCCACCAAGAATCCTCAAAGGCGAGGCCATATTTCGGCATGATTTTCGGTTGGCCGAACATATCCCAGTACGCAACGCGCCAGGCCCCTATATACCAGTGCGGGATAACGTAATAATTCCACGACAACACGCGATCCAGCGCGCGGCAGACCGTGATAAGCGTCGCGCGATCCGGTGCATGGATCAGCTTGTCCACCAAATCGTCGACAACAGGATTACGCACGCCAATCAAATTGCGGCTGCCTTTCTGGCCAGCGCGCGAAGACGACCAGAAATCGCGTTGCTCGTTGCCTGGCGAAAGCGATTGCGGAAACACATGTATGATCATGTCGAAGTCGAAGTTGTCGATCAGGTTTTGATATTGCGCCGTATCGACGATGCGGAAATCCGCTTGAATGCCAAGACGTTCAAGGTTGCGGAGGAAAGGCTGAACCCAACGCTCGAACACGGGGGATTCATTCACAATTTCGAATTTAAACGGCTCGCCCTTCGCGTTGACAAGCTTGCCATCCTTCAACGTCCATCCAGCTTCGCGCAGTAATTCAGAGGCTTTCAGCAGGTTTTCACGGTCATCGCCGCTGCCGTCCGTCACAGGTGGTTTGAATTCCGCCGTGAAAACCTCGTCGGGAATTTTGCCGCGATAAGGCTCAAGAATTTTCAGTTCTTCGGGCGAGGGCAAACCATGCGCTGCCAGTTCCGAATTCTCGAAATAACTCGTCGTGCGCTTGTAAGCGCCGTAGGCAACCGTCTTGTTTGTCCATTCGAAATCGAAAGCGTATGAAAGCGCTTCGCGAACACGCCTGTCCTTGAACAATTCGCGGCGCGTGTTGAAAACAAATCCCTGCATGCCCGAAGGCAGTTCGTTTTTGATTTCCTGCTTGACGATCAGGCCTTTCTTGACGGCATCCGTCGTATAGGCCGTGGCCCATTCTTTTGCGATGTTTTCCAACCGGAAGTCATAACGTCCCGCGAAAAAGGCCTCAAGATCGACCGTCGCATCGCGGTAATAGTCGTAGCGAATGGTATCGAAATTATAGCGGCCTTTGTTGACCGGAAGGTCTTTTCCCCACCAGTCCGCGACGCGTTTGTAGGTGATGGTGCGGCCCGGAGTCACGCTTTCGATCTTGTAAGGGCCGCTTCCGATGATGGGATCGAGCGTTGTGGCGGCGAAATCCTTGCCCTGCCAGAAATGCTTCGCCAGAACCGGCAACTGCCCCATGATAAGCGGCAATTCGGTATTGCCCGCGCCGCGGAACGTGAATTTAACTTCGTGTGGCCCCGTTTTTTCGGCTTTGACGACGTCCTTATAATAGCTGTGATAAAAAGGATGGCCTTTGTCGCGCAGCGTCTCAAACGAAAAGATAATGTCTTCAGGCGTGATCGGCTGGCCGTCATGAAAACGCGCTTCGGGGCGTACTTTGTAGGAAACCCAGCTTCGATCCGGCGCGACGGTGACGCTTTCCGCGACCCAGCCATACTGGCTAAACGGTTCGTCGAGCGAATTTTGCATCAGTGTTTCGAAAACCATTCCTGCATCGGCGGCAGGAACGCCTTTCAGAATATAAGGATTCAGGCTGTCGAACGTGCCGATGGCGGAGAGGCGCAGATCGCCGCCCTTTGGCGCGTCGGGATTGACGTAATCGAAATGCGTGAAGTCCGTCGCGTATTTCGGCGATCCATGCAGCGCAATGCCGTTTTGGGAAGATTGGGCGAGAGCATAGAAGGAAAAGAAAAGCATAAACATTAGCGTCATCCCCGCGAAAGCGGGGATCCAGCTCCTAAACGAGACATTAGGTAAACTTTTAAAACATTGTGCTAGTGAGCAGATGGGGAGATGGATCCCCGCTTTCGCGAGGATGACGTTGGAGAGTGGCTTTGGGGCGCCCACAACCATACTCACGCCTTCGCCGCCTGCGCCAAGGCCACTAGATTCTGCCACCGGTGCGAAGAGAGAAGATGGGCGTAGATCAGGCCGATCCAGTTTTTACGCCGCCATTCCAGATAAACATTGTCCGGCAGGGCGTCGAACTTTTTCGGATCGACAATAAGAAAACCACTGAGTTGCAAACGTGTTCCGTCCGGCATGTCGATTTGCGCGTCATTCGGCATCAGCAAATTGTATTCCTTCAGCGCCTTGACGAATTCGTCTGTCGCATCGCCTTGCTGGCGCAGGGCCGCGCAGAAATCCATCGCGCCTTTCGTGAACGCGCTCGGTTTATCGCCGTCAAACAAGGCGTGCTCGCCTTCTGTTCCAAGCAATTCGCTGGCTTCGTCGATGCAAAGCACGAATTGCTTTTGTTCGGGGTCATCCATCAGGATGAAAGGATAGCGGCGCACATAAGCGGGAAGGTATCCTCCACCCTGCCATTGGCCATTCGCGTCGATGAAGAGGTTTGTATCGTTGCGTAACCCAACAACGGCAGCTGGAATAGGCGATGGCCCTGCCGCAAACACGATAGGATAATAGGCCGCCGCCATCGGGAATTCGTCGACAAGCAACGGAATGGCGTTTGTCTTGGCGGCGAAGCGAAAATGCTTCGGGCGCGATATTTTCAACCCGCCGTCACGCGTGCGATCCAACGGCCGCGGCGAGGCATAAAACATAGGCATGCCGTTTTCGGACGGTGTGCCGGAAGTGGCCGGAGTTGGACCGGGCATAAAGGGGCTCCTTCTCAAGGAAACGGGATTCGGAAGGTCAGTTTAGGCCTTACCCGGCAGTGTGTCACGCAACGGTCGGAACCGAGCCATTTCGTATTTTCGGCTCGGTAGGATAAATAATAAATTAACCATAGATGATCAACTTCTTGAAAAACCGGAAAAAATCTTTTTGTTACATAAATAATCCTTTTTTAATCGTATTGCCTTAGGATGATGATTGGATAAAAAAGAGTATTTTCTTATTGATGTTAGACCCCTTTCAAGGGCATAAACGAACTTTAAAGCGGCCTACTATTGATCGATTTATATTATGAAGGGATATCCTATGAAAAACCATAATTTACATTCCTTGATCCTGACAACGACGATTGTATCAGGTCTTGCGATTTCAGTTCCCGCAATAGCGGATGATGCGTCTTCGGGGTCCGTTACGCCCAGCAAACAAGCAACGAAAGTTTATAATGCCGACTTAAAGAAGCTGCAGGATCAGCAAACTCTCATCAATAATGAGCTCGCGGCCGGCACGATTACGCAGGCGCAAGCGGCAAAAGATAATGCGCAAAATACAAAGCTCATGAATACGCTGAACAACGACTATAAAAAGGGCACGTTATTGCAGGCTGAGCAGACGACAGGGATGCTAGGGGGAGTGTTGTCGTTGAGCAACCAGATTGGCACGCTCACTGCAACAGTTCCGGTCCAGGAGGCAACCTATAAGGCTGCGCAGAAGATCAATACAGCCGACCAACAGAAAGTGACTAACCAGACGAATGCCATCAACGCGGATCTGGCGGCCGGCAAAATTACGCAGGCACAGGCGACCGCGGATTTGGCACGGCTTACAAAGGTGTCTACTGAGTTGAGCACAGGGGTGAGTAATGGCTATATAGCGGCGTATCAATTGCCGTGGGGACCAAGCACTACTCAACCCAGCGCTCAACAAATAGCTACTCAACTAAATAATAACGCTGCGGCGATTCAAAACCAGGTAAAAGCGCCCAAAAAATCTTCCTCAACGACAACAACCACAACTACGACCACGTCCACGGGAACTCCCAAAAAAGGCATGGCTACTTCTGCGAGTACAGTAGCAGCCCCGGTTGCTTCCGTGAGCACAGTGGCATCTTCGGTTGCTGTCAAGGCTGTAGCAGCGCCAAAGGCTACAGCAGCTGTCAAGGCTGTAGCGGCGCCAAAAGCTACAGCAGCGACGGTTGCCGTCAAGGCAGCAGTTGCAGCTCCGGTAGCTGTCAAGGCTGTAGCGGCGCCGGTTGCCGTCAAGCTTAGCAGTGCTGTTGCAAGCGTGAAATCAGTATCGAAACCTGTGGTGTCAGCGCCTGTTGCTGTTGCACCCAAGGCGGTTAAGAAAACGACGAAGTAAGATCATTTTATCAAAAAGTCCCCCGTCAGTTATTGCTGGCGGGGGACTTTTTTATGATCGAAGTTTCACTATGCGCTCCGGAAACCAATGCCGCCCCTGGTGGTCTTCGATTTCCAGAATCCAGCTATCAGGGTCGATGTCGATTTGCCGCTTCAGATAGAGTTCGGCGTCTGCTTCGCTCATCGGATCATCGCGGCTGACGGGACTCCAGACCAGCTCTTCGTCATAACGGGCCTGCATCAGGACGTGCGCCGTGCCATTCAGACGATTGATTTTGAGAATGATGACGCCGCTTGAGCTGTCGCCCCTATGGCGCACTGTGATAGGCACGCCTTCCTTGGCAGCGGTGCGTATCTGCGCGGCAATGATAAGGTCGGTCGGGAGGCCGTCACTCATCGTCGGCCAGAGGATCGGATTCGCTAAAACTGACCGATGGTTTTGTCGTGTCGAGGCTGCGATCCAGCGCCAATACCGTAACGGCGACTTCCTTGCGGCGCAGAATGGCGGCCTCGCTGTTGGGTGTGGAGACAGGCGTTTTGCGTTTCAGGCTCAACCAGAAATAATCTTCCTGCCGGGGACTTGTGCGTTTCTCGACAACGATACTTTCCATGCTTTTCAGGCTTTGCCGCGCCCAACTGAAACCCGAAATGTCATCGGTAGGTAGATCGGGAATATTGACGGACAGGCAGGTATCCTTGCGCCAGCCTTCCGAAAGCAGGGACTGCAAGACTTTCGGTAAAATGGTGCGCGTCGTATCCCAAGGCGCTTTATCGTGCGAAACACACGCTTGACTGATAGCTATGGCAGGCACGTCGAGCATAAGCGCCGTGAACGCCGCGCCTATCGTGCCGGACATATTCACTTCGTCGCCGATATTGGCGCCGGGATTGACGCCGGAAAGAACCAGACTGGGCTTCGCTTTAGCCATGAAGTGACCAAGCGCAAGCGCTACGCAATCGCAAGGCGTGCCGTCAATCGCCCAGCGCTTTTCGCCTTGGGGGGCGCAACGGACGGAATCGCAGAGCGAAATGCTTTGCCCGGCCCCGCTTTTTTCGCGCGAGGGGGCGATAACCCAAATCTCTTTGGCGAATTCCTTCGCCACATCGATCAGAATCTTGATTCCGGGCGAATCAATTCCGTCATCATTTGTCACCAGTATGCGAGGCAGAAGAATAGGCGTTGGCATAGAAAGAATCCTGTCGGATGAATGGGGCCGTGAAGTCGACAAATTCTAATGCATTTTCACTGTGTTGGCTACCGATGTCACGAGAGAATGTTAACCATACTAACACCTGTTTTTGTCAGCGAAAACACCCCGTTCAAGAACAGGCCTTGAAAGTGCGTTACGAAGCGCCGTACGATTCCGCCTGTGCCAGATTTTAAGGCGAACGATGGAAAACGTAAAATGTTCAAACATAAACCCCATCACAAAGTTCTCGGCATCGATCCTGACGCAGCGGCGGAGGAAATCAGGAAGGCTTATTGCGATCTCGCCTTGCGGTTTCATCCGGAGGGTAATCCGAACAACAGGGTTGCCCGGCGCCTATTTTTACAGGCGACGGCGGCCTATAGGGCCCTCCGCAACCGTCAAAAGACGTCCTGAACCTCCCCATAGACTCCGCCTCGATAATTGGCAAATATGCCTTTCACAGGGAGAGGTTCATGAAGACGCTTGCCGATATTCGTTCGACATTTCTGAATTACTTTGCCACGAAGGGCCACACGATTGTGGAATCCTCATCGCTGGTGCCGCACAACGATCCGACGCTGATGTTCGTCAACGCGGGCATGGTGCAGTTCAAGAACGTCTTCACCGGTGTGGAGACGCGTCCTTACAAACGCGCGACGTCGGCGCAGAAATCGGTGCGCGCGGGCGGCAAGCACAATGATCTTGAAAACGTCGGCTACACCGCGCGGCACCACACGTTCTTCGAAATGTTGGGCAATTTTTCATTCGGCGATTATTTCAAGCCGGAAGCCATCGAATTCGCATGGGAACTGGTCAACAAGCATTTTGGCCTGCCCAAAGACAAGCTTCTCGTCACGGTTTATCACGAGGACGACGAGGCGGCGAAGCTGTGGAAGAAGATCGCCGGTTTTTCGGACGACAAAATCATTCGCATTCCGACGAGCGCCAATTACTGGCGCATGGCGGACGTCGGGCCATGCGGGCCGTGCTCGGAAATCTTCATCGATCAGGGCGACAAGCTGCAAGGCGGTCCACCCGGCTCGCCTGACGAGGATGGCGACCGCTTTCTTGAGTTCTGGAATCTCGTATTCATGCAATTCGAGGAGCTGCCGGGCGGCAAGAAGATCAACCTGCCGAAGCCATCCGTCGATACCGGCATGGGGCTTGAGCGCCTCGCCGCCATTATGCAGGGCGTTACCTCCAATTACGACATCGATCTGTTCAAGGCGATCATCGGCGCGACAGCGGAACTTGTGAAAGCCGACCCCGAAGGCGCGCAGAAACCTTCCTTCCGTGTGATCGCCGATCATTTGCGCGCGACATCGTTTCTGATCGCCGATGGCGTGATGCCCAGCAACGAGGGGCGCGGTTACGTGTTGCGCCGGATCATGCGCCGCGGAATGCGCCACGCGCATCTTTTGGGCGCGAAGGAGCCGTTGATCTATCGGCTGGTACCGGAACTCGTAAAACAGATGGGGACAGCCTATCCAGAACTGATACGCGCCGAACAGCTTATTACCGAAACGCTGAAACTGGAAGAAACCCGCTTCAAGCAAACACTGGAACGCGGCCTCAAACTGCTTGACGAGGAAACAGGAAAACTAAAGAAAAATCAGGCATTGCCGGGAGCGGTTGCGTTCAAGCTTTATGATACGTTTGGGTTTCCGCTTGATCTCACGCAAGATGTGTTGCGCGGGCGCAGCCTGACGGTGGACGTGAGCGGCTTTGAAAAAGCGATGGCTGAACAAAAGGCTGCCGCGCGCGCAAGCTGGGCCGGATCGGGCGATACCGGAACGGCAAAGCTGTGGTTCGAATTGCGCGATGAGCTGGGCGCGACGGATTTCCTCGGCTACAGCACGGAAAAAGCCGAAGGGCAGGTCTTGGCGCTGGCGCAAAACGGCGCGCGCGTAACCGAAGCCAAGGCGGGCGCGGACGTGCAGATCATCGTCAACCAGACGCCTTTTTACGCCGAATCCGGCGGCCAAGTCGGCGACAGCGGCACAATGACGACGCCGAACGGCACTGTCATCACCGTTACCGATACGAAGAAAGAAGTTGGCGCTTTGTGGGTGCATCTTGCTCGCGTGGAAAAAAGCGCGGTGAAAGTCGGCGACGTTATCGTTATGCAGGTGGACGGCGAACGCCGCGCGCGAATTCGCGCCAATCACTCCGCAACGCATTTGCTGCATGCGGCTTTGCGCCGCAAGCTGGGCACACATGTTACGCAAAAAGGCTCGCTGGTGACGCCCGATCGCTTGCGTTTCGATATCAGCCAGCCTGTGCCGATCCCTGCCGATGTTTTGGCGGAAGTCGAAGCCGAGGTGAACCGCCGCATTCGTTTAAACGAAGAAGTCACGACGCGCCTTATGTCGCCGCAGGAAGCGATGAAAGAGGGCGCGATGGCACTGTTCGGCGAGAAATACGGCGACGAGGTGCGTGTCGTTTCGATGGGAACGGATCATAACGACGGCCGCTCCGTTTTTTCGGTTGAGCTTTGCGGCGGCACGCATGTGCGGCGCACGGGCGATATCGGCGTGATAAAAATCATCGGCGAAAGCGCGTTGGCGGCCGGAGTCCGGCGCATTGAGGCTCTGACAGGGCCGGGGGCGCTTGCCTTTTTTGCCGAACAGGAAAAACAATTACGCAATGTCGCCAATGCGTTGAAGGCTCCGCCTTCTGAGGCTGCTGCGCGCGTCGCGCAACTGGTCGATGAACGCCGCAAACTGGAACGCGAGGTGGCGGACCTTCGGCAAAAGGCAGCGTTGGGCGGCGGTGGCGTATCAACGACGCAAGAAGCACCAAAACAGATCAACGGCGTGAATTTCATCAGCCGCGTTCTGGCCGATGTTCCCGCCAAAGACCTCAAGCCGATGGCCGATGCCTTCAAAACGCAAATCAAATCGGGCGTCATCGCTTTGGCGGCGAGCTATGAAGGCAAGGTTTCGCTTGTTGTGGCTGTGACGGACGATTTAACGAAACGCATTAGTGCCATCGATCTCGTCAAAATAGGCGCGGAGGCGCTCAGAGGCAAAGGCGGAGGTGGCCGTCCCGACATGGCTCAAGCTGGAGGCACCGATGCCGCCGCCATGCCTCAAGCCATTGGGGCGATTGAGAAAGCGCTCGCAAAATAAACGAAGGCATATTAGGAATATATTCCTTGACTTTTTGGCTTGATCCTGCCATAAACCGCGCCGCGCCTTAATCCGGCGTGAGGTTACATTGTTGCCTAAAGGAGGTGCCTTATGCCTTATCGCATACTTTCCCTCGATGGCGGCGGCGCGTGGGCGCTGATTGAGGTTCGGGCGTTGATCGCGCTGTATGGGGCGCAGGCGACAGGGCATCAGGTCTTAAGCGATTTCGATCTTGTCGCTGCGAATTCGGGCGGGAGTCTTGTGCTGGGCGGCCTTGTCGAAAATCTCGCGCTTGGCGATCTGCGAAGTTATTTCGAGGACGAGGCAAAGCGCCGCGCCGTTTTTTCGCCCAGCCATAAATGGCTGTTGCGTGGGATGAATTCTCTTATGGGCTTTGGCCCGAAATACAGCACCGAAGACAAACTTCCTGCCATTCAAGGATTGTTGCCGCTAACCGGGCAGAGCTTGATGACAGTGGCGGCGAGTGGAATCGGACGTCCGGGGCGCGCATCTGTGCATCTTTTGATCATCGGATTCGATTATGATCGCAACCGGGCGGCGTTCTTCCGCTCGGCGCCTGCGGGCACGGATGGCGCATGGGGGCAGGGCGCGCCTTCGTCCGCGACTTTGGCCGAGGCCATTCATGCCTCCACAAATGCGCCCGTCAATTTTTTCGATGAGCCCGCGCAATTTCCCGGCGAATCCCGCCGTTTTTGGGATGGCGGCATTACAGGTTGCAACAATCCCGTTCTTGCTGCCGTGACGGAAGCGATTACGCTGGGACAGAATCCAGCGGATATCGTGGCGTTGAGCCTCGGCACAGGATCGGTCGTTTTGCCGCAAGCGTCGCCCGGCGCGGCAGCGTCGCCTTATGAAGCGGCGCAACTTGAATCGGGACTTCTTGCCGATTTAAAGAAGCTGGCGTCATCGATACTCGACGATCCGCCGGACGCCGCGTCTTTCATCGCGCACACGATGACGGGCGGAGGGCGCGGCGTTACAGCACCAGCCGTAAGCCGCATCGTGCGGATGAGTCCGCTCGTTAGTCCCGTCAAGGATTCAACTGGAAACTGGATGGCTCCGGGCGGCATGAGCGCGGATCAATTCACAACTTTGTGCAACATCACTATGGACGCGCTTGCGCCTGAGCAGATTAATGCCATTGCTGCCTATGCCGAGCTTTGGCTGGCGGATAAAGCGCCTAACCAGCCCATTCGTCTTGATGGTGCAACGCTGCAACCGGAAATCGGCTACGCAACTTTCGGCGCGGCTTTACGGGCGTGGAAGGCGATACGATAGCGCCTATTTATGTTCAAGGCGGATCGTTGCGAATGTGATTAACGCGACAATGCCACAAAGAGCCGCGATCAAGTTCGGCGTGAATCCGAAAATTGCAAACGCCGCCATAACGGCCAGCGTCGTAATAAGTTCGATTATCGGATAGCGGGCGCTGATAGGTGCCTTGCAATGGCGGCAACGGCCTCTCGCAAAAAACCATGACAAAACCGGAACAAGATCGCGCAACGTTAGCGGCGTTTGACACTGCGGGCAGTGCGACGGCGGCCTTATGATGGAAATGCGGCACGGCGCGCGGTAGCTTAACGCCGTGACAAAACTGCCCAAGGCAAGCCCGATCAGCAAACCGGCAAACAGGCGAAACCATGTTGCATCGAGAGGGTATAGATTCATTGTAATGACTCAGTTGTTTGAGTGCAAAGGTTTTGGCAAGCGCGGTCTGTCCCCCTCCCCTTGAGGGAGGGGTTAGGGGAGGGGTGCAAAAAACTTGTGAGCGAAGCAAACGCAAAAAACTTAAAAAGAATTTTGAGCTCGCTGCGCTCGCACTTATATATACCCCGCCCCTAACCCCTCCCTCAAGGGGAGGGGGACAGTATGCGCCGGCGTCATCACATCCCTTCTCTCACGCAAACGCCGTGTTTCAGCATCCAGCCAAGGCAGCGCCAAAGGCGCAGCTGTTCCTGCGGCGCGGCTCCCGCCAGAATATCCATAACGCGAATACTCCCCGCGTTGCGGATTCCTTCGATCAAAGTTTGTAACGCTTCGGCGGGCAGCAAAAGTTCAGGAATAAAGAAATTCATATCATGTTTCAGAATGAGCGTTATCTCTGCGCTTGTCATAACCACACGCAGACGGTCTTCCAGCTTCAATATGTCGCGCGGAAATCCTTGAAAAAGATCGAATGGATTGGGAAATGCAGGGTGCGCGGCAGAAACTGACGTTTGTTCTTGAGCGCGCCGCCGTTCTGCCAATTCTTTCCACAATTCTTCATAGGCCGGAATAATTTTGCTCCAGTCATAAACATTTTGCGCGCGGGCGAGGCCATTTTGGCCCATCTGGCGGCGCAGTTCATCGTCATCGGCCAACTTGACAAACGCACGGGCCGCCACCGCTATATCGATGGCGGTCGATTGCGCGGCGCTAACAAGATAAGAGCCGTAGTTGTTCTCGTTGAAATAATGCGCGGCGATGTCGTGTCCAGCGATGGCGGGAGGTGCTGTGGTGGGGATCAGGAAACCATCTTCACCGTCACGTACGCCATCGCGATAACCGTCCCAATTGGAAACGACGGCAGGAAGGCCGCAGGCCATCGCTTCGATGGGCGTGAGGCCGAAACTTTCCTGAACGTTATCGACGAGCGACGTGAAAATATCGGCACCGGCCCATAGGCCATCGGGAAAACGCGGATCGTCGTTCGTAATAATGTCGCAACGCACCGTTTGGGCGATGTCGCTTGCCAGCGCGCGGAAACGCGGTTCCATCATGTCTTGCGGCTTGAAGTAGCCATAGAGAACCAGCCGCAATTTCCGCTTTGTGTTTTTGGCGGCCTGTTCCGCCGCCAAAAGCAACGGCAGGGGATGAGCCTTGGTTGCGAAGCTCAAACGTCCCACAAAAAGAATGACAATTTCATCGTTGGCCACGTTCAGCGCTTGCCGTTGCGATTTTCGCTTGTCGGGTGAAGCGAGGGCCGCGAATTTTCCCGCATCAATGCCGATGGGAATAACCGGCGTTTGCACCGGGCAAAGGAATGCACCACCAAAACGCTTGTTGAGATAATCAACATAACCATCCCACATGCGCCGCACGGCATCGCGAATGGCAACAGAAGGGCAAATCAAGGCGTCAGAGGCGTCCGTCGGCGCGAGGCATAATTCTGTGACGGCGCGCGCAACTTGATCGCCGCTCAGACTGTGCACAAGTCCGCAGGCCGCATAGCCATGTCCTTGCAATTGCTGCCGCCGCCAGACCATATCGCTTATCGCTGGATCGGGACGAAACAGGCAGTTAATAGAGCCTAGATTTTGCTGCGGTGTGCGTGGTTCAAGGCCAATGCAACGCGTTTTCGGGTCGAGGCCCGATGTTTTTGCTAGTTCTACAAAATGATCGTAAGCGGAAGCCGGTAATGGGCGGCAAATAAATTTTTCCTGTACGCTGTAACGAAACCATGCCTTCAGAAAATCATCCACCGCGACGTTGATGCCAAGCACATCGCCGGTTACGCTGGGAATGTGTGGATATTCGATGGCGAGGGTCATTACGCCTTCAGTTTCGCAATCGTCGCCGTGGTGCTTTGGCCTTCGACGAGTTGGGCGAGAATAACCTGCCCGCCCCAGCCTTGCACGAGATCGCCGCCGACCACCTGATCCAGCTTGTAATCCGCGCCTTTGACAAGCGCTGAGGGGCGGATCGCTTCGATGAGATTAAGCGGGGTATCTTCGGCAAAAATCACAACGCCGTCGACATCGGCAAGCGAGGCCAGAACGGTCGCGCGCGCATTTTCGTTTTGCACAGGCCGGTCTTGCCCTTTCAGCCGTTTGACGGAAGCGTCGCTGTTCATGCCGATGATCAGGCGGTCGCAGGCCATGCGCGCCTGCCGGATCAACGACAAATGGCCCGGATGCAGAAGATCGAACACGCCGTTCGTGAAGCCGACTTTCAGGCCTTGCTTGCGCCAGCGTTCCGCTTTTTCCGCCGCTTCGGACAGCGTGATGATTTTTTCTTCGCTGAGGCGCGATTCATCGCGGACAAGCGCATGCGCCAATTCATCGGATGTGACGATTGCCGTGCCGATCTTGCCAACGACAACGGAACCGGCGATGTTCGCCAGCGCGGCGCTTTCGGCTGGTTTAAGTCCGCCCGCCAGCGCCAGCGCCATCGTTGCCACAACGGTATCGCCCGCGCCGGACACGTCATAAACTTCGCGCGCGGTGGCATGGAAATGTTCTGCAGGCTGATCTTTCATCACGAGGCAAATGCCATCGCTTCCCAGTTTGGCGAGCACGCCTTGAAGATCGTGCGCTTCAATGAGTTGCCGCGATGCGGCTTCGGCATCGGCGGCTGAACGTATGGCAAAACCTGTGGCTTCGGCCAGCTCGCGGCGGTTGGGCGTTAGCATGAAGGCCCCGTGATAGCGGCTGAAATCGCGGCCCTTGGGATCGATCAGAACGCGGCGGCCTTTCGTGTTCGCAAGGTTAATGATCTCCGCTACAACCCGATCCGTCAGCACGCCTTTTGCATAGTCGGACAAAATCAAAATATCGCAGCCATCGATGGCGCCGCGCACGCGCAGAAGAGTCTGTTGCTCCATGTCGGCGGAAATGGCGTTGCTGACTTCATAATCGGCGCGAAGTAATTGCTGTCCCGCCGCGACAAGCCGCGTTTTGAGCGTCGTGGGCCGCGAATTATCCGTCAGGAGATAAGAAGCGACCTGCGGCAAGTTGGACAGTTGATTTGCCAGATCGTAACCAGCTTGATCCTGTCCAACGATGCCCACCATATCCGCCTGTCCGCCCAAAGCGACGATGTTGCGGGCGACATTGCCGCCGCCGCCAAGCGTGACGGCTTCCCGTTGAATCCTGAGTACGGGAATCGGCGCTTCGGGCGAGATGCGTTCGACATGGCCGTAAACATAACGGTCCAGCATCACATCGCCAACGCAAAGAACGCGGTGACCAGCGAGTTTTTCCAGCAAGGGGAGAAGGTGAGCGTGCATAAAGCAAGTGGCCCGTATTTATAAGTTGAAGAGCGAGATGAACTAACGCGTTCCTCTCCCCTTGCGGGAGAGGATAGTTTTTCTTAGCGAGCGTTCTTACGCGAGCTTAGAAAAACTTGGTGAGGGGTCTTTATGGCCCCGCCGGTCTTACCCCTCACCAAGAAAACCTAAGTTTGCCGAAGAAGGCAAACTAAGGTTTTCTATCCTCTCCCGCAAGGGGAGAGGAAAAGCAGCGCTTGGCCTAGATATATGGATCGGGTTTGGCCAGAAAGCCCTGCACATACTGCCTGACGCCTTCTTCTAGCGTGGTGAAGGGGGCCGTGTAGCCTGCGGCGCGGAGCTTGTTCATGTCGGCTTCGGTGAAATACTGGTAACGCGCGCGCAATTCTTCCGGCATGTCGCGATAACGGATCAAAGGTTCTTTGCCTGCTGCGCGGTAAACCGCCGTCGCAAGATCGGCGAAGCTTCGCGCGGCGCCTGTTCCCAGATTGAACAAGCCGTTGGTTTTGGGGCGATCAAGCAGCCACAGCATGACGCTCACGCAATCGCCAACCCAGACGAAATCGCGCAACTGCCCTCCATCGGCGTATTTCGGGTTGTGGGATTTGAATAGCGGAAAGGCCTCGTTACGCGCGGCAAAGGGATAAACCTGCTCGACGACCGAACGCATCGACCCTTTATGATATTCATTGGGGCCATAGACATTGAAAAACTTCAACCCGGCGCTTTGCACAGGCCCGCGATCGCCCCGCCCTTTTTGCCGCGCGACCCAACGGTCGAAAAGATTTTTACTCCAGCCATAGGGATTGAGGGGCCGCAATTTTTCCAACGCCTGGGTGCTTTCGTCGTCCTTGAATCCGGCCGATCCGTCTCCGTACGTCGCGGCGGAGGAGGCGTAAACGAACCGGACATCGTTTTCCTTGCACCATAACCACAGCATCCTGCTTAACCGGAAATTGGTATCGACGATCAAATCGGCGTCGGTTTCCGTGGTTGCGGAAATCGCGCCCATATGAAAAACGATTTCTATATCCCCGGCATATTGGTTCAGAAAATCGCGCAGTTGCTCAGGTGCGACGATGGTTTCAAGATCGCGCTTGGCGATATTGCGCCACTTGTCATCCTTGCCCAGCCAGTCGCAAACAGCCACGCGCTCGCCGCGCTTGTCCAGCGCAGCAACAAGGTTCGAACCGATAAAGCCGGCGCCGCCGGTGACGAGGATCATAGTAAGGGGGCCAGGGGTTAGGGTTAGGGGTTAGGGATTGGCGTTTGTTGGTATATAACATCAAGCGTCATTCCGGCGAAAGCCGGAATCCATCTCCTCATCTGGACGCAAACGCAAGATTTCCAAGTTTAGCTCTGCATCTCATTCAGGAGATGAATTCCGGCTTTCGCCGGAATGACGGAGAATGTTATACAACCCTAACCCCTAACCCCTAACCCCTAACCCCTAACCCCTAACCCCTAACCCCTAACCCCTAACCCCTAACCCCTAACCCCTAACTCCAAAATGCCGACCCCCAAATGCTCCTCATTCGTGTTTCCCGGCCAAGGCAGCCAGCAGGTTGGCATGGGCAAGGCGCTTTATGACGCTTTTGCCGAGGCTAGGGCTGTTTTTCAGGAAGTCGATGACGCGCTGGGCCAGAAGCTTTCGGCGCTTATTTTCGAGGGGCCTGAGAGCGACCTCAAATTGACGGAAAACACCCAACCGGCGCTGATGGCTGTCAGCATGGCCGTTGTCAGGGTTTTGGACAAACAGGGCGGTTTTCGTTTGCCGGAAGCGGCCAGTTTTGTGGCGGGGCATAGCCTTGGTGAGTATTCGGCGCTGTGCGCGGCTGGGGCTTTTTCGCTGGCCGATACCGCGCGCCTGTTGCGTTTGCGCGGGCAGGCGATGCAAAAAGCGGTTCCGGTGGGCGTGGGCGCGATGGCAGCGCTTCTCGGCGCGGATTGGGATGCTGCTCAGGCCATTGCCGCTGACGCGGCGCAAGGCGAAGTCTGCGCCGCTGCCAACGACAATGCGCCCGGTCAGGTCGTTATCAGTGGCCACGCTGCTGCCGTGGATCGCGCAATAGCGCTCGCCGCCGAGCGAGGTTTTAAACGCAGCGTGAAACTGCCAGTCAGCGCGCCGTTTCATTGCGCGTTGATGCAGCCAGCCGCCGATGCTATGCGCGCGGCGCTTGCGAACGCAACGATCAAGCCGCCTTGCGTTCCTGTGGTTGCCAACGTTACGGCGGCGGCGGCAAACGATCCCGAAACCATCCGCGATTTACTCGTGCGGCAGGTTACGGGTGCCGTGCGCTGGCGCGAATCCGTGCTTTACATGAAGGCGCAGGGCGTCGAACAATTGCTGGAATGCGGTTCCGGTACAGTTCTGGCTGGGCTTGCAAAACGGATCGATAGAGAAATCACGACCGTTTCTCTTCATACGCCGGAGGATATTGAGAGGTTTTTGTCCCCATGATTTGCGCTTGCTTTTATGTATATCATGTGGTATATATATGACATACAAAATCATATTCAGCACCGCAGCCAGCAGGTCGTTAATTAAGCTGACAGCGAATTTACGCAACAGGATCAAAGAAAAATTAGAGGCGTTGGCGGGCAATCCATTCGCCCCTAATAATAATCTAAAGAAATTGAAGGGCGAACCGGGTTATCGCCTTCGCGTAGGCGATTGGCGCGTTATCTATGAGTTGGATAACGGAAGACTGATTGTTTTTGTTGTCAAGATCGGGCCAAGGGGAGACATCTATGATTAATATATCGAAAGACGTGCAGGTCATTGAAATGGGCGGGCATCCCGCCTTTGCAATTATGACTCACAAAAAATGGCAAAAAATTCAGGAATTGTTGGAAGACTTTTCCGATCTCCGTGCTTATGACGAGGGAATAGCGGCCTTCAAGAAGGATAAGCGCCGCACTTATCCTGCCGATGTCGTGTACAAGATTTGCGATGGTGAGAACCCTATTGCCGTTTTGCGCAAATGGCGCGGCCTGACACAGGCAAAACTGGCGAAAAAAGCGAGGCTGAATCCCTTGACCATTTCGCACATCGAAACAGGCGTGCGGAAGGGAGGTATCACGGCTTTGCGCAAGATTGCGAAAGCTTTAGATGTATCGCTTGATATGCTGACACCATAAGGAGACATCATGTTCACTCTCAACGGCAAAAATGCGCTTGTCACCGGAGCAACAGGCGGTTTGGGGAAAGTCATTGCGCGGACTTTGAAAGTGCAAGGCGCGCGCGTCGTTCTGGCGGACATCAATATGGAGCCGCTTAAGGCTTTTCAGAAAGAACTAGGCGAGGGAAGTTTTGCCGTGACGGGCAATCTGACTGATCCTTCGGTTCCTCCCGCGCTTCTCAAGGAAGCAGAGGAAAAATTAGGCGGCGGGGTCGATATTCTCGTCAATAACGCGGGCCTGACGCGAGACGGTCTTGCCATGCGGATGAAGGACGAGGACTGGGACCTTGTCCTCAGCGTCAATCTGTCGGCTGCGTTCAGGCTTTCCCGCGCTGCGCTGAAAGGCATGATGAGCCGCCGTTGGGGCCGTATCGTCAGCATTGCGTCAGTTGTCGGCGCGATGGGCAACGCGGGGCAGGCGAATTATGCGGCCTCGAAAGGCGGATTGGTCGCCATGAGCAAATCGCTCGCGCAGGAGATGGCGCCGCGCAACGTGACCGTGAATTGCGTGGCACCCGGTTTTATCGTCACGCCGATGACCGATAAACTGACGGAAGACCAAAAACAGCGCATGCTGGCCAACATCCCGATGGGCTATCTGGGCGAACCGAAAGACGTCGCTGCCGCTGTCACATTCCTCGCCACCGAAGAAGCCCGTTACATTACCGGCCAGACGATCCATGTGAACGGCGGCATGGCGATGATATGATGGTATCATCCATCTAACGTCATTCCGGACAAGTTTCTTTTCGGTCCGGCGGAGCCGGGACGAAAGAAACTTGATCCGGAATCCAGTTTATTTATACGCAAGACTGCGCTTGAGGAATATAGGACTAGATTCCGGATCAATTTTCTATTCGTCTCCTTCGGAGTCGAATAGAAAATTGTCCGGAATGACGTTACATATGTGCGAATGAAAAAATCACCCGAACGCAACTCCCTCCGCAAGCGCGTCACGCGCTATGCCAAAGTCTCGTCCGCAATGGCGGGTGTTGGCGCGCGTGCTGCTGGGCGGAAGTATTTGGGGATGAAGCCCAATCGCCAAAAACAGGCGGAATTGTTGCGCGCGGCGCTGGGCACACTCAAAGGGCCCATCATGAAAGTGGCGCAAATCCTCGCCACGATCCCCGATGCCGTGCCGAAAGAATACGCCGCCGAACTGGCGCAGTTGCAGGCCGATGCGCCTTCGATGGGCTGGCCGTTCGTCAAGCGGCGCATGGCGGCGGAGTTGGGGCCGGATTGGCAAAAGAAATTCAAATCCTTCGAACAAACGGCCGCCGCCGCCGCATCGTTGGGGCAGGTGCATCGCGCCACGGGACTGGATGGTCGTGCGCTGGCTTGCAAGTTGCAATATCCCGATATGCAATCGGTGGTCGAAGCGGACCTTGTTCAGCTCAAACTTGTTTTGGCCGTCTTCGAACACTACGATCGCGCCGTGTCCACGAAGGAGGTGCAAGCGGAAATCGCCGACCGCCTGCGCGAAGAACTGGACTACGTCCTCGAAGCCAAGCACATCAAACTTTACCGCGCCATGTTGGACAAAGTGCAAGGCGTGCATGTGCCGGATGTCGTGGATGAGCTTTCCACCGATCGGCTTCTGACGATGACATGGCTAAACGGCGAACGTCTGGCGCTGGCGGCGCAAAAAAGGCCGCTGAAAGATCGCAACGCCATTGCCATGAACATGTTTCGCGCGTGGTACACGCCGTTTTATTTCTACGGCGTCATTCACGGTGACCCGCATCTCGGCAATTACTTGGTGCTCAAGGATAACAGCATCAATCTTCTTGATTTCGGCTGCGTCCGCGTTTTCAAGCCGGAACTGGTGCAGGGCGTGATGGATCTTTACCAATCCCTGTTAAACAACGAGCCGGAACGGGCCGTCGAGGCCTATAAAGCTTGGGGATTTCGTAATCCGAGCAAAGCTTTGATGGATATTCTTAACATCTGGGCGCGGTTTATTTATGCGCCATTGCTGGAGGATAAAACGCGCCTTATCGAGGAAACCAACACAGGTCTTTATGGCCGCGAGACCGCGAACAAGGTTCACCGCGAACTCCGCAAGATCGGCGGCGTGACGGTGCCGCGCGAGTTCGTTTTTATGGATCGCGCTGCCGTCGGCCTCGGCGCGGTGTTCCTGCGCCTGCGCGCGGAAATCAACTGGTACCGCATGTTCCACGACCTGACCCGCGACTTCGACGTGAAGGCATTGGCAAAGCGGCAGCGGGAGGTGTTAAAAGCGCAGCGGTTGGTTGAGAGCAACACGGTCAGTTAACCCCTTCACAACTCAGGTCAAATAAGGCACCTTAGCCGCTCCATCAGTTCTCCCGTCTACATGATTCTCCGATAGACTCTCATGAAAATTGCTGTCCTGAAAGAACGCCGCCCTTATGAAATGCGCGTGGCGGCGACGCCCGATACAGTCAAGAAATACCGCGCGCTCGGCTATGACGTTGTTGTTGAAACCGGAGCGGGGATCGAATCCGCCTGCCCGGACAGCCAGTATGCCGCCGCTGGGGCAACGATTGCGCCGACGGCTGCAGTGGCGTTTCAAGGTGCAGACATCGTCCTCAAAGTTCAGCGTCCTATGACAGCCGGCGAAGGGCAGGACGAGGCTTCTTTGATTCAACCCGGCGCGACGTTGATCGGCATGTTGAATCCCTACGCAGCGCGCGGCGATCTTGAGACATACGCGAATAACCAGGTCACGGCGATGACGATGGAGCTAGTGCCGCGCATTACGCGGGCCCAAGCGATGGATGTGCTGTCCAGTCAATCCAATCTGGCGGGCTACAGGGCTGTGATCGACGCTGCCGAGCAATTTGGCCGCGCGTTTCCCATGATGATGACGGCGGCAGGAACGATAGCTCCCGCCCGTGTGTTGGTGATGGGAGCCGGTGTGGCTGGCCTGCAAGCCATCGCAACGGCGCGCCGCATGGGGGCCATTGTGTCCGCCACGGACGTCCGCCCGGTGGCCAAAGAGCAGGTGCAAAGCCTTGGCGCGACCTTCGTCATGTTCGAAAACGAGGAAACGAAGCAGGCCGAAACGTCCGGCGGTTATGCGAAGGAAATGAGCGAAGACTACAAACGCCGTCAGGCCGAACTCATCGCAGAAACCATTAAAAAACAGGACGTTGTGATCTGCACGGCTCTTATTCCGGGCCGCGCTGCGCCGCAGTTGATTACCGAAGATATGCTGCAAACCATGAAACCGGGGTCCGTCGTGGTCGATCTGGCCGTGGAGCAGGGCGGCAACTGCGCGTTAAGCGAGGCCGGGAAGGTTGTCGAAGCCTATGGGGTCCGAATCGTCGGCTATCGCAATGTGCCGAGTCGTATTGCGGTCGATGCGTCCTCGCTTTATGCTCGAAATGTGTTAAGCTTCGTTACGCTTATCTCTGCCAAATCCGGAGGCCAGTTGTCCGTGAATTGGGAGGATGAGATTGTGAAGGCCGTCACTTTGACGCATAACGGTGCCGTCGTGCATTCCCAATTTCGCCCCTCTTCCTAAATCCTAACTTAGGAGAATATGATGTCGAATATCATGTACAAAACGCCAAGCCAGGCGACGATTCAGTGGATCATAAGCCTCGCCATCTCCGTTATATGCTGCGCCGTGCTATTTATCGTTTTCGCGGGCTATCTTCTGGATGTCCATAATTCCGTCTCGCTGAATACGATTCGCCTTGAGGTGTTGCAGGAACGGCAAAATCAGTTGTCGTCGGAAATAGACTACATCCGTCATCCCATCCCGGTGAACGCAGGCGCATCTGTTGCGCCGCAGTATCCGGCTCCGCAGAAATCGGCTGAACCTGACAAAGCACCTTAACCCGCGGCTCATCAAAGCAGTAAAAATTCAAAGCGGGATAAAGCATCATGGATTCGAGTGGGTTTGTTGCAAGCCTTAATGCCCTTGCGGTTGAACAACAAAAGCTCGCTGACTTGGCCAACGCCCTTGCAGCGCAAGCGCAAGCGATTGTGACTCAAAGCGCGTCTGGCGGCGGCCAAGGCTTTTTCTTCACGGGCCTGACGGTTTTCGTTCTGGCCTGTTTTGTCGGTTATTATGTTGTGTGGCGCGTGACCCCCGCCTTGCATTCGCCGCTGATGGCGGTGACGAACGCGGTATCGTCGGTGATTATCGTTGGCGCGCTTCTGGCGGCGGGATCCAAGGACATTACGGTTTCGACGTGGCTGGGGCTGGGGGCGGTTTTGCTGGCTTCGGTCAATATTTTCGGCGGCTTTATCGTGACGCAACGAATGCTGCAGATGTTCAAGAAAAAAGGTAAGTGATGACAAGCGGTTTGATTTCTCTCTCCTATCTCGTTTCCGGCGTTCTGTTCATTCTGGCCCTGCGCGGCCTTGCATCGCCTGAGACGGCGCAGCAAGGCAACCGCTTCGGCATCGTGGGTATGGCGTTGGCCATCGTCACCACACTGTTTCTCGTCAGCACCTCATCGTTATGGATGATAGCTGTTGCCATTGTCATTGGCGGCGGCATCGGCGCTTTGGTTGCGCGCGCCATCAAAATGACGGCATTGCCTCAACTCGTCGCGGCCTTTCACTCATTGGTAGGCTTGGCGGCAGTTCTTGTCTCGGCGGCGGCTTTTCTTAATCCGGAGGCTTTCGGAATCGCCAGCGGAACCCGAATTCATTTTTCAAGCTTGATTGAGATGGGACTTGGGGTTGCGATTGGCGCGATTACGTTTACGGGATCGTTAGTCGCATTCGCTAAGCTGCAAGGCCTCGTTTCCGGCAAGCCGCTGGTTTTTCCTTATCAACACCAATTCAATCTCGGTTTGGGAATCCTCACGCTGTTGCTGATTGTGGCTCTGGTTTTAGGCCAATCGCCTTACGCCTTTTGGAGCATTGTCGGCGTGACAATGTTGTTGGGTTTTTTGCTGATCCTGCCGATCGGCGGAGCCGATATGCCGGTCGTGGTTTCGATGCTCAACAGCTATTCCGGATGGGCGGCGGCGGCCACGGGTTTCACGCTTGAAAATCCTTTACTGATTATCACGGGCGCGTTGGTCGGCTCATCGGGCGCGATCCTCAGTTACATCATGTGCAAAGGCATGAACCGCTCGATCTTCAACGTGATCCTAGGCGGTTTCGGCGGCGAGGTTGCAGCAGCAACCGGTGGCGCTGCGTCTGACAGGCCCGTCAAGGCCGGATCGGCCGAGGACGCGGCGTTCATCATGAAAAACGCTTCCAGCGTTATCATCGTTCCCGGTTACGGCATGGCTGTCGCGCAGGCGCAGCATGCGTTGCGCGAAATGGCGGACCAGTTGAAAGCTCGCGGCGTTCAGGTGCGTTACGCTATTCATCCTGTCGCAGGCCGCATGCCCGGCCACATGAACGTGCTTCTGGCTGAAGCCAATGTGCCGTATGACGAAGTTCTGGAATTGGACGAAATCAACCGCGACTTCGGCCAGACAGATGTGGCTTTTGTTATTGGCGCGAATGATGTCACAAATCCCGCCGCGAAAACCGATCCGCAATCGGCCATTTATGGGATGCCGATTTTGGACGTTGAAAAAGCCAAAACAGTTCTGTTTATCAAGCGCTCGATGGCGACAGGCTACGCTGGCGTGCAGAACGAACTCTTTTTCCGCCCCAACACCATGATGCTCTTCGGCGACGCCAAGAAAATGTGCGAGGATGTCGTTAAGGCGATGGAGGGGTAACAACCCACGCGTCATCCCGGACAATTTTGTCTTCGACATGCGAAGCATGGCGAAACAAAATTGATCCGGGATCCAGTCTTATTTTCGGCGAGTTAATAACCAAACTGGATCCCGGATCAACTTTCTTTCGCCGCGCGTTGCGCACCGAAAAGAAAGTTGTCCGGGATGACGCAAAGAGGAGAAAGCTCTACGAAATCAAGTTTCTCGCCGCCGCCGCAACATCGCTCTGCTTCATCAACGCTTCCCCAATCAAAAAACAATTCACCCCAACCGCTTGCATCCGCCGAATATCATCGGGTGTGGCAATGCCGCTTTCGCTGACGACAGTGCGGCCTGCGGGCACAAGCGGCGCGAGTTCTTCCGTGGTGTGAAGATCGGTCTTTAAGGTTTTGAGATTGCGGTTATTGATCCCGATAAGGCCGGAGGGCAGGCGCAGCGCGCGATCCAACTCGGCGCTGCTATGCACTTCGATTAAAACATCCATACCATAATCAACTGCCGCTGCATGCAAATCAACCGTCAGCGCGTCGTCGATCATTGCGGCCATAATCAGCAATACGCAATCCGATCCTAAGGCGCGCGCCTCCGCGACTTGCCAAACATCGACGATGAAGTCCTTACGCAAAACGGGCAGGGCGCACGCCGCGCGCGCCGCGATTAAATCCATGTTGTTTCCCTGAAAATAGGGCTTGTCCGTCAGCACCGACAAACACGAAGCGCCGCCGTCCCGATAGGCCTTTGCCAGTTGCGCCGGATCGAAATCTTCCCGGATCAATCCTGCTGAAGGCGAGGCTTTCTTGATTTCGGCAATCAACCCAACGCCGCCTTGCGCCACTTTGTTCTGTAACGCCTTGGCAAAGCCGCGCGGCGCGGACGCGGCTCTAGCCTCGGCATCCATCGCGGCGAACGACGTTTCGATTTTCATCAGCGCCAGATGCGTGCACTTGTCGGCGCAGATTTTGACCAGCATGTCGGTCATGCCGTGGCCTCGTTTGTCAAGCGAACAAGTTTCTCCAGTGTCAGCCGCGCAGCGCCGTTGTCAATAGATTCGCCGGCAAGTTTGACGCCTTCAAATAAATCCGTCGTTTTGCGCGCCACGAGCAGTGCTGCCGCCGCGTTCACTACGACAATGTTACGGTAAGCGCCCTGTTTTCCAGCCAGAAGATCGCTGATGGCTTTTGCATTTGCGTCGGCATCGCCGCCTTTCAATTCATCAAGCCGCGCGCGCGGCTGGCCAAATTCTTCGGGCGTCAATACAGTAGACACAATCCGGCCATCCTGTAAGGCCACGATATCCGAAGGCCCGGTCGTCGATATTTCGTCAAGGCCATCCTGCCCGTGCGCCAGCCATGCGCGCTCGCTGCCCAGCGCTTTCAGCACGGTGGCCATCGGCTCCAGCCATTGCTTATCGAAAACACCGATCATATGCAGCTTCACATTCGCCGGATTCGTCAGTGGGCCGAGGAGATTGAAGATCGTTCGCACGCCCAGCTCCCGCCGCACGTCGGCGACATAGCGCATGGCCGGATGATGGCGCGGCGCGAACAGAAACACGATGCCCGCTTCTTGCAGGCATTTTTCCAGCGTCGCCCATTCAGGTTCCAAATTCACGCCGAGCATCTTGAGGGCATCGGAAGAGCCGGAACGGCTTGAGGCAGCGCGATTGCCGTGCTTCGCCACGGGAACGCCACACGCCGCGACAACAAGCGAGGCTGCTGTCGAGATATTCAGCGTGCCGTGGCCATCGCCGCCTGTGCCGACGATGTCGATTGTACCCGGAGGCGCTTTGAGCGGTCGCATGGAAGCGCGCATGGAGCGTACGGCGCCGAGAATCTCGTCAACCGTTTCGCCCTTGTCGCGCAGGCCGAGCAACAACGCGGCGATCTGCTCGCGTGGCACGCTTCCGGCAAAAATCAGGTCGAAAACGGCTTGTGTTTCTTCGACGGACAAATTCTGCCGCGCGGCGAGTTTTTGAAGGGATTCATTTAATGTCATCGCTCAGGCTCGCGCCAAATCCAGAAAGTTTTTCAAAAGCGCATGGCCGTTTTCGGTGGCGATGCTTTCGGGATGGAACTGCACGCCGTGGATGGGAAGATTTTTGTGCATCAAGCCCATGCAAAGGCCGTCGTCCGTCGTGGCCGTGCATTCCAAAACATCCGGCCATTTTTCATCGCGCGCAACGATCAGCGAGTGATAGCGCGTCGCGGGAAAAGGCGAGGGCAGGCCGCGAAACACGCTTTTGCCCTCATGCGCGATTTCGCTGATCTTGCCGTGCATGGGAACCGGCCCGCGAATAACGTTCCCGCCGAACGCATGGCCGATGCATTGATGGCCAAGGCAAACGCCAAGCAACGGCATTTTCACCTTGGCGGCAAGCTTGATGAGATTTAGGCAAATGCCCGCCTGTTCAGGTCCGCAAGGCCCCGGCGACAGGACGATGGTTTCCGGCTTCATGCCGATGGCTTCGTCGGCGGTCAGCGCATCGTTCCGCCGCACGACGACATCTTCCCCCAAATCGCCCAAATAATGCGCGAGGTTGTAGGTAAAGCTGTCGTAGTTGTCGATCAGAAGGAGCATGGGCGAATTCCGGGTACTATTGTTCCAGCAAGGAACATTAAAACGTGTCCGCGGACAAGGGAAGCGGTTTGCCGGGGCGGAAGGGCGAGCCCCGAAATAGAATGCCGTTTAAGGCCCCTAAGACGCGTCTGGAGAGACTTTTTACCTATCCGGGCTACCACCCCAGCGGAAAAGGGGCAGGGCTATCCCAGGGCTCTTAAATCGACGTTAAACGGCATGTAGGAAAAATGTCACAGTTTTAATAAATATATTTAAAAATAAGCGTTTCACGTGGAACTATTTTCCTATTAAACACCAAATTGCGTTTGCCTAAGGCCCCAAGAGAGGCCATAGGGCTGACAAGCATAATCGTTAAATAGCTTATGATGAACAAAATCTCAGTAGGCCGTTCGTTCCAATACGCCAGCGAAAAAGCCATCTGTGCCGTGCGCGGCGGGGGTGAGGGTGAGGTAGGGTGCGTTTTTTTGCACCCCTTCCCCCGGATCAAGTCCGGGGCAGGCTCTAACCCCTTCCTCAAGGGGAGGGGGACAGATTGCGCTGATATTATAAACAGGCGCCACGCAAAAATCCGGGTGCGTGGCGAGGAAATTTTCGATCTGTTTTTCGTTTTCCTCTGCCAAAAGCGAGCACGTGGCGTAAATAAGCCGTCCGCCGGGTTTCACCAATCTTGCGGCACTTTCGAGGATGCTTGCTTGCAGGGGCAATAACGTTTCAAGACCCGGCCCTAATTGCCGCCAGCGCGCATCCGGATTTCGCCGCCATGTGCCTGTGCCGGAGCAGGGCGCATCGACGAGGACGCGATCGAACATGCCCTTGTGCTTTTTCACCCACGGATCGCGCTCGCTAGTTAGCGGTTTGACTTCGATGTTGTGCAGGCCTGCGCGGCGAAAACGCTCGGCGCTGCGTTTGAGGCGATTAGCCAGAATGTCGCAGGCCGTTATGCGTCCCTTGTTCTGCATTTGCGCGGCAATCGCCAGCGTTTTGCCGCCAGCGCCCGCGCAAAAATCGACAACGCGCTGACTCGGCTTTGCGTCCACAAGGAGTGCCACAAGCTGTGAGCCTTCATCCTGAATTTCCACTGCGCCGTTACGCAGCAGTGAAACCCGGTTCAGCGCCGGGCGTTCGCGGATCCGGATTCCTAATGGCGATAGGCGGCAAGCCTCGGCTTTTAGCCCCAGTTTTTGCAGTTCGGCCAACGCTGCCTCGCGCGTGATCTTCAGCGGATTGACGCGCAAATCCAGCGGCGCGGTCTCCAGCAACGCCGACATTTCACGCGTGAAGTTTTTGCCGAAACGTTGGCGCAGGCTTGGCTCGGCCCAAGCGGGGCACTCGCATGTGACGGCATCGGGCATGGCGGGATGCAGCAGCGTATGGCCCTTGAGTTCGTGCAGAAATTTGTTTTCGTCGTTTGTCAGGGGTTCAAGCGAATATTTTCCGCCCCCGCAGAGCGTTTCGATGGTTTTGGGATTTTTTCCCTCAACGAAGCGCAGATAGGCTAACAACCGCAGGCGCGGCGTTTTATCTGCTGCCAGCTTTTCCAGCCACCAGTTGAGCCGCGCATGATGCCGCAGAATGTCGTACGTCAGGTTGGAAACGGCGCCCCGGTCCTTCGATCCGATATAGCGGCGCGCGCGAAAATAGCCGCTGACAAGCGCATCCGCCGGACGCGGCGTGGCCTCGATCAGGTTCAGCAATTCAAGCGTGGCTTGCAAGCGCGCGGCGGGGGTCATCGCATAAAAGTCCAGTATCGTGTATGAGAATGCACGTGATTCATACTCCAGGCCGGTATGATGCGATAGACAGGAATAGCCCTTATGCGATCAGGCATCGATCTCGTCACAATTGTTTTGCTTGTTCTGGCAACGCTGTTGATTGGCGTGGGCCGTTTGGCGGTTTTGCCGCCGTTCGAGGGCATCGATGAGGTCGGGCATTATTCCAGCATCCGGCAGATAGCGGATACCGGGACGATTCCGGTTTTGGGTTCGAGCTATGTCGGTCAGGATGTCGTCGATTATTATCGGCATAGCCCCCGGACATATACTTTTCCCAAGATTCTCGAACACGCAGATAGCAAGGACAAAGAGACAGTCATTCCGCCGGAAGACAGCATTACCAGTCTTAACAAGGGCAAAACGTATATGGATTTTCTCACCGACCCCGGTTCGACGGATTACTACCGGAAAACCTATCGCGAACCGAAAATTTACGCCTCTTTTACGCCGAGCCGGATACAAAATTGGCAAGCGCAACACCCGCCGCTTTATTATCTGATGATGGCTCCAATTATGAAAGCCACGGATTCATTGCCTTTCGTTACGCAATTTTTCGTGCTGCGCCTTGTCTCATTCCTTCTGGCGTTTAGCGGCCTGATGGTGGGGCTGTATGGCAGTTTGGCAGGAGCAGAGGAAGGAAAACGCAAATATGTCGCCGCGGCTTTTCTGCTTTATCCCTTAATGGTGCCGATGTTCTATGTGGAGTTTGGCCGTCTTGGGAATGACTCCCTTTGTTTGTTTCTGATGGGCATTATCTGGGCGCTTCTGATGCGATGGGTGAATGACGAGCACAACACGAAACGGAATCTTGCTTTAGGCGCTTGCTTTGGGCTTGGCCTTTTATCCAAAGCTTTTTTTCTGCCCGTTTTGGCCGGGTTTGGCCTTTTTCTCGTGGCGCGCCTATGGCGGGATCGTTCCGACAAAAAGCTTGTTAAAGAACGGATGGACGATCTGACTCTTTTCTTTGTGCCGTCCTTTGTTGCCGCGCTTGGCCTTATGTTTTACCTCAAGACTTATGGCCCATTCGCGGGCGGCCTGGATTTTATTATTGCCCATCGTGACTGCAAATTGATTTCCGTTATAACGGAAATCAATGTGTTTTCCTTTTTGCGCGGGTTAACGGAAATTCTCGTCACATGGTCAACCCCCATCGCAGCTTTATCCAAAGATATGGCCTTGTTTGCAGGCGCGCCCTTTCTTTTGATTCTTTGGTTTATTGCCCTTTATCTATTGAAAGCGCGAAAACATTCCCTGACCGAACCCATCTGGCTGCCGGTTTGGTTGAGCGCCCCCATGATTGGCGGCCTGATTTATCATCTGGTGCTCAGTTTGGGGTCTTGGGGCGCGTCAAATACGCCCGGCTGGTATTTGAACATTTTAGCGCCGGCAATCGCGATAACTTTTGCCCACGGCATGAAACAAATCGAACAACAGCCTGTTTCACGATGGATTCTGAAAGGGCTGCTTCTGGGCGCGATTCTTTATCTTGTGGTTAGCACTTGGTCGCGGATGGCCTTGTATGCCGGTTGTATGTCTCCGGATTTGCTGGGTGTTTGTCATTTTTCCAATAGCCTTGCCTGCTTTAGCCATTTTCCCGCCGTCATGGCCCGCCTCGGTGTTATGGGATGGCCGATGCTGGGGGCTGCAGGGTTCGTCTGCGGCCTGATTTGCCTTGGTGTTGGTATCTTCCGTTTCTTCTGGCTTGCAAAGCCTTTGCAACGCTATAAACTCGGCGTCTAAGTCCTTTAACCATACGATTCGAGCCATGCCCGACTCTACAGACGCTACAACAGCGTCAGAACCATCGATGGAGGAAATCCTCGCTTCGATCCGCAAGATTATTGCAGACGAGAAGGAAGAGCCTATTGCGCCTCCAGAAGCTGCAGAAGTTCCGAAAAATAACGATGACGTACTGGAATTAACGCAGATGGTGCAGGACGATGGTTCCGTGGTGGATCTTGCGGCCACTGCGCCAACACCACCGCCAATGCCTGTCATGGAGCCGGCCATGCCGCCACCCGAAGATAAACCGATTATGCCCGAACCTGAAAAAGCACAGCCGGAAGACGGCCTTGTTTCCGATCAGGCCGCTGACGCGGCTTCGTCTTCGATGGCGGCGCTGGTGAACACCGTGCAGATTGAGCGTATGGCTTCTGTGCCGCCCTTGACTCCCGTCGGCAATGGCGCGCGCACGTTGGAAGATATGGTTATGGATTCGATGCGGCCGATGCTTAAAGAATGGCTGGATCAGAATTTGCCCGGCGTTGTCGATCGCCTTGTGCAAAAAGAAATCGACCGCATCGCTCACAAGGCGCAAGAGTGATGCCGGCGCAATTTTGAAAATGAGCGCCGAAATTTCATCGAACATAAAGAACCACGCCTTATCACAGCGCGGCAAGCCGAAGACGTCACTGGTGCTGATCCGGCGGCTTTTTCAGGGTTATCTGAAGCCTCATATATCCGGGTTCGTGGTTGCGTCTATTTTTATGGCGCTGGCGGCGGCGACGACGGGCGGCCTGGCGAAGATGATCGAGCCGATCGTCAACCAGCTCGGCAAGGGCCACTCGGATATGTATGTCCTCGGCCTTGGCGGTATTATCCTTGCCATCTTCACGGTACGCGGGATCGCGACTTATTTTCATACTGTCATCATGAACCGCATCGGCCAGCGCATCGTGACCGATGTGCAGCAGGAAATGCACAGGCATTTGCTGCGCGCCGATATGGCTTTTTTTCATGCTAACGCTTCCGGCACGCTGATCTCGCGCCTCACCAATGATGTCGCCGTCATGCGCCAGGCGGTCGGCGAGTGCATGACCAGCACGTTCAAGGGCGGCCTGACGCTTGCGTTTCTTATCGGCGTCATGTTTTATCAGGATTGGAAGCTAGCCACGGCTGCCTTTTTCGTTTTTCCGCTTTCGGCCCTGTTCGTGGCGGGCATCGGCAAGCACATGCGCCGTTATTCCGCCAAAACGCAGGAGGCCATCAGCCAATTTTCTTCGTTCCTCAGCCAGGTTTTTCAGGGCATGCGCCATGTCAAGGCCTACGGCATGGAGGACGTGGAGCACGAACGGATTAAGGGCGTGACCGAAGCTGTCTATACGTTGGCGCTTAAGGGGTATCACGTCAGCGCGCTGGCCAATCCGATGGCTGAGATTCTGAGCGGCCTCGCCATTATTACGGTCATCCTTTACGGCAACTGGCAGGTTGAAAAAGGCTTGACAACGACCGGCGCGTTATTCTCCTTCATCACGGCGTTTATTCTCGCCTACGATCCCATCAAAAGGACGGCGAAGGTCAACGGCCAGTTGCAGGCCGGTCTGGCGGCGGCAGAGCGCGTATTTCAGTTGCTCGATACGCGGCCCGAAATTGTCGATTGTCCGGATGCAAAGCCGCTGGACGTCACTTCCTATTCCGTCGGCATCGAAGACGTTGTTTTCTGTTATGCTGACGGATCGGAGGCGCTCGATCATGTGACGATCACGGTGCCGCCCGGCAAAACAGTTGCTATTGTCGGCCCTTCGGGCGCGGGTAAATCCACGATCATCAATCTGATCCCGCGTTTTTACGATGTGATATCAGGACGCATCACGATCAGCGGCATGGACGTGCGCGACGTTACGCTCGCCAGTTTGCGGCAGCATCTGGCGCTGGTCAGTCAGGAAACGGCACTGTTCGACGATACCGTTCGCGCCAACATCGCCTATGGCAAGAGGGGCGCCACGCGGGAGGAGATCGAAGCCGCCTCCGAAGCCGCCTTTGCCGACGGTTTCATTCGCGAATTGCCGCAAGGTTATGACACGATCGTTGGCGAGCATGGCGTCAAGCTTTCCGGCGGCCAGCGGCAGCGTATCGCCATCGCACGCGCCATGCTGCGTAATGCGCCGATCTTGCTGTTGGATGAGGCGACGTCTGCGCTCGACAATGAATCGGAACGCGCCGTGCAGGCCGCCCTGAAACGGCTTCAGGAAGGGCGCACGACGATCGTCGTCGCGCACAGGCTGTCCACGATTGTCGATGCCGACAGGATTGTCGTGATGGAACGCGGCCATGTTGTGGAAGAGGGGACGCACACCGACCTTATGGCTGCGGGCGGCGTCTATGCGCGGCTGTATGGGATGCAGGCTGAATTTACCTAAAGAGGGGGCCGGACATGTACAACAAGCCTTTTCTTCCCACCATAACGAAGTGGATAGCCGAGATCTTTCTGGCCTACGTGTTGGTATGCCTGGTTCTTATGCTGATGCAAAGGAACCTGATCTATTTTCCGGACTCCACTGCTTTTGTGCCAGCCGACTGGAAATTAAGCGAACTGCAGCCGTTCGATGTTAAGTCAAATGGCCTGGAACTGCGAAGCTGGTACACCGCGCCGAAGGAGCCCGGCAACCTGACGGTCGTGTTTTTTCAGGGCAATGCGGGTGGATTCGGCCTTCGCGAGCATAAAATTCGAAAGTGGTTGGATGCGGGATTGGGCGTGTTGCTTGTGGGATATCCAAACTACGGCAATCCCGGATCGCCATCGGAACAGGGGCTCTATGGTGCTGCGCGCGCGGCTATCGATGCTGTGCTGGCCAAGGGAACGACGCCATCGGAACTTGTGCTTTATGGCGAATCCCTTGGTTCGGGGGTGGCCGTGGAGATGGCGACGAAATACCCGGCCAGAGCGCTTATTCTCGAAGGCGCTTTCACGTCGCTCGCCGACGTGGGCGCGAAGGAATATTGGTGGGTTCCGGTTGACTTGCTGTTGAAGGATAAATTCGATTCCCTGTCCAAAATCGGCCGCGTGCATACGCCTTTGCTCATGCTTCATGGCGAGGACGATAATATCGTCCCGTTGCAACTTGATAAGGAACTGTTCGCAGCGGCCAACGAGCCCAAAGAAGAGATCATTTTCCCCGGCGCGGGGCATAATAATCTCTATGATTTCGGCGCGTGGGAGGTTATCCAGAAGTTCCTGATCCATTTGCCGGAGAAACAATAGCGACCGTCATTCATGCTTCAGCCGGAATCCATCTCCCTATCTGCACATAAACATAACATTTCCAAGGTTTCCCTAATGTCTCGTTCAGGAGATGGATTCCGGCTGAAGCATGAATGACGGGTGCTTTTGGGGAAACATAGGAGTTATTATAAATCCCCCCTAGCTTTCCCCTCGCACTTGCTCTAAGACTTAAGCCCAGCCAAAAACTTGTTTTTTAGCTCACCCGGCCTTGGGGCCGGGCAGGCGATATTGCGGGCTTTTGGGTTCGAAATTGGAGGTTCTTATGGATACCGTATTGCTTGTCATTCATATGCTGCTGGCGGTGGCGCTGATTGGGGTCGTCATGATGCAGCGAACGGCGCAGGACGGCGGCGGCCTGATGGGCGGAAGCTCGACGATGGGAGGATTGTTCACTGCGCGCGGCTCGGCCAATCTGCTCACGCGCACGACATCTATTTTAGCGACGCTGTTCATCTGCACGAGCTTGATCCTCGGCATTATGGCCAGCCATACGCACAAGGCGCGCAGCCTGACGGAACAAATCGCTCCCGTGGCGCCGGCCTCGGCTCCTGCGGAAGCGCCTAATCCGGCTCAAGCGCCGCCCGCGCCCACCGCGCCGCAAGTTCCGGTTTCAAAGTGATGCCGACACGTTTCATCTTCGTCACCGGCGGTGTGGTGTCCTCGTTGGGCAAGGGGCTTGCGTCGGCGGCTCTGGGATCGCTTTTGCAAGCCAGCGGCTACAAGGTGCGGCTGCGGAAGCTCGATCCTTATATCAACGTCGATCCGGGCACGATGAGCCCGACGCAGCACGGCGAGGTTTATGTCACCGATGACGGCGCCGAAACCGATCTCGATCTTGGCCATTATGAGCGTTTTACCGGCGTGGCAACACGCCAGAGCGACAACGTCACAACAGGCCGGATTTATTCGACCGTCATCGCCAAAGAACGGCGCGGCGACTATCTGGGCGCGACCGTGCAGGTCATTCCGCATGTGACGGAGGCCATCAAGGAATTTATTCGCGCCGATCTGGGGGACGAAGATTTCTGCCTTTGCGAAATCGGCGGCACGGTTGGCGATATCGAAAGCCTGCCGTTTCTGGAAGCCATCCGGCAAATGGGCAACGAGCTTGGGCCTGAGCGTTGCCTGTTCATTCATCTGACGCTGTTGCCGTACATCAAGACGGCGGGCGAACTGAAAACCAAGCCGACGCAGCATTCGGTCAAGGAACTTCTGAGCGTCGGGATTCAGCCGCAGATTCTTCTCTGCCGCACCGATCGCCCCATTCCTGATGGCGAGCGGCGCAAGATCGCGCTGTTCTGCAACATCAGGCCGGAGCGCGTTATCGCGGCGCAAGACGTCGATACCATCTATGTCGTGCCGTCCAATTATCATGAGCAGGGCTTCGACGAGCAGGTGCTGCGCTATTTCGGTCTCTGGAAAAACAAGCAGCCGAATTTGTCTCGCTGGCACGACATCGTGAAGCGCGTGCGCGATCCGGAAGGCGAGGTGACAATCGCCATTGTCGGCAAATACACGAGCCTCCTCGACAGCTACAAATCGCTCAACGAGGCGCTGATCCACGGCGGCATCGCCAACAACATGCGCGTGAAGCTGAAATGGATTAATTCGGAAGTTTTTGAGAAAGATGACGCCGTTCAGCATCTGGAAGGCGTGCACGGCATTCTGGTGCCGGGCGGCTTCGGTGAGCGCGGCACGGAAGGCAAGATCCGCGCGGCGCAATTCGCGCGCGAGCACAAGATTCCTTATTTCGGCATTTGCTTCGGGATGCAGCTGGCCGTGATCGAAGCGGCGCGGCGTTTAGGCGGCGTGCCGAAGGCGACTTCAAGCGAGTTCGGCCCCAGCGATCATGCGGTGATCGGCCTTATGACCGAATGGATGAAAGGCGATCAGCTGGAAAAACGCCGCCAGGGCGGCAATCTTGGCGGCACGATGCGGCTCGGCGCCTACGAATGCAATTTGCTGAAGGGCAGCAAAGTGCGTGCGATCTACGGCAAAGACAAGATCAGCGAACGGCATCGCCATCGCTATGAAGTGAACACCAACTACCGCGCGCAAATGGAAAAGGCGGGGCTGGTGTTCTGCGGCATGTCGCCCGACGGCGCATTGCCGGAAATCGTCGAGCGCGCCGATCATCCATGGTTCATCGGCGTGCAATTCCATCCCGAACTGAAGTCAAAACCCTTCGACCCGCATCCCTTATTCCGGTCGTTCATCGAAGCGGCGGTGAGGCAGAGCAGGTTAGTCTGATTCCGGCGGCAAGTGGCCGAGAGAGCTTTGCTTTGTGTGTATATAATCGGCGTTATGGGGATTGCTTTTCGTCCATAAGGGCAGGCGCTCGATAACTTCAACGCCTCCCGATTCCAAGGCTTCCATTTTGTCTTGATTGTTGGTCAGCAGGCGGATTTTCTTAAGCCCGAAATACTTCAGGATATCGGCCGCAATGGCATAGTCGCGCGCGTCGGCCGGAAAGCCGAGATGCAGATTGGCCTCGACCGTATCCATACCTTGTTCCTGCAGGGCATAGGCTTTGATCTTGTTGGCAAGCCCGATGCCGCGCCCTTCATGCCCGCGCAGGTAGATGAAAACGCCTTGTTTTTCGGCGGCGATTTTACGCAAGGATTCTTCCAACTGGTCGCGGCAATCGCAGCGCAGCGACCCCATAATGTCGCCTGTGGCGCACTCCGAATGGATTCGCACAAGGCAACTGTCAGCCGGGTTTCCGGCAACAAGAACCATATGATCGATGCCGTCGCCATTTTGAAAAATATGCAACATAAAATCGCCGAATCGCGTCGGCAAATGGGCTTTAGACTGATGTTCGAGGGACATTTTAACTCACGTTTCACTTTCTAAAAAAACTATACGCCCGGCAATACATTCTCCCAACACCATTTTTCTTTATCAAATGGCAGGCGCACCTTGGGGTTGAATTTGACCTCAACTTTATCCGGGTTGCCCTTGCGGATCGTGACGTCCATCGTCCACCAGGCGCTTTTTAGCACGGTTTGCGACAGCAATGGCCCTGCTTCGACAAGGACTTCCCGCATGTTTCGATGCGCGAGGTCGGCCATGGCGGTATGCAGATTATCATAAATCACTGGTGTGAAACCGTTGGCGCGGGCGAAGCGCAAATAGGGTTCATGCACGCGACGCCGTCGGTCGAGAATCCCAAGAATGCGTGATTTTCCGGGATAATCCGGCACATAACGCACGGTGAACCGAGGATGATCGACCAAAATAGTGCCGCTGCCGGTGAGAATGGCATCGGCTCGCTTGCGAAGCTGATGCGCCAATCGCAAGGACTCCTGTGAGGTAAAAGTTTTTTGTCCCGGTGGCGGAATCCGGGAGCCCTGCTCATCAAAAGCCTGTTTAATGGTGACCCAAGGCCTGTCCGTACGGACGCTGTAGGCAAAAGCGTAAATCAGTTGACGGCAAATATCCTCTTCGATGCCTGTTGTGACCTTTAAGCCGGCCTCCTGAAGCCGTTTGATCCCGCCGCCTTTGACGGAAAGATTCGGATCGCGCGTGCCGATGGCGATGCGTTGGATTCCAGCGGCGATAATCGCCTCGCAGCAAGGCGGGGTAAGGCCTTGGTGGTTGCAGGGCTCCAGCGTGACGCAAAGCGTATGGATACGATTCAGCAGACCATTCGCTCGGCAGTGCTCAATGAGCGCAACTTCCGCGTGCGCCGTTCCGGCGCCCTGATGGGCCGCGATGGCAAGGACTTCTCCAGATTCATCCAGCGCTACAGCCCCTACAGGCGGATTTGGCGACGTTATGCCAAGCCAGCGCCGCGCTTCGGCGCAAGCAAGTCTCATGGCGTTTGAGAGCGCGGCTTTTGTCATGTTGAGTGAGGGGCTTGAATCCAGAGCCACCGGTTTTAATCCTATTATTTGAACTATTTGAATGCAACCTTCAGCCTATGCTATACACCCCTTAAGCTCAAGTCCCCAGTCCCTAAACCATTGACCTCTAACCCCCGATATCCCCATGACCCAGATAGCCCAAATCCGCAGCCGTGAAATACTCGATAGCCGTGGAAATCCCACGGTGGAGGTGGATGTTACGCTGGAAGGCGGCGCCTTTGGGCGAGCCGGCATTCCATCGGGCGCCTCAACGGGCGTCCATGAAGCGGTGGAACTGCGCGATGGCGACGCTGAGCGATTTGGCGGCAAGGGAGTTTTGCGCGCCGTGGAATCGGTAAATGGCGAGATTGCCGATGCCGTCATAGGCATGGAAGCCACGGATCAGATCGCGCTGGATGGCGCGTTGATCGAGTTGGACGGCACGCCGAACAAGTCCCGTCTGGGGGCCAATGCCATTCTGGGTGTTAGCCTTGCGGTAGCCAAGGCTGCGGCGGCGGAATCGAAATTGCCGCTTTACCGCTATATCGGCGGGACGTCTGCTTCGCTTCTGCCGGTGCCTCAGATGAACATACTCAACGGCGGCGCGCACGCGGACAATCCAATCGACATTCAGGAATTCATGATTATGCCCGTCGGCGCCGAAAGCGTCACCGATGCCATCCGCATGGGCTCCGAGGTATTTCATGCCTTGAAGAAATTGCTGAAAGAAGGCGGCCACAATACCAACATCGGCGACGAAGGCGGCTTTGCGCCTGCTTTGAGTTCGACCGACGAGGCCATAGGCTTCATCATTCGCGCTTGCGAGAAGGCCGGGTATTTGCCGGGCGAAGAAATCATGCTGGCGCTGGACGCCGCCGCAAGCGGGTTTTTTGAGGGTGGCCGTTATAATCTCGCCGGCGAGCGCAAGGTCATGAACGCCGAGCAGCTGGTGCGTTATTACGGCGATTTGTGCGCGCGATTCCCCATTGCCTCAATCGAAGACGGCATGGCCGAAGACGATTACGAGGGCTGGGAAATGATGACCGAGGAACTTGGCGAACGCATCCAGATTGTGGGCGACGATAACTTTGTCACGAATCCCGTGCGCCTTGCCGAGGGAATCGAGCGCGAGATTGCGAACGCCATTCTCATCAAGTTGAACCAGATCGGCACGCTCAGCGAAACGCTGGAAACGATCGAGATGGCGCACAAGGCGGGCTACCGATGCGTGATATCACACCGCTCAGGTGAAACGGAGGATTCGACGATTGCCGATCTCGCCGTGGCGACGAATTGCGGGCAGATTAAAACCGGCTCGCTTTCGCGTTCAGACAGGCTGGCAAAATATAATCAACTGATCCGGATTGAAGAACAGCTAGGGAAGATCGGGCGGTTTGCCGGGACGAGCGTGCTGGCAAGGTGAAGAGGAAAAGCAAATGAGAAAAATGTTACAAAATGATGTTATTGACAAAATGTTACATTGCATGTAACCTGCCCCTGTTGAACCTCAGGAGGATACATGGGAAGGCTTTCTATCGAGTTACCGGAGCAGCAGCACAAGAAAATTAAGGCGCTGGCTGCATGGCACGGGCTTAGCCTTAAAGATTATATTATCGAAAGAACGCTCTCCGCACCGGCAGGGAATCAAGAAGATACGGCCCTTAAAGAACTTATGGGTTTTCTTGCGCCGCGTATTGAATCCGCAAAGAAGGGCGAGTTGTCCAAACAATCAATCGGCAGCCTTATTACAAAAGCAAAATCACAACGCCGCGTATAACCTATGGCCGTTCTTCGAAAAACCCGTCAGGTCGAGCAAGACCTGATTGAAATTTGGAGTTACACCGCCGAAAAGTGGGGGGAAGTACAGGCCGATAAGTATTTACGCAAGATTGAATCGTGTTTTGAAAAAATCAACCGAGGAGACGCATTATTGAAACGTTTGGCTGAAAATGTCCAATTTATCCACTGTGAACATCACTATATTTTTTTGCTTGCAGGAAAAAAACCTGTTGTGATCGCTGTCCTTCACGAAAAAATGGATGTATTGACCCGACTAAAAAACCGCCTTGGTTAATCCTCATGCTCCGTCTCCACAAACGCACACAGCAAACGATTTGGTCCGTCGTGGGGGCGTGCATCGTTGGGTATTTTTTGTACCACACGCTGCAAGGCGACCGCGGATGGTTTGCAATGCTTCGGATGCAGCATGAGGTGACGGCGGCTCAGGCCACGCTTTCACAATTGCAAAAAGACCGCGCGGAATTGCAGCACAGAACCCAACTTCTGCACACCAACAGCCTCGATCCGGATTTGCTTGAAGAAAAATCCCGCGAACTACTGAATTATTCCAAACCTAATGAGATCGTGGTTTTGACTCCGCCGGAGAACAAAGAACAGACGACGAGTGATGGGCGACAAGGGAAGAAATAAAGTAACGCTTGTGCCTTACTTCGGCGTCGTTTCGCGCCAGCTAATCAACCAACGATTGAATTCCTCAGGCGGCATGGGCTTGGCCATGAAAAAGCCCTGGGCGTAATCGCATTTCTTTTCGGCCAGCATGCGCCAGATTCGCATGTCCTCCACGCCTTCGGCAACAGCCCGAAGCCCCAGATTATGGGCGAGGTCGATGACCGAATTGACGATAACGGTGCAGTCCTTATTGCTGGCCATATACATAACGAAGCTTTTATCGATTTTCATTTCGCTGAAAGGCATGCGTTGCAATTCGCGGAGCGAGGAATGACCAGTACCGAAATCGTCGATCGATACGCCGATTTTGCGTATGCGCATCCGCAGCAACACGTCCATGGTACGGGTAACATCGCGCATGGCTTCGGTTTCCGTGACCTCAAGAACGATGTTTTCCGGCGGCAAATCATGCTGTTTGCACATGTCCGAAACCCGGTCGGGCAGGCTCAGTTCCAGCAGCGACGATGCGGTGACGTTGACGGATACGGTCAGAGGATCGCCGGTGTGATACCAACGCGATGCCTGGAGCACCGCGTTCGTCAGCACGTACTCCGTCATCGCCGGCATCAAGCCTTCCGTCGAGATTTGTTCCAGAAATTCGGCGGGCGGTAATATGCCGCGCGTGGGATGGGCCCAGCGGATCAAAGACTCGGCGCCTTTGACGCGGCGCGTCGCTATTTCAATGATCGGCTGATAGAAAAGGACTAACTGGCCCAACGCGAGAGCATGCGCGACGTCAGTGCCTACTGTCGTTTTATTGCCCCCCGCCATCTGATCCAGCGTGTTTCGCAAGGCGGCGATATCGATTGGTTTTTCCAGCGCCGCGACGACATCCAGGCCATGCGCGCTGCCCAGACGGCGCGCGCTGTTGAGGACGCGCGTGTCGCTGCCGCTCATAAGGCAAATTTTGGAGTCTTTCACCCGATCGACCAAAAGACGCATGAGCTCCACGCCATCGGTGCCCGGCATCATCAGGTCCAGCATGATGATGTCGGGTGTAAAGGTCGTTAGCTTGTCGGCGACGTTGGCCGGATCGCTGATGGTCGCGACTTCAAAGCCGCGCTCGCTGGCGATTTCTGCGATGGTTTCGCAGATGTCCTCTTCGTCATCGATTACAAGAAGGCGCATCGGGGATCAGGGGTCGGGGGTCAAGTGAGATCGGGTGGAGGGCGTGTTAACCATACTATTCTGTCATCCGTTTTCTGTCATCTGTCATCTGTTGTTTGTCCCTTCGATTCCCAATTCCGCAAAGGCGCGGCGAACGTCGGCAAGACGATAGGGTTTTTCGATAACGGGAACAGGGGTTTGTTTCAGGAAGGATTGGACATGCGGCGAAAGCGTGTCGCCTGTGACATAAATGATCCGTTTGAGGTATTGAGGATTGGAGCGGGAAAGCTCGGCGTAAAGACCGGGGCCATCCAGAACGGGCATACGTAAGTCGCTGATGATGACGTCATATTCGTGCTGGCGCAGCTTGGTAAGGGCAATTTCGCCGTTGGCGGCGAGATCGATCCCGTGTCCCTCCGGCTCCAGCTGATCGGCCAAAGTTTGAGCCAACTCAACCTCATCGTCCACGATCAGCAGTCTCAAATTGAGCGGCAAAGAAGTCGCGTCAATCGCCGTTTCGTCTTTTGCGGCGTCGGTGGCCGTGACAGACGGCAGGGTGATCAAAAATGTTGCGCCACCCCCCGGCGTATCTTCAAGTTGCAGATGCCCGCCATGAGTTTCGATGATGTTCAGGCAGAGCGACAAACCGACGCCCGTGCCGCCGCTTGGCCCTTTGGTGGTGAAGAAGGGCTCGAAAACGCGCGTTTTGATATCGGCTGGAATGCCGGGGCCCGTGTCGACAAAGGAAATCAGAACGGTTTGATCGTCCTGCCGTTTTGAGTGAATAGCCAAATGACGCTTGCCTTGCCAGCCCTGCATGGCTTGCGCGGCATTCAGCGCGAGATTCGTGAAAACCTGGGTCAGCTGGTCGCCATCGCCATTGATGGAGGGCAGATCCGGCGCCAGGTCCAACGCAAGTTCGACGTTCTCGTTCTTCATCTGATAATTCAACAACTCAAGCGAAGCATTGATAATTGCATTGAGATCAAGAGCCTTCCGTTCCGGCGGTTTGCGGCGGGCTATCGCGAGGAAGCTTTTGACGATACGCGAGCAACGATCCGCCGCCTTGAAAATTTTATCGGCGCGCGCCTTGACTTTGGGCTCCGATGATCCTTCGCTCAGCAAAGTGGCCTGGCCCACAACCACAGAAAGCGGATTATTGAGCTCGTGCGCCACGCCAGCCAGAAGGCCGCCCAGAGCCGCCATTTTTTCGCTCTGTTGCAAGGCGTCCTGCTGTTTGGCGATTTGGGTTTCGGCGCGTTTGCGCTCCGTCAAATCGTAAAGGCCGATCACCATCGCCGCTTCGTTCTGGTAATTGATGCGACGCGCCGACAGGGCGGCAGGCAGGCCATTGCCGTCGCCGCGCGTAATGGCGATCTCTTTGAGGTTGACTTCCTGCCCTGCGGACATGGCGGCCAGAATTTCGTTGCGCTCGTTGGCCTTTGTCAGAAACCGGGAAAGCTGATGGCTTGTCAGCGTGCCTTGGGGAAGCCCCAAAAGAACCTCCGCGCCCGGACTGGCGTAAAGGACCTGATTGTCGGACAGCCGCGCGATCAACACCGGGACGGGGTGAGCTTCTGTGATGCTGCGGAAGCGCGTTTCGCTGGCTTTGAGCGCTGCTTCGCCCCTCTTGCGGGCGGTAATGTCGCCGATGGAGCCGACAAAGCGCGTAATCCGGCCCGTATTGAGCGCGCGCGTCGCTACGGTTTTTGTGTGCACCCAGCGCCAGCCTTCGCTTGCGCGCGTGATGCGGTAGTCGAAGTTTATGGTCGCCGCATGCGGGTTATCGCGGAACTTACGCAAAGCCGCAAAGACAACCCGGCGGTCGGCAGGCAAAATGAGGCGAACCCAATCCTTGAGGCCTTTGCTGCTGTGTTCGAGAGACACGCCCAGTATTTTTTTGAATTGCTCGGAAAAGAAAACCTCTCCCGTTGTTTTGTTCCAGTCGAACAGGCCTTCGTTCGATCCGCGTGCCGCAAGAGCAAAACGCTCGTTGCTGATGGCCAGCGCGTGCTCCTTTTCCTCCTGGCGTGCAGCGAATTGTCCTGCAATGACGGTGGCGAACATAAGGGCTGCCATCGAAAAAGCGGCGTATGCGAAATGAGTGCTGTCTTCGGAATCGACGAAAAACCCCAGATCGTAAAGCGGCCCTGCTAAACCGCCGAACAACAAGAAACTGAAGGCGATGATGTGGGTCAGACTACCGCTGACTCCGTGACGCAGCGTACAGACCCCGGCGGTTAGGACGACGGTGATGGTCATCGTGCCCAGTATGGGCAAGACGAAAAACACGGAACGCTGGTCGTAGGTGGCGTAGGTCAATAGCAGCAGCAGCAGGCCGGCCAGACCAAAAAGCGGCAAGCGCAGGGAAGGCGCGTGCACGTCGATTTCCAGAAAATAGTACGTAAAATAAATGCTGAGAATGTAGGAGAGGATCATGCTGTAATTCTGCAGCAGTTTGTGCATGGTCATGTTGTGCAGCCCCGCCATTTCCATCAGGCGGTCGTCTGTGCTGACCATATTGACGCATAGGCATAGCAGCAGCAGCATCAGGAAAACCTGGCCGCGGTCCTGAATGACGATCCATATAAAAAACAGATAAAGCGTGGCCGTCAGCATCACGCCGATGAACAGACCGAACACAAGTTCGGAGATGCTGTTGGCCGTCAAAGGAGGCGCGGCGCCTGAGGCCGCTGCGAGCGCTTCCGGTACGCACGCCAGGAAAGCCAGAATCAGCGCAAAGCCAAAGACGCACCAAGCCGTGCGCGCGCTTTGGCGCAATGTGCGGAAAGAGATAAGATTGTCGATGGCGCGAATCAACACTATAAAACCTGTTGTTGTCAGAAACCCTTCCGGGGATTAAGACTTTGTAAACAAGCAGTGAATTCTATGGTTAACTCGCTAATATCTCGCTAAGACGGCATGTGTTTCGCTATCTTTTTTTGCGAAAAGAGGCCGAAAATCGCAACAGAACAGGTTGACGCGTCCGGCGAGACGGCGCAGACAGTTTTTCCCCGCTTGAGGAAGGGGATTATGACGCTAATTCTGATCAGGTTCACAGGCTTGGCATTTACCAAAAATCAACGAATTTCAGGAGGAACACATGTCTGATACAAAGGTTCGTGTAACGGATGAGGAAGCTCTGTTGTTTCATTCTCAGGGCCGTCCGGGCAAATTGCAGGTTGTCCCAACCAAACCTTTGACAACGCAGCGCGATTTATCTTTGGCCTATTCGCCGGGCGTTGCGGCGCCGGTTTTGCGTATTCATGACAATCCCAACAAGGTTTACGACTACACCGCGCGCGGCAATGTCGTGGCTATCATCTCAAACGGCACGGCTATTTTGGGGTTGGGCAATCTTGGGGCGCTTGCTTCGAAGCCGGTCATGGAAGGCAAGGCGGTTCTGTTCAAACGCTTTGCCGACGTGGACGGCATCGATCTTGAAGTCAACACGCAAAATGTCGAAGAGTTCATCAACTGCGTGCGCTTTCTCGGCCCTTCGTTCGGCGGCATTAATCTGGAGGACATCAAGGCGCCGGAATGCTTCATCATCGAGAATCGCCTGCGCGAGATCATGGATATTCCGATTTTCCATGACGATCAGCACGGCACGGCCATCATATGCGCTGCCGGGCTGTTCAACGCGATTGATGTTACGGGCCGCAATATCAAGAAAACACGCATGGTGATCAACGGCGCCGGCGCGGCGGCTATCGCGTGCGCCAGTTTGTTCAAAAGCATGGGGTTGCCTGCTGAAAACATCACTATGTGCGATACCAAAGGCGTTCTTTACAAGGGGCGCACTGAAGGCATGAACCAATGGAAAGAGGTTTTCGCGACCGATACGAAAGCGCGCACGCTTGAGGATGCGATTAAGGGCGCCGATGTCTTCGTCGGCCTGTCCAAAAAGGGCGCCGTGACTCAGGCGATGGTCAAGTCGATGGCCAAGAAGCCGATCATTTTTGCCATGGCGAACCCTGACCCCGAAATCACGCCGGAAGAAGTCTATGCCGTGCGGCAGGATGCTCTTGTCGCAACTGGCCGTTCAGATTATCCGAACCAAATCAATAACTTACTTGGCTTTCCTTATATTTTCCGCGGAGCGCTGGATGTGCGCGCATCGACCATCAATGACGAAATGAAGGTCGCTGCAGCCAAGGCGTTAGCCGAACTGGCGCGTGAAGACGTACCGGATGAAGTCGCGGCTGCCTATGGCGGCCGCCGGTTGCACTATGGGCCGGAATATATCATTCCCGTGCCGTTCGATTCGCGTTTGATGACGCGCATTCCTTCGGCCGTTGCCCAAGCCGCGATGGACTCTGGCGTTGCGCGCAAACCGATTACGGATTTTGACGCTTACCGCCGCGAGCTGCGCGCGCGTCTCGATCCGACGGCGGACAGCCTTGAGCTGATTTGCGAGACCGTGCGCCGGAATCCGCGCCGGGTGATTTTCACGGAAGGCGAGGAAGAAAGCGTTATCCGTGCTGCCCTACAGTTCAAGGCAGGGGGATACGGCACGCCTGTCTTGGTTGGCCGCAAAGAGAAGGTGCTTGAGCAGCTTAAGGCTATGCAACTGCCGGAAGGCACCGATCTTGAAATCCAGACGACGCATTTATCCGAGTACAACGAAAAATGCCGCGATTATCTTTATCAACGGCTTCATCGCAAAGGCTATCTGCGACGCGATTGTCAGCGCATGGTCAACCAGAATAATTACTTATTTGGCGCGGCCATGACGGCTCTAGGCGCAACGGATGCGGTTGTGACCGGGCTGACACGCGGCTTTATTGCTAATTACAAGGATATGCGGCTGGTTATCGATGCGGCACAACCTGTCGGCGCTTTCGGGTTGTCGATTGTCCTGTCTCAGGACCGCACGCTGTTTCTGGCCGATACCGCCGTGAACTTAGCGCCATCGGCGGAGAATCTGGCGGAAATTGCCATTCGCGCGGCTGCGTGGGCGCAACGATTGGGACATGAGCCACGCGTGGCGTTCCTTTCCTTCGCCAGTTTCGGCCAGCCGCAGCGCGAATGCGCGGATTCTCTGCGAATGGCTGTACGTATTCTCGACCAGAAAGAAGTTAAGTTCGAATACGACGGCGAGATGACGACGAATGTTGCGTTGAACTATCCGTTGATGAAGCAGCTCTATCCTTTCAGTCGTCTGACAGGACCGGCTAATATCTTGATCATGCCCAATTTGCAGGCGGCGCACATCGCGTCCAATCTTTTGGAGAACACCAGCGGCCTGACGGTCATCGGCCCCATTCTGGATGGCTTTGAAAAGCCGGTGCAGATTGTCCGGATGGGTTCCTGTGCATCGGAGATTGTCACGTCAGCCGTGCTGGCGGCCTATCAGTCGATCAAGGCATGATCCGTCATCTGATGATGCTGCACGGTGTCGAACCAGCTTTGACCCTTTAACCAATCCAGCGCATGCGCGAGATACATAGGGTCGTCGGGATCGATAAAATCGCCGCGGAGAATCGGGCTATGGGGATGGACAAGAAAACACCAGACGAAATAGAGCCATACGACTGCGCCCAAGCCAATAAAAGGCGGCCTGAAAACGGCGGCGAGAGGCGCGAAAAAGGATGGTTTAGACATGCCGATATTACGCGTCGACTGAATTAAAGGGCAGGCTGGGCGATGAACCCTTTTCCTCTCCCCTTGCGGGAGAGGATAGAAATCGTTAGCGATCTGTCACTTACTGACTGCGTCGTCGTTTAATTTAAGACAAGCGCTCCAGTCAGTAAGTGACAGAGAGCTTACGATTTCTTGGTGAGGGGTCATTCTGCCAAGCCGCATTACCCCTCACCAAGAAAACCTAAGTTTGCTTCGCAAGTGCTACGCAAACTAAGGTTTTCTATCCTCTCCCGCAAGGGGAGAGGAAAAGGGTTCAAAAGCACGTTGCGTAAAGGCCAACAGGTCGGCAGACTGCTGGAATCGTTTACTAATGTCTTCCAACGCGCTCAGGGATTGCCATGCACGAACCTCTTACCGATATCGCCATTGCCCGCAACACGCCGTTGCTGCCGATCGAGAAAATTGGCGCCGTGATAGGCTTGCCGGATTCCGCGCTTTATCGTTATGGGCCGTATAAGGCGAAACTCGATCTGGATTTCATCACCAATCTCAAGCAAAAAGCCGACGGGAAACTGATCCTTGTCACCGCGATTAGCCCGACGACGGCGGGCGAGGGCAAGACGACGACTTCTATCGGTCTTGCTGACGCGATGGCGCATCTCGGCCACAAAACGATGCTGGCCTTGCGCGAGCCTTCGCTTGGTCCGTGTTTCGGCATGAAGGGCGGGGCGACGGGCGGCGGCAAGGCTCAGGTCGCGCCGATGGATGAAATCAATCTGCATTTCACCGGCGATTTTCACGCGATGACATCCGCCAACAATCTCCTGTCGGCGATGCTCGATAATCATATCTACTGGGGCAATAAGCTCGGCATTGATCCAAGCAAGGTCACATGGCGTCGCGTGATGGATATGAACGATCGCGCGCTGCGGCAGATTGTTGTGGCATTGGGGAACAACGGACAAGTGCGCGAGGATGGGTTCGACATCACCGTGGCTTCCGAGGTGATGGCGATTTTCTGTCTGGCTAAATCGCTGGCCGATCTTGAAGAGCGACTGGGCCGGATCAGCGTTGGCCGCCGTTTCGACAAAAGCGTTGTGACCGCCAAGGAATTGCGGGCCGCTGCGCCGATGACAGCCTTGCTGCGCGATGCGTTCCAGCCAAACCTTGTGCAAACGCTTGAGCACACGCCTGCGTTTGTGCATGGCGGCCCGTTCGCCAACATCGCGCATGGTTGCAATGCGTTGATTGCTACAAATACGGCATTAAAGCTGGCGGATTATGTTGTGACGGAGGCCGGATTCGGCGCTGATCTGGGCGCTGAGAAGTTCTTCGATATCAAATGCCGTCAGGCCGGATTGAGGCCTGACGTGACCGTCGTTGTTGCAACTGTGCGTGCGTTGAAATTACACGGCGGCGTCGCCAAGGATGCGCTTGTTGCCGAGAATGTTGAGGCCGTTAAGGCGGGTTTAGGCAATCTGCTTTGCCATGTTGAGAACGTGCAGAAATTTAATGTACCGGTTGTTGTGGCTATTAATCACTTCACGAGCGATACGCCCGCGGAAATAGAAGTCATTCACGCCGCTTGCAAAAAGCTTGGAGTCGCTGTTCACTCCTGCCGCCATTGGGCGGAAGGAGGGAAGGGGGCTGTCGATCTGGCGAAGGAGGTTGTGGCTTTGGCCGACAGCGGCAAGGCGGATTTCAAGCCGCTCTATCCCGATGCGATGCCGCTGGTCGAGAAAATCCGCACCGTGGCGACCGAAATTTACCGCGCGGGGAGCATCGATGTGACGCCGCTCGCTGCGAAGAAGCTGCAGCAGTTTGAGGCGGATGGCTTTGGCAATCTGCCGGTCTGCATGGCGAAAACGCAGTACAGCTTGTCTGCCGATCCTGCCATGCGCGGCGTGCCGACGGGGCATACGGTGCCTGTCCGCGACGTGCGTTTGTCGTCGGGCGCCGGTTTCGTTGTAGCGTTGTGCGGCGAGATCATGACGATGCCCGGCCTTCCCCGCGATCCGGCCGCGCACAGGATATATGTGGATGAGAAGGGGCTTATAGAGGGGCTGTTTTGATTCACCACCTCATACGCGACGATAACGTGTATCATTACAATTCGGTTGCAACCGATTGATTCGATATTGTTTTTATCTCGTCGCTTCGCGCGGATCGCCTGAATATCAATGTGACCAAAAGCAAAAGGTTGACAAGCGCCGGTGTTAATAGTACTAATAATGTACTAATCAAAACCAAGCGGTCGATCTTTCCTTAACGATGACGACGTCATGAGAAGGGAGAATGCCATGACCAAAAATCTCACATATGCCTTATCGGCTCTGGCAATTGTACTGACCTTGTCAGGGGCTGCATTTGCCGAAACAGGGTATCAATATACGCCTGCCGATCAAGGAACCTCACGCGCCGAAACAACGTGGGTCTATTCGAGCCTGTGTAAGGCAGCCGTTCCGGTGCCTCCGGCTGAACGCCAGGAAGTTTCCGGCCCGTATATGGGAATGAGCAAGGCCCCTGTGAACATGCAAATGCCAGTTCAAGGGGCTCCGGACGAAGGCCATCCCATCACGGGCGTGGCGGCATTCTAGGGCATAAAAAAAGCAGTATGCCAAGACGCTGTTTTGAAATGATACGACATTTCAGAAACAACGCCTTGGCAACTGCATTCAGTAATCTAACCCTTTCGATCAGTACAACGGCACGATGGCGCGAAGATTGAAGAAGTCTCCGCCAAAGTCGTTGTGTGTCATGATATCGAAGTTGTACGTGGCCTGTAGATTGATTGCACCAAAGTCGTAACCAACGATGGGGCCAGCGCCATAGGTTTCACGAGTACCGCAAGTAGTGCAGCCTATGCTGGTGCCGTTCTTCTTGTCTTTCTCAATCTGGTTTTCCTGGTAAGCACCAGCGCCAACCGTCCATTTGCCGAGGGCCTTAGTGACCGTGTAGTCAGCGGCAAACTGGTCACCGGAATCATACTTATAAGGACGAGCGACGGTAATCGAGCTGTCTTCCGTGTTGAAGTCATACATGAATTGAGCGCTGACATTCCAACCACTATGCAGCCAGCTGATCCCCAACCCTGGTTCAACTGTCCAGAAGCCGTTTCCAGCCCCGGCGCCGCCGGCAGGAGCCGGATACGCAGGCGTGGAACTCGCATCGTCTACGTAAACTGCGAGCGACCCTTTAACGTGGAAGTCATAAGGCAAGGCCCACGACAACATGCCGGGGATCACAACCGTGTTGAAAGTGCCCACGTGACCATTACCTGTTCCGGCGACCCCGTTTGAGTACACGTTCGTGTAATCAAAGGGCTGAGCGATGGCTACGGCATAATCCGCGCCGAGAAGCTTGATGCCGGGATTCCACAGAAGAATGGGGATATCAACGAACACATCGAGCTTTGTACCGGTAAAGTTGCCTTTATCGGTAAGCTGTTTCCATGACCCCATATAGGCGTCATCGATGAAATAAACGCCTTGAGGCGGTAGCGCGCCCGCCGCCAGACCTTCATCCGTGCCTCTAAGATGTGGATTCCACAGCTCATCGGCGAAAGCATTGCCGGCGCTCAATGTGATTGCAGCGGCCAACGCGACATACATAGCTTTTTTCATTTGTGGCCTTCTCCTTAGGGTGTTGTTGGTTTCGAGCGAGACAGTGCTCATTTGGGCAAGAAGCCACCATTACTAGAGTGTTGTGTCAATGCAGGACGTACTGTCCTGCGCCTGATTTTTAGGCGGTGTTGTATAAACCGCACGCCCGGAAAAGATGGTTTGTTTCTGTTGCGTAACAGGCGGAATGGCTGCTTTTGTGGCTGATAGGCTATATTGTTACATTATGGCAACGATTGCCATAGCCGCGAGAAGACCTCGTTTGTTTTTTCCAAAATTGAACGATCCGCCCATGTCTTTATATCGATCTGGCGAGCCTTTTTGATGTCGTTTTCGAATATTTTTTCAAGAAGAGTGTCGTAGCGAGGCGATCTAAAGACCCCAACATTCCGTTGGAGATCACGACGGTTAAAGTGGTCCATGACCAACATCCAGTATTCTCATGCCGCTTTTGCGATTTTGAGGGAGTACTGTGATGTAGCTTGAGGCAAGAAAATGGCTCGCAAGCCATTATACGGCGTCGACTTTCCGAAAAACCGCCCGATTAATCTTTTCGTAAGTATCGACCTTGATAATTTAGGAACAATTTTACTCTTAGGCCTCCCATGAACAAGCTTTCACTGAAACGGCTCTGTGCGCTACAAAGTCACATAGCCATTGCATTGTTTTTTTTGCATATAATGTGTTTTGCGACACACGCCTTGGCAGGCGAATGGAGTGGCACTTGTTCTGATGGCTCGTTGACACAGGATTCAACCACTTGCCAATTTGCAGTCCAGTCCAAAACGCAAGCTCCTGATCCAAGCTTAGGTACAACCCCCAGTAAAGGTATTCGTTTCAACGATGGTGTAAGTAATGTGTTTTTTCGTAGCTATAGTACCGCAACGGGATCTCAATTTATTCCGCCTGGTTTTTTCGATAATTCAAGCGGCAAGGACCTGTTCGTGCCACAAGGTTCATCACCGGAACTCAAAGGTTTCATTGATGCAATATCAACCATCGGTGTAACGGCCTCATATGCCGTTGAGCCGGGCACTTACACAGCCCAGCCACCAAGTTTGAACGGCTGCAACGGGTTTACTCCCTTGGGAATTATGATACCTCAGGTGCCTGCCAATCCGCCTGATCCGTCCAGCCTCATTGTCGTTAATGGCTATACGCGGCTTGCGGGCACGCAAGCTGCTCCTCAGCCTTCCGCAACGACAACGACCATTGGCTCGACTGTGCTGGGAAACGGCCCGATCCAGTTTACATATTCAAGAAACGATTGCTCATCGGACAAACAATGTTGCAATCCTGTAACGTTTGTGGATGCCCAACAGGTGACGTTTGTTGCTGTGGCAACGTCGACTCGCGGTGTTTATCAGTGGGGCCCACAAGCGCCGCAAAATATATTGTACGTCAGCGTTAATGGAGGAACTTATTCCGTTGTCACGGATTGCAGTGCTTCTTACGCTCCGACGTGCGTAGTAAATGGTCAATGTGGCTCGTCTGAGGGAGATACGTTCTCGTCTGCGCCCTCAAGTAATCTTTGTAGCACTGGCACGGCGAGCACTGTATCGGGCAGCGGGCCGTGGATCTGGACTTGCGCCGGAAGCAACGGCGGGACAACGGCATCATGTTCAGCCTCGACCTCGGCCATCAATGGTCAATGCGGTTCGTCGAACGGAGGCACGGTCTCGTCCGCGCCCTCAAGCGGTCTCTGTAGCGCTGGTTCGGCGAGTAGTGTATCGGGCAGTGGGCCATGGGCCTGGACTTGCATCGGAAGTGACGGCGGCACAACGGCGTCGTGTTCGGCCTCTGTGGCGGCCAAAAATGGCCAGTGCGGTTCATCTAACGGAGGCACGTTCTCATCCGCGCCCTCAAGCGGTCTCTGCAACACTGGTTCGGCGAGCGCTGTATCGGGTAGCGGACCGTGGACCTGGACTTGTGCCGGTAGCAACGGAGGCAGCACGGCATCGTGCTCGGCCTCTCCGGAGGCCGTCAATGGTCAATGCGGTTCGTCTAACGGGGGCACGTTCTCGTCCGCGCCCTCAAGCGGTCTCTGCGACGCTGGTTCGGCCAGCGGTGTAGAAGGCAGCTGCCCGTGGACATGGAATGGACATGCTCCGGAAGCAACGGCGGAACAACGGCGTCGTGTTCGGCCTCTCCGACGCCCGTCAACGGCCAATGCGGGTCGTCCAATGGAGGCACGTTCTCGTCCGCGCCCTCAAGTAATCTTTGTAGCAGCGGCACGGCTAGCACTGTATCGGGCAGTGGGCCATGGACATGGGCTTGCACTGGAAACAGTTGCGGCGGCAGTTCGGCATCGTGTTCGGCCTCTCCGGCGGCCGTCAATGGTCAATGCGGCTCGGCTAACGGTACGCCGACCGCCAGCGCGCCGACGGCAGGATTGTGCAACGCAGGCAAGGCTTCTGCCGTTTCGGGGACAGGCCCCTGCAGTTGGACTTGCGCTGGCAGCAACGGCGGCAGCACGGCTTCGTGCTCAGCCCCCGACCTATGTGGGCCAGCTCAAGGATCATGCAACAACAACACACCTTCTCACCCCTGCTCGTCGAACAGTAGCCTCGGAGCGACGTGGGCAGGAGGTTACGTTTATGTGTCTGGTTGCGGGGGAGCCTTCGGGCAGGCTGTCACTATGGATTATTATTGCCATAATGCCAGTGGATATTCGTCTTGCTTCTATTACTCGCCTAGATAAGACCACGAGGACAAGCTCGATGGAGGCACGGGCCGGAATCGAACCGGCATAGACGGATTTGCAGTCCGCTACATAGCCATTCTGCCACCGCGCCATTTCTAGACGCGCACAGTAAGATTTTCAGGGGCTTCGGGTCAAGGTTTATGGCGAAGGCTTGCAAAGGTTTCACCGGCGCATCGACGCTTGGGCGCATCGCATCGATCCGAAGATAAAGACGTATTGTTAAGCAGCTCTGTTGAACTAAAATGCGAAGCGATCAATTTGCCTGCTAGCGTCTGAGGTCATTCAAGTTCAAGGCTGTCATTCGGGTTGAAGCAACCAAGCACTGGTTCTGTTCAGGGGGAAGGAGAAGCGTTTTTTCAACAAATCTCAGGAATTTATGTAGATCTTCGGGCTTGAAGAACTCCCCCTCACGCGGTTTGCGGACGATAGAGATTAATCCGGTAGGACGGTGAGGCGAGATTTCTGTATCATCGATGGGTAATTTCATGGATGATTTCCGAGCTTCTACCAAAACCTGCTCAGGATTTGACGACCATATAATGACGTGCTTTAGGGGCTTTTGTTCAGTTAGGGGCTCTTGTTCATTTGCCCTTCTTATTCTGCCGTTTACGAGGATGGCTGTTTCAGCCAATTTGATACCGAAGTAGGCAGTCTCTGGATTGTCCGCATTTTTGGGCATTCTTTTGGGCATTTTGTTGTCAAAAATAGCAAGAGAATGGTGCTCTTTCATTGCAATAACAGCATCTTTCCAGTTTTTGCAAACTTGGACCTGTGGAGACTGTCCCCTAATGCTTAATCTTCTCAATTCTGAGGGAACTGTATTCAAAACACATTCATTATCCTCAACAACCAGAATGCTTAATGGGTTGTTGTCGGTTGTAGGAGGGCTCATGATAAAAACCCCTTCTGAAAGAGGCCTTGAACAGGCAAATCCTCCTTATCAATGAATCATGAAACTAAAAAGAACATTCGTACAAAATGAAATCCACTGTGGACGGAGAGACACACCAAAAAACGGTACGGTGAAAGATTGTTACTTGTTGCCTCTTTCAGACTTGCCAAAATTTGGTGGCACGAAGTCGAAGGTGTTGGAAGCGAAGGTCACGTCTTCACGTTCGTTTTCAAGATTAACGCCGGTCGTGCGGCCTTGCGCGTCCAAAACGCGCCACTGGCGGAGCTGCAATGGGTTGTCTTCAAAGATTAGCGTTAATTCCCCGTCGCCTGGATCATTTGTCGCAACAATCGATAACTCCATTTTGGAAGGAAATCGCACAAAACGCGTGATTATGACATCGCCGCTAAGCTTAATGGGATCGCGCAGGATGAACTCGGCTATGCTGGAACCGACAAGCACATTGGTTTGCTGCTTAAGCTCGCCGTCCCATATATGAACATAGGTGCCGTCGGCGACGATAAAGTCCTTTTGAGGCGGGTCATAGGTGACGCGCATTTTGCCGGGGCGCTGGATGGCGATTTTGCCGTGACGGAACTCGCCGTTATCGTTGACCTGCACAAAATCGGCAGAAACGCTTTTCAGGTTGTTAAGATAAATCTCGATGCGCTCGATGTCGGCGCGATCATGCGCCGTTAGCTGGGCGGGAACGGCTTCAGGCATGGTGGCGCCCCAGGCAACGGGAGCGACGAGACACACTATGAGGAGCGGGATGAGAAAGCGCATACCGCTCAAGCGTGGCATTTGGCATTTGGCATTTGGCATTTGAGTAAGGTAAGCTTGTCTCACCCAAATGCCAAATACTAAATGCCAAATGCCATTTTCTCATCGCACAAAAGTCCTTATCATCGGCGCCGGCCCTGCCGGCTACACGGCGGCCATTTATGCGGCGCGCGCCAACCTGAAGCCTATTGTGGTTCAGGGGATGCAGCCCGGCGGTCAGCTTACCATTACGACGGATGTGGAGAATTATCCGGGCTTTGCCGACATCATCCAGGGGCCTTGGCTGATGGAGCAAATGGCCGCGCAAGCCGCCAAGGTCGGAGCGCAACTGGTTTTCGATACGATCAACGACGTGGATTTCACGCAACGCCCGTTTCGATGCACAGCCGAGTCAGGCGACGTGTTTCTGGCGGACAGCATCATTATTGCGACTGGCGCGCAGGCGCGATGGCTGGGGCTGGATAGCGAAAAGTATTTTCAGGGCTTTGGCGTGTCCGGCTGCGCCACGTGCGATGGCTTTTTCTTCCGTGGCAAGGAGGTCGTCGTGGTCGGCGGCGGCAACACGGCGATGGAAGATGCAATCTACCTGACGCATCATGCCAGCAAGGTGACGATGATTCACCGGCGCGACGCTTTCAGAGGGGAAAAAATCCTGCGAGATCGCGTGGCGGGCAATCCCAAGATCAATGTGATCTGGGACAGCGTAGTGGAAGAGATCAAGGGCGAGGAAACTCCCTCACGTGCCGTTACGGGAGTTCGCATCCGCAACGTCAAGACGGGGGCAGAGACGACCGTGAAAACCGATGGCGTCTTTATCGCTATAGGGCATGCTCCGGCGACGAAAATCTTTAAGGGGAAGCTTGCGATGGATGCGGAGGGCTATATTCTGACCAAGCCCGATTCGACCGCAACCGATATTCCGGGCGTCTTCGCTGCCGGCGATGTGAAAGACAAGGTTTTTCGTCAAGCCGTGACAGCGGCGGGCATGGGATGTATGGCTGCGCTGGAAGCTGAAAAATATCTTGCCGCCCTGGAACAGGAGGCTTCATGAGCAGTTATCTTGACCGGGAAATTCAGAGCGATGAACGGATCATTTACGCCGCGGAGCTGCACTGGATCGTTTACCATTTCGGCATGACGATAACGTTAGCCGGCGCATTGCTGGGGAATTATGGCGATCAGATCGTGCGCCTCGTTTCCGGCGACGCGATAGCCACCTTTGTTGCCAAGCCGATTACCTATATTGCTTTGGCGATTATCGCTGTGGGCGCGATGCATCTTTTCTTCGGCTTTATAAGGCAAATCTCGACCGAACTTGTCATCACGAACCGGCGCGTAATCGCCAAACACGGGTTTATCTCCACAACGACTTTTGAGGTGATGATCGATCGCGTGGAGGGCGCCAACATCGATCAGACGGTTCTGGGGCGTATTCTGGGATATGGCACTGTCATGGTTAAAGGGACTGGCGGTGGCATTTCACCGATCGACCATGTCGCGAATCCCTACCTGTTCCACTCCTACTTGATGCGCACGATGGAAGAAGCGCAAAAACCGGGTGTGGCAGCGGCGGCTCACATGGGGAACGCTCTCGTTATGGATGATCAAGGGGGGAAGTAGCGGAGAGGACTTGGATTGCGTCATTAAGTCCGCCTTCGCCAAGAGGCTTCGGCGGACATAAGATTTTCTAAGGCTCGCTGCGCTCGCCAAGAAAATCTAATGGTGGGCCCGGTAGGATTTGAACCTACGACCAGACCGTTATGAGCGGTCCGCTCTGACCAACTGAGCTACAGGCCCTTATCGGATAACAAATATCAGAAACCGCCCGACCTGTCTTCTGTCATCTATTGTGCATCATCTGATTCATAATTCGTTAGCAATCATCATGTCATAAAAATTATGTTTCGTTGGACGAGTCGTTGATCCGCAAGTTATGCCGATCATGTGTCGTCGTTTGTCGGTTCGCGTGATACGCAAGCATCACGTTGTTCACAGCGCAGGCGATGATATGTTGCAACACTGCAACGCGTGGCGATCATCACGGGTCATTGAAGGCGAACGACGAGACAAACGACAAAATGTTGTTGACTAATCTAAAGACTAGACACAACATGATGCAACTCTACTCTAGTAAGGAGGTCACAATGGCTGCCAAGAAAAAAGCAAAGAAAGCCACGAAGAAGAAAGCCGGCAAGAAGAAGAAGTAATCTGCTTCGCCCTTCGGGCGATATAGATTGACTTTTTTTTGAAACCCCTGTTCGGCATGCCTCGCGATCGCAGGTAAGTCGAACAGGGGTTTCGTTTTTTCCGGCAAAGATTTTTTGAAAACGATAA
>Ga0326728_10001793_pt1 | contig 74074 bp, 58 predicted proteins | sample MB3enrmetagenome_FD_207602 | JGI IMG/M metagenome (GOLD analysis project Ga0326728, IMG submission 207602) | Lab enriched peat soil microbial communities from McLean, Ithaca, NY, United States - MB31MN | ecosystem: Environmental > Terrestrial > Soil > Wetlands > Peat | place: USA: New York...
AGATTGCACATTGGTTACGTCCGCAACTTCAATGAGACCCTCGTCCCACAACCGTACCGTAGTTTCCTGGTCCGGCTTGTGCCCTCGCTGGATTGCCTGTAGCAACTCTCTGATATCCATCAGATCAATTCCCTCGCGGCTCCCGTATCCAATGCGAAAAACACCCCCTACCAAAGCAGCGCTATTGTGCGCCGATTCGTGCCTATGGGCAAGCCGCTCGTCGTAGGCGATTCCGTGCGCGTACAGCAGTATCCCGCCCTTCCAGGGTTGGGGGCCAAAATTGGGGGGTAATCCAAACCCAGGCCGTTAGCCCATAAGCGTTAACCTAAGCACTTGCCCCTCTCGAGGGAGTTAGGGTATGCTGGGGGCATGAGCGATTCGAAGCACGAGCTGGCGGAGTGGGAAAACTGGGAAATCCTGCGCACGTTTTTGCCGCCGGAATGGCGCGAGCAGGCGCGCCGCCTGGGAGCGATGCGGCGCGCTCGTTACATCTCCGACCCCGAGACGGTGCTGCGGGTCCTGCTCCTGCATCTGGCCGCGGGTTGTTCTTTGGCGGAGACGGCGGCGCGGGCTTCGGCCACGGGTCTGGCGCAGATTAGCGCCGTAGGGGTTTTCAAGAGACGGCGCGCAGCCGAACCTTGGGTGCGCTGGCTAGCGCAGCAGATGCGGGGCGCCGCCGATTTACCGATGGCGGTGGCGGGGCGGCGAGTGCGGGCGATTGATGCCACCTCCGTCTCCGAGCCGGGCAGCACGGGGAGGGACTGGAAGGTGCATTGGGCGGTGAACCTGGCGGACTTGCAGTGCGATTTTTTCGAGCTGACGGACGTGCACGAAGGGGGCGAGACCTTCCGGCGGGTGCCGGTCGTCGTCGGGGATATTGTCATGGGGGATCGCGTCTACGCGGCCCCGCCCGGGGTGTCGCACGTGGTGAGGAGCCAAGGCGACGTGGTGGTGCGAGTGAATCGGCAAGCCCTGCCGTTGTTTGAACACGGTCGGCGGATGGAATGGTTGCCTTTCTGGCGGGGGCTAAAAGGAAAAACCCCACGCGTGCGCGCGACGGAGGTGCGCGATCCGCAGGGCGGGTGGATCGCCGGGCAGTTGATTGCCTTGCGCCAGAGCGCGGAGGCAACACGCCGGGCGCAACGCCGTTTGCGTCGGCGGGCGCAGCAAGGACAAGGCCCGGCGTCGGCAGAGGCGTTGGAATTCGCAGCCTACTTTATGGTCTGGACCACCTTAACCGCGGCTTTCCCCGCCGCCGCGATTCTGGATCTATACCGGCTGCGCTGGCAGATTGGATTAGTTTTTAAGCGCATGAAATCGATTCTGGGATTAGGTCACTTGCCCAAGAAGGACCCACGGAGTGCGAAAGCTTGGCTCGAAGGCAAGCTGTTCACGGGGTTGTTGATCGAACGGATGGTGCGCACCGCCGAAGCATTTTCCCCCTGGGGCTATGCCTTGGCAAGCCCAACGCTGTCGGTGGCGGGAGATTGAATTCATGTACCGTCAAGTAGGAGCGGCGCTGCCGCTACCACAAAGTCTGGCCAAGGTGCTGCGACAACGGAAAACCATCAGCCAGGTCTTGGCCGAGCCACCCCGCAAGCGGCACAGATATAGTTTCGCTTAGGTTAACGCTTATGGGGCAATGGCCTGGGTTTAGATTATTCCCCAATTTTACCGTCAGCCCTGAAGGGGCGTGCAAACCGTCGTCTCAACTCGGTTGTAGCGGTGGTCTATGAGCGTTGGGCCCCCCCCGCTAGGTCCAACCACCCCGGCGCCTGGTGCGCCGGGGTGGTTATCTCCGCCGGGGGTAATTGTCCCCGCATGGCATGTTCGTCTCGATCCGTGCGACGGAATGGCGGGTTGGCTAGATGGCCCTTTCATGGCTTGGGCCGGGAAACCATCCGTAAACCCGGGCCTGGACTTTGTTAGACCGCTCCGCTGGGGCTTGTTCTCAAATGATGGCACCGACTTGTTCTCGGAATTGTAATAAGTTGCTGAAAACAAGCATAAAATAATTCTTGACATACATGGACTCATATTTTATTATTGTCATGCACTAAGAAAGTACAAGAACGAATCAAATGGAGGTGAAAGACCATGGCGATTGTTCGATGGGAACCTTTACGAGACCTAATGACTACCCAGCGTGAGTTTGACCGCTTGTTCCGCGAGGCCTTCTCGCCCGTTTTGGGTGAAGGGGAAGTCTCGACCCGGACTTGGGCGCCGCCCGTGGACATCTACGAGAACGGCGACAGCCTGGTGCTGAAGGCGGAGTTGCCCGGCATCAACCCTGACGACGTGGAAATTCGCGTCGAGGACAACACCCTCTATCTGAAGGGTGAGCGCAAGTTCGAAAAGGAAGTGAAGGAGCAGAATTACCATCGCGTCGAGCGTTCTTACGGAACCTTTACGCGCACCTTCTCTCTCCCCAACAGTGTCGATGCGGACAAGGTTGCGGCAAACTACAAGGATGGCGTTTTGACGCTGACGATGCCCAAGAAGGAAGAAGCCAAACCGAAGACGATCAAGATCAACGTCAGCAGGAACTAAGCTGGCTCCTCGGTGCGGGTGGGGCAGAGCGGCCAAGCCGCCGCCCCTCTCCGCCGGGTGGGTTTTCTGCCGCGCCACGAGCGCCGGGAGCAACGCTCCGGTCGTCTCCGGCGCGGTTTTTGTTTGAGATTAGGAAGCTACCAGCGCTCAGCTTTCAGCTATCAGCTAAGGACAAGGGAAGCGCGCACGTTTTTGCGGATACCTGAAAGCTGAGCGCTAGAATGAAAGAACTGCTATCTCTCCGCCACTCAAGATCATCCAAAAGTAAGGTAGTGGCGAGTGCACTGACCGATAGCTGATAGCTGACAGCTAAAAAGGATTTCACCTATGGCGACACGTTTTGACAAGTTTACAGTAAAAGCTCAGGAAGCGCTCCAGGCGACGCAAGAGATTGCCGACCGTCATGGCAACCAGCAGATGGAGCCCGTACACCTTTTGCTCGCCTTGATCGAGCAGCCGGAAGGCATTGTTCCGGGGATTCTCCAGCGTTTGGGAGTCACGCCCGCCGCGGTGGGTAAGGAAGCCACCAAGGCGATCGAATCGCTTCCCAAAGTGGGCGGGACGACGGACCACTATATTTCCCCCGCCTTGAAGGAAGTCTTCGACCAATCGTTCAAGGAAACTGAGCAGTTTAAGGACGAATATGTCTCGACCGAGCACTTGCTGCTGGCGCTGGCGAAGAAGTCGAGCGACCCGGCGGGCCGGATTCTCAGCCGGTTGGGCGTCACGCACGATGCCATTTTGCAGGCGCTCGTGGCCGTACGCGGCACGCAACGCGTTACCGACCAGAATCCCGAAGCCAAGTACGAGGCACTGGAGAAGTACGCGCGCGACCTGACGGAACTGGCCCGCCGCGGCAAGCTCGACCCGGTGATCGGCCGCGATGAGGAAGTGCGCCGCGTGATCCAGGTGCTTTCGCGCCGCACCAAGAACAATCCCGTGCTGATCGGCGAGCCGGGTGTCGGCAAGACGGCCATTGTGGAAGGCATCGCGCAGCGCATCGTGGCCGGCGACGTCCCGGAATCGCTCAAGTCGAAGCGCATCGTGGCGCTGGACCTGGGCGCGATGGTGGCGGGGTCGAAGTTCCGGGGGGAGTTTGAAGACCGCCTGAAGGCCGTGCTCAAAGAGATCGAAGATGCGAGCGGCCAGATCATTCTCTTCATCGACGAATTGCACACCCTGGTGGGCGCGGGAGCTGCGGAAGGTGCCATTGACGCGTCCAACATGCTCAAGCCGGCCCTGGCGCGCGGCGAGCTGCGTTGCATCGGCGCCACCACGCTCAACGAATACAAGAAATACGTGGAGAAGGATGCGGCGCTCGAGCGGCGTTTCCAACCGGTCCAAGTGGGCGAACCCTCGGTGGAAGACACCATCGCCATTCTGCGCGGCCTGAAGGAGCGCTACGAAACTCATCACAAGGTCACGATCAAGGATTCGGCCATCGTCGCCGCGGCGGTGCTTTCCAATCGATACATCTCGGACCGCTTCCTGCCCGACAAGGCCATCGACCTGATTGATGAAGCTGCCTCCGGCCTGCGTATTGAGATCGATTCCATGCCCGCCGAGATCGACCAGATTGAGCGCCGCGTGACGCAGCTCGAAATCGAGCGCCAGGCGCTGCGCAAGGAAGATGATGCGGCCTCGCGGGAACGCTTGCAGGCGCTGGAAAAGGAGCTGGGTGGGCTCAAGGAGAAATCCCACCAGTTGAAACTGCGTTGGAAGACGGAGAAAGAGGTCATCGCGAAAATTGGCAAGCTGAAGGAAGCCATTGAGCAAGCCAAGATTGAAGAGGCGCGCGTCACGCGCGAAGGCGACCTGACCAAAGCGGCGGAGATCCGCTATGGCAAGCTGGTGTCTCTGGAGAAGGAACTCGCCGCCGCGAACGCCAAACTGGAGAGCATCGACAAAACCGGCCGCATGCTCAAGCAAGTCGTGGACGAAGAAGACGTGGCGCGCGTGGTCTCGCGCTGGACGCACATCCCCGTCACCAAGATGCTGGAAGGCGAAGTGGCGAAGCTCATCAAAATGGAAGAGCGCCTGCGCCTGCGGGTGGTGGGCCAGGATGAGGGCCTGCGCCTGATCTCGAACGCCGTGCGCCGCAGCCGGGCGGGCCTTGCCGACCCGCACCGCCCCATCGGCTCGTTCCTGTTCCTCGGCCCCACCGGTGTGGGCAAGACGGAACTGGCTCGCGCCCTGGCCGAGTTTCTCTTTGACGACGAGCGTGCCATGCTGCGCGTCGACATGTCGGAGTATATGGAGAAACATGCGGTGGCACGGCTGATCGGCGCGCCGCCCGGCTATGTGGGCTATGAGGAAGGCGGCCAGTTAACGGAATTGGTGCGCCGCCGGCCTTATGCCGTTCTGCTCTTCGACGAAATCGAAAAGGCGCATCCCGACGTCTTCAATATCTTCCTGCAAATTCTCGAAGACGGCCGCCTGACCGACGGCAAGGGGCGCACGGTGGATTTCAAGAACACGGTCATCATCATGACCTCGAACATCGGCAGCCACCTGATCCATGAGGCCATGAACGGTGTCGATCACGCCATCGGTATGACCGCCAAGAAGGGAAATGCGGTGGGGGAGGCGGGAGTGCTGAGCGCAGGATTGAAGAAGCAGATCCAAGACTTGCTTCTCCAGCACTTCCGTCCGGAGTTCCTGAACCGCATTGATGAAATTGTGATCTTCAACGCGCTCGGCAAGCAGGAAATTGAGAAGATCATCGACCTGCAGCTTGCGAACCTCCGCCGCCAGCTCGCGGAACGCAAAATCGGGATTACCCTGACGGAGAATGCCCGCGAACTGCTCTTCCGCGAAGGGTACGATCCGCAATTCGGGGCGCGGCCGCTCAAACGCGCCATCCAGCGGCTCATCCAGGACCCGCTCGCCATGAAGTTGCTCGACGGTGAAGTTGTTCCCGGCGAATCGCTGACGGTGGATGCCGACCTGAAGAAGGGCATCATGACCTTCACCCCCGCCAAGGCCAAGGCGGCAAGGAAATGATTGCCGCAAGCGCGAATCGAAGCGGAAAGGAACTAGCCGATCAAAATGCCGATACTTTTCGTTGGGCACGGACCCGGCGAGTGAGCCGGGCGCGCATTGGATCATCGAGCACACGAGCCGAGGCAGTCAGTGACCACGGATGGTAAACTCTTCAAGCTGACCATCCCGGGAAGCACTCTGCTGCCACAGGAATGGAAGTGACTTGCAGGTATCAACCGGCATCCAATAAGGGTGCGGATCAAGGGGAAGAAAGAATATGTGGAATAATCTCAAAACTACGGTCTTACTCGCGGCCATGACCGGCCTGGTGCTGGGTATCGGGGAACTTTGGGGCGGTCAAAACGGGCTAATACTCGCATTGGTAATCGCTACGGTGATGAACCTGGGCACTTACTTCTTTTCCGATAAAATCGCGTTGGCCTCCTCCGGCGCGCAGCCGATTTCGCGCGAGGACGGCCCGCGCATTTACCAGATTGTCGAGCGCCTGGCCGCCAAGGCGAACATCCCGGTTCCCAAGATCTATTTTATTCCTACCGATTCGCCCAACGCGTTTGCCACGGGTCGAAATCCCAGTCACGCCTCGGTGGCGGCGACGCGTGGCATCCTGGATATTTGCGACGACGAGGAAATCGAAGGCGTGCTGGCGCATGAGCTCGGCCACGTGAAGAATCGCGATATCCTCACCAGCGCTGTGGTGGCCACTCTGGCCGGCGCCATCACCTTGATTGGCCGCATGCTCTGGTATGCGGAACTGTTCGGTGGGTTTGGTGGCGGCGGCAGCCGGGACAACCGCCGGGGCGGTGCGTTGTCCATGCTCGCCATGATGATTCTGGCGCCGCTGGCGGCCACGCTCATCCAACTTGCGATTTCGCGCTCGCGCGAATACGAAGCTGACGCTACCGGCGCGCGCATTACCGGCAATCCCCAAGGCCTTGCCCGCGCCCTCGACAAGATTGACAAGTGGGCGAAGCGCATCCCCATGCAGGTCTCGCCCTCGATGGCGCACCTGTATATCTACCAGCCACTCACTTCTGGTGAAGTCTTTTCCAGCCTGTTCTCCACCCACCCGCCCATCCGCAAGCGCATTGAGCGCCTGATCGGCCGCGACTTCGTTTAATTGACTCGCCACCATCAGCTTCTTCTGCGGCCGTTGCCGGGGGGTCTGTTTCCCGGTTCGGCTCCCCACGGTGAGATTGAAGCGACCCAACCGTCAACCGCTTGCCTAAGGGCCTCAAACCACGCTAGGATGAAAGTGTTCTCCGAGCTCGCCGCGCTAAAGGAGCCTGAAAATCCCAGGCGCCGCGGGCCGATAGGGTGGCGTGGGAAATCGCGCCGCCTCCCGTGTTTGGAAAGGAGAATGCCACCGGCTCCAAACACGAGCCGGTTTTTTGTCGGGGCGCTTCTCTCATGTTGCACGATAAATTCGGGCGTGAAATCCACGACCTGCGGATTTCAGTGACGGACCGCTGCAATTTCAGTTGCGTTTATTGCAAATCCGCCAATCCGAAAAACTACTTCCCGCACCGCGATCTATTGACGTGGGAGGAATTCCTGCGCCTGAGCCGGGTGCTGGTGAGCCTGGGCATTCAAAAAATCCGCGTGACGGGGGGCGAACCTTTGCTGCGCGAAGGTATCGTGGATTTTATCGCGGGCCTGCGCCGCATCCACGGGTTGGCTGACGTGGCGATCACGACCAACGGATACCTGCTGCCGGAGATGGCGCGGGATCTCGCTGCTGCTGGGGCTCCGCGAGTCACCGTCAGCCTGGATTCAACGAACCCGGAAAAGTTCACCAGGATCACGCGGACCCCGCGCTCCTACGAAAAAGTGATGGCCGGCATTGACGCCGCCCTGGACGCGGGTTTGCGCCCTGTGAAAGTGAACATCGTTCTAGTGCGCGGCTTCAACGACGATGAAATCGTCGAATTCGCCCGCCTGGCGCGCCGCCGCGACATTGTGGTGCGTTTCATCGAGTTCATGCCGCTCGATGCCGACCATGCCTGGAAGCGCGAGTTGGTGGTAACGGCAAAGGAAATTGTCGAGGCCATCCAACCCGTGTTTCCGCTCCAGGAAATCCCCCGTCACTCGCCCAGCGAAACCGCGCTGCGCTATCGTTTCGTCGACGGCCAAGGAGAGCTCGGCATCATCGCGCCGGTCTCGATCCCTTTTTGCGGACAGTGCAGCCGCATCCGCGTGACGGCGGACGGTAAGCTGCGCACCTGCCTGTTTTCGATGCGCGATCATGATATGCGGCACTTGGTTCGCAACGGCGCGAGCGACCATGACATCGCCAATTTCATGGAAAAGGTCGTGCATCAAAAGGAGCCCAGCCACCGGATTAACGAACCGGATTTCGTGCAACCCTCGCGGACCATGGTTTACATTGGGGGGTAAGAACTCGGGACACCCGCACCTAACATTGCCACTCGAAGGGTTGAAAGTATGTCAGCTACGAGTATACTGGCACACGACGGCAACCCCAAAGGGAAATTGTGGACGATATGTGAAGCCAGGAGGGCGGGGATGATGACACGAAGGAAGCTTTTGCAGGCAGCGGCGGCACCGATGGCGGGCGCGTTGGCCCTCCCATCTCTATCCAAGGGCATTCAGGCCTCGACCACCGTCTATCAGCGGCCCAAGCTGAAGATCACTGACGTCCAGACCGCCATGGTATTAGTGCACGGGCCCCAGGCGCATGTCCGGGTCTACACCGATCACGGCCTGATCGGCCAGGGTGAAGCGACCGATGCGGCCGAGGGCACACCGGCGTTGATCAAGAGTTTCAAGGAGTTCCTCGTCGGCAAGGACCCGTTGAACGTTGATGCAATCTGGGACGAACTGAGACATTCCGGCGTCTTCGCCGGCTCGCAGGGCGGGCAGTACATCACCGCGCTCAGCGGGCTCGAGATCGCGCTGTGGGACCTGGTGGGAAAGGCGCTGGGCATACCCGTATACCAACTGCTGGGCGGCAAGTGCCGGGACCGGGTGCGGATTTACTGCGACACGGACATGGAGGATAGCCTGGGCCCCGAGGGCGACCGGAAGGTGGCCTTCGTCAAGGAAGCCGGATTCACGGCGGCAAAGATCGACATCGACCGGGAGGGGGATCCGAACCGGTTCGACATGGTGAACCGGACGGCGAACAACGCTGAGATGGATCGCATGTTGAGAGAGGTCCAGCACATCCGGGAGAAACTCCCCGCGGCGATCGATCTGGCCGTGGACATGCACGCGTTCTACGACGCGCCGACCGGCAAACGCGTGGCCAAGGAACTGGAACCCTTCCGCCTGTTGTGGCTGGAAGAACCTGTGCCGCCGGAGAACATTGATGCGATGGCGGACATTCGGCACTCGACGAATACGCCTATTTGCTGTGGCGAGAACCTGTTCACGCGCTGGGGATTCACGGAACTGCTGGAGAAACGGGCGGTGGACATCATCATGCCCGACCTTCAAAAGTGCGGCGGGTTGTCGGAAGGGCGCAAGATCGCCAACCTGGCGGAAGCCTATTATATTCCCTTCGCGCCGCATTGCTGCGTCTCGCCGGTGGGGCAAATGGCCTCGGCACATGTGTGTGCGACCGTTCCGAACTTCCTGGTCCTGGAATGGCATTGGGTCAATGTTCCGGACCTTTGGAAGAACTGGGTGAAGGAAGGGGAAATCATCGAGAAGGGATACATCGCGATTCCGGACAAGCCCGGCATCGGGGTGGAGATGGTCGACGAGGTGGCGAGAAAGGCGCAGATTCCTGGCACCCCCTGGTTTGAGCCGAACGCTTAGGAACCCTCCCTGACGGTCGCGGTTCGGCTGGTACTCTGCTTACGAAGGAGATGGTCATGACTATGTCGAAAGTCACCCTTGTCTTATTAGCGGGCCTGGGGGTGGTGTTTCCGGGGCGCGCCCAAGTGTTCAAACTGACGCGGGAGCAGATGATCCAGTACACCGCGCGCAATCCATTCGACCGGTTTCCGGACGGACGCCCGAAAGTTCCGGACTCGATTCTAGAGCGAGTGAAAGGGATGTCGGCCGAGGAAGTATTCGGGATCGAAGAAAAGGGCTACCCGAGCATGTACGAGGGCAAATGGAAGATCGTGAGGCCCGAGAAAAAACTGGTGGGGCGGGCGGTCACGCTTCTGCTCATGCCGCTGCGGCCGGAGGTGGCCGATGTGGATTCAACGGGTTTGCCCTCCAATGCGCCACCCGAGCACCAGATCACACATCAAACAGCGCTCAACCTGTTGCAGCCGGGTGACGTGATCGTGATCGATGCACACGCCATCGCGGGCGGCGTGATCGGCGACAACCTGGGGTACTACATCTACAGTAAGGGCGCCGGTTTCGTGATCGACGGCGAGATTCGCGATCTGGACGGGATCAGGGAGATCGACATGACCGGGTATTATCGTGAGGCCGTTCCATCTTACCTCACCAACTGCATGGTCGCAGGCATCAACATCCCGGTGACGATCGGGAAGGTAACGGTCATGCCCGGCGACGTGGTGTTAGGAGATACCGAGGGCGTCTATTTCATTCCCCCGCAATTGGCGAAAGAGGTTGTGGACGAAGCCGATGAGGTGCACATCCACGACGAGTGGACCAAGATGAAGTTCGCGGAGGGGAAATATAAGTCTACGGATATCTACCCCAGCCCAACCGATCCGGCGCTGAAGAAGGAATACGAGGAGTATCTGAAAAAGCATCTGGAGGAGAAGAAGTAGCGGCCGCCGCTCCTGTGGCAAGGGCGTCCCGCCCGTAAACAGTCGCGGCCAGGATGGACGTGCCACCACAAGATGCGTCACTGCCGAGTCCGGTGCCCCAAATCCCGTGCCCCGTGTCCCGGTTCTTAGGCTAAAATATCAGCAGGGCATTTATGACGACGTTAACTCTAGATATTCTTCCCGAGACCTACGTTGAGCTTTCCGCGCAGGAATTGGAGGAGCGCATTACGCGCGCCAAGGCGCAACTCGGCTCGCGTGTGGTGATCTTGGGGCATCACTATCAGCGTGACGAAGTCGTGAAGTTCGCCGACTACCGCGGCGATTCACTGCGTCTCTCGCAGTTCGCCGCCAGCCGTCCAGAGGCGGAATACATCGTGTTCTGCGGCGTACACTTCATGGCGGAAAGCGCTGACATCTTGAGTGGCGAACATCAGATGGTCATCCTTCCTGACCTCCACGCCGGCTGCTCCATGGCGGACATGGCGAACCTCGAGCAGGTGGAAGTCTGCTGGGAGGCGCTCAGCGCCGTCAACAGCGGCAAGATTGTGCCGGTCACCTACATCAACTCCACGGCGGCCATAAAGGCATTCGTGGGGAGAAACGGCGGAGCGGTTTGCACGTCCTCGAACGCCCGAAAAATCATGGAGTGGGCACTGGCGCGTGGTGAAAGGGCGCTTTTCCTGCCCGATGAGCACCTGGGCCGCAACACGGGCTACAGGCTGGGGATTCCGCTCGAAAAAATGGCAGTGTGGAATCCGCAGGAAGAGAACGGTGGACTTACTGACGACCGGATTCGTGACGCGCGTATTTACCTATGGAAGGGTCACTGCTCCGTGCACCAGCGTTTTCGGCCTGAGCATGTGGAGCGCGTCCGCCAGACGTATCCGGACATCCGGGTGATTGCCCACCCCGAGTGCTCGTGGGAGGTTTGCCAGTTGGCCGATGAGGTGGGCTCGACGGAATACATTATGAAGCGAATCGTGGAAGCGCCGCCGGGGAGCGCCTGGGCCGTGGGCACGGAAATCCACATGATCCGCCGTATGGCTGCCGAGCACCCTGACCGGCGGGTCGTCTCGCTCGACGATTGTGTTTGCATGTGCAGCACCATGTACCGGATCTCGCCCCAGCATCTCTGCTGGACCCTGGAAAGCCTGCTGTCCGGCCAGGTCGTCAACCGCGTAAGCGTCGACCCCGAAACCAAGCGTTGGGCACTCGATGCCCTGAATCGCATGCTGGAAATCAGGTAACCGACACCTTACATCTAACAGCCGACCGTTAACTTCAACTACCGGCTGTGATTTGTGTGCAGTAAATGCTGGTCCCAACATGCGCGAAAGACATTCAACTGCATACGGTATCTGCTGTTAGCTGGGAGCTGTCAGCTCCATATGGCCGAGAAATATTTCGATCGTCGCGAAGCGGAAGAACTTCTGCCCACCCTCACCCCCTGGCTCGAAGAGGCGCGCGGCGAGAAGCAGAAGATGGACGCCTATAAAGAGGAGTTGACGCAGGCCGCTTCCCGGATCATGGTGCTGGGCGGCACGTTTCCGCCCTTTGCCGAGCTCATGCGCAAGAAATCCGAGCACGATGAGGCAGCGGCGCGCCTCTCCGCCATCATCGAACAGATTCAGGAGACGGGGTGCCTGGTAAAGGACCTCGACATAGGGCTGGTGGATTTTCCCAGCCTTCTGGGCGAAGAAGAGATTTACCTCTGCTGGAAGCTTGGCGAGGAACGCATTGCCTTCTGGCACGGAATTGAAGAGGGATTCGCCGGGCGTAAGCCGCTGGACGAAACGGGCCCAGATTCAACACCACCGCAAGGCTCCCGGTTGCAATGAAAATTGAAGCAGGCCTGAAATAACGCCGCCTCGCCTTGAAGGCGGCAACCCTGAGTGTTAAAGTTAATCGGGGATGAGATGAAGACACTTCTTTCTATCGATGAATTCGAAAAGCTCCCTGAGCCGGAGCAGGGCGGCGGCTATGAGCTGGATGAAGGAGAACCCGTCTACGTGTCCCCGAATAGTCTGGAACAAGGCGTGATCATCCACCGTATCTACGCGCTCCTTGAGGAATGGGCACGGTCAGACAACCGGGGCTTAATCGCTCCTGACAGTTGGATTGAACTTGTCCCAGGTGTGGTGCGTGCCCCCGTCGTTGCGTATATTTCCCGTGAGCGTATCAGCAATCTGGACCCCAAGCACACCTTGAAAGTCGTTCCGGCATTGGTGGTGGAGGTCCTTTCGGCGCATAACACAGCGCGTGAGATGAGCCGGAAAATTCAGCAGTATCGCGATGCCGGTATTGAGTTGATCTGGGTGGTTGACCCGGAGAAGTGTGAGGTCGACATTTATAGCTCACTCCCCCTGAAGACTCTTCGGCAGGGCGACACGCTAAAAGACGACAAGATCCTCCCGGGCTTTTCACTTCCCCTATCTTTGGTCTTTGAGCCCGTGCGCTGAGCACGACGTGTGGCTGTGATGTTCACTCTCCTGGTGAACTCAGATGCTCAGCGGGCGATGCGAACTCGGGAAACAACTGATGAATGCTGAGAAATGTGAAAACGAATTGGCACGGGCTGCCAGCGCCTATTTGCGCTCGGCGGCGCACCAACCCGTGCAATGGCGCGAGTGGTCGGATGCCGCTTTCGCAGCGGCGCGCGAGCAGGACAAGCCCATACTGCTCGACATCGGCGCCGTCTGGTGCCACTGGTGCCATGTGATGGACCGCGAGAGCTATGAAAACGCGGAGGTGGCGCGGATCATCAATGAGTCTTTCGTCCCGGTAAAAGTCGATCGCGACGAACGCCCCGACATCGACTCGCGCTATCAGACGGCGGTGAGCGCCCTCACCGGGCAAGGCGGTTGGCCGCTTACGGCGTTTCTCACTCCCGAGGGCAAGCCCTTCTACGGGGGAACTTATTTTCCGCCTGACGACCGCTCCGGCCGCCCGGGCATGAAGCGCTTGCTGGAAGCCATCGCGCATAACTACCAGACACATCGTGAGCAAATTCACGAAAGCGCGGCGAAGATTGCAGAGGCCCTCAGCCAGGTGGAGCGCTTTGAGGGTGCCTCGGACGCCGTCAACGAAGAGGTGGTGAAGACAATTGTGGAGGGCATCCTGGGCATGTTCGACGCGTATCACGGCGGCTTTGGCACGGCGCCCAAGTTTCCGCACCCCAGTGCCCTCGATTTGCTCCTCGAGGTTTACCTTGATACCCGCCAGGCGCCGCTGCTGACCGTCGTCACCACAACCCTCGAGCACATGGGCCGAGGCGGGGTTTACGACCAGATTGGCGGGGGGTTCCACCGCTACTCGGTGGACGAGCGTTGGATCGTGCCCCACTTCGAGAAGATGTCTTATGACAACGCCGACCTGCTGAGGAATTATCTACGCGCCTACCAGATCACGGGCAATGCATTCTTCCGGGAGATTGCTCTGGGGATTCTCTACTTCGTCGAGAATGTCCTCTCCCACCCTGAGATCGGTTTCTACGCCAGCCAGGATGCTGACGCGAGCCTTGACGACGACGGCGACTACTTCACCTGGACGCGGGAAGAATTGCACGCCGCGCTCGACGACCAGGAGGCACAAGTCGCGGCGCTCTATTATCATATCGACGCCGAAGGCGAGATGCACCACAACCCCGCAAAGAATGTCTTGTTCATCGACCAACCGCTTGAGGCCATTGCCGCCCGCCTGCGGATTGAGCAGGACCAAGTCGCACGAATCCTGATCCGCGCACGGCGCAAGATGCTGGGGGCCCGTTCCCAGCGCCTTACGCCCTTTATTGACAAGACGGTTTATACGAGCTGGAACGGCATGATGATCTCCGCGTTGCTCGAAGCGTACCGCGTCCTGGGCGTGCAGGGCTCGCGCGACCGCGCCCTAGCCACACTCGATATGCTGGCCGCCCAAGCTTACGATCCCACAAAAGGCATGTATCATAGCCTGGCCGACGGCGCCCCGCGCATCGAAGGCTTGCTCGAAGATCAGGTCTTCATGATGGCCGCGCTCCTGGACGCCTTCGAGATCACCGGAACGAGCTTCTACTTCGAACGCGCCCTTGAATTGATGGAAATCACCCTGCGCCGCTTTTGGGACGACGCGGCAGGAGGATTCTTCGACACCGCCCGCGACCTGGCCGACCGCCACGGCAGTCTGACCCTGCCGCGCAAGCCGTTTCAGGATTCACCCACGCCCGCCGCCAATGCCGTCGCCGTACACGTACTCGATCGACTCGATGTGCTTGCGGACCGCGAAGATTTCGGCGAGAAGGCGGATGCGACGCTCGCCCTTTTCGCGCCCAAGGCGGGGCAATATGGTCTGTTCGCAGCCACTTACGGCCTGGCGCTCATTCATCACCTTCGCGCGCCGATAGATGTGGTCGTGGTGGGCCGCGGCGATGACGAGCGCACCCGGAATCTGCTCGACGCGGCTTACCAAGCACCGCGCGCAGGCAAGCGCGTCTTTGCCTTCGAACCCAGCACTGTGCGGGAGCGCGCCCTGCCTGCCGGGCTCGCGGCAACGCTGCCCGACTTGCCCTTTGACGGCACCCCCGTCGCTCTGGTCTGCGAAGGCTCTGCTTGCCACCCGCCTGTCCAGACCCCCGCGGCCCTGCGTGAGTTGCTTGCCCCTCCGTCGAAATCCGAGTAGGCGAAGGGTTCGCCCAACCGGGACTGCCTGCAATGGTTAAAGGGGGTCGGCAAGCCGTACATCTTCAGTCTTGACGGGGCTTGCACGGTAGAAGCCCCGATGGGTAGTGGCGTCATTTGCTGTGGCAAGGTCATCTTGGCCGTGACCGTTCACGGGCGGGATGCCCGTGCCGCTTCCAAAAGACACCACTACTGCTCCGCTGCCCCGTCTTGCGGAAGCTGCTGCGCGGTTGTACACTGAGCTTTCAGGGTTAGGTCCTTAGAGAGTGAGGTTGACTTATGTCGTCTCCTATTCGCGCCGCGTGGGTATCGAAGCGCCCGGGTCCCATCGTGACTCAGATGCATTACGCGCGCCAGGGGATCATCACGGAAGAGATGGAGTACGTGGCGAAGCGCGAAAGCCTGCCGGCTGAGACCGTGCGGGACGAGGTGGCGCGCGGCCGCATGATCATTCCCGCCAACCTTCGCCACCTGGAGCTCGAGCCCATGGCGATTGGCGTTGCTGCGAAGTGCAAGATCAACTCCAACATTGGTAACTCCTCTGCCGCATCCAACATTGACCAGGAACTCGAAAAGCTGCACACGTCGGTGCACTACGGCGCGGACACGGTGATGGACCTTTCCACGGGCGGGAATATTCACGACATTCGCGAAGCCATTCTGCGCGCCAGCCCCGTGCCCATCGGCACGGTGCCGATTTATGAGGCCCTCGCGCGGGTCAGCAAGGTGCGTGACCTCACCGCGGAAATTATGTTGGAAGTGATCGAAGAGCAGGCGGCGCAGGGCGTGGATTACATGACCATCCACGCCGGCGTGCTGCGCGAGCACATTCCGCTTACGCGCAAGCGCATCACCGGCATCGTCAGCCGCGGCGGCGCCATCCTGGCACAGTGGAGCGTGGAAAATAACCAGGAGAATTTTCTCTACACGCACTTCGAGGACATTTGCAGGATTTTCCAGAAATATGACGTCTCATTCTCGCTCGGTGACGGTTTGCGGCCCGGCTGCCTGGCGGACGCGAGCGATGAGGCGCAATTTGCCGAGCTCAAAACTCTCGGCGAGTTGACGAAGAAAGCCTGGGAATACGACGTGCAGGTGATGATCGAGGGGCCCGGTCATATTCCCCTGGATCAGATCAAACTCCAGGTGGACAAGGAAAAGGAGCTTTGCTACGAAGCGCCCTTTTACACCTTGGGTCCGCTCGTAACCGACATCGCTCCCGGCTACGACCACATCACTTCCGCGATTGGCGCCGCCATGATTGGCTGGCACGGGGCGGCCATGCTCTGCTACGTGACCCCCAAGGAGCATTTGGGCCTGCCCAACAAGGATGATGTGCGGCAGGGAATTATCGCCTACAAGATTGCCGCCCATGCCGCGGATGTGGCCCGGCACCGCCCCGGCGCCCGCGACCGCGACGACGCGCTTAGCTATGCGCGCTTCCTCTTCGATTGGAACAAGCAGTTTCAGCTTTCGCTCGATCCGGAAACGGCGCGCTCGATGCACGACGAAACGCTTCAGGACGAGTACTACAAGGAAGCCGCCTTCTGCTCCATGTGCGGCCCCAAGTTCTGCTCCATGAACACCACGCAAGTCATGGAAAAGCACCTGGGGTTGGACCAGAAGGACCGCGAGCAGAAGTTTGTGGAGTTGTTAACGAAAGTGCAAGGCTGAATGGGAGCGGGCGACCTGCTGGCTCATGTGGGAGGTCGAATCGCATGACGCTGATCGAAGTGACCGAAGATTCGAATTTCTTTGGGTTTTATTCTCCCGACCTCGAAGGTTTCACAGGGGTAGGCAACTCCATCGAGGATTGTCTCTACAAGGCCCATTGGGGCATGGCAGAACACGTTTCCTTGCTCCGCGAGCAGGGTTTGCCCGTTCCCCCAAAGTCCGATGATCCGAGGGTGACGATTCAAAACACGAAGCATGCCCCTGCATGAGTGGCGACGGTGAGCGCAACGCGCGTGGTAATTCAAGAAATTCAGGAAACTGCCCATGGGTTTGTTTGAGGTAAAAGTAAAACTGGCGAGTCTGGCCGCCCCCATGCGGACCGAGGAACTCTCGCTGTTGGTGGACACCGGGGCGACGTTGTCTTGGGTTCCGCGAGATGTCCTGGAGAAGCTCGGCATTGCCACTGTCTCACGTCTGCCATTTACGCTGGCCGACGGGCGAAGATTGGAAAGGGATGTTTCTTCGGTGCTGTTGACGATTGACAGAAGGAAGGCTCCGGTACCTGTGGCGTTCGGGGAGCCGGGCGAGGAAGCCGTTCTGGGAGCGACTGGGTTGGAAATCCTAGGGCTGCTAGTAGACCCAGTGGCCCAGAAACTAATTCCCCGTGACTTGCTGGCTCTTGTAGAACGTTAATGAGTTTAGGCCCTCGGACGCCCTGTGGCCCCTCCGAGCGGCAATCGATCAGGGCTTGATCGCAAATTGAAAATCTTGGCGCGGCGGAGCCGCTACCCAAAGGGTTCTCCGTCTGGGTATAGGGGTACGGCTTGCCGTACCCTCTCGGTTTGGTCGCGCGATAAAAGTGAAGCGGGTACGGCAAGCCATACCGCTACAACAAATATCCGACGGAGGATTTCGATGAGCCAACCTGTAACACGTGAAATTGTGGGGAAACCGCAGGGGGGAACAGTTCCGACGCCTGCGACAGCCGCGGCCATGCCCAACCCCGGACGGCTTTTCCAGACTTTCAACGCCTACCAGCAGACTGCCGCCATGAGGGCGGCGATTGATCTCGACGTCTTCACTGCCATCGGGGACAGGCAGACCACGGCTGAGCAAATCGCCCAGCGCGCGGGCGCAGCCGAACGCGGCATTCGCATCCTTTGTGATTACCTCACGGTGATGGGGTTCCTCACCAAGAAAGAATTCCATTACGGGCTGGCTCCGGATGCCGCGATGTTTCTTGATCGGCGCTCGCCCGCCTACATGGGCAGTGCTGCGCACTTCCTGGACGCGCCCGAGATGCTCAAGGCCTTCGATGACCTTACGGGCGCGGTGCGCAAGGGCGGCACGATGATGGGCGAGGACGGAACGGTGGGTGTCGAGAATCCCATTTGGGTGGAATTCGCTCACTCCATGGCGGCCATGATGATGATGCCGGCCGAGGCCATCTCCAGGTTGGTGGAGGCGGACAAGGGCGGGGAATGCCGCGTACTGGATATCGCCGCCGGGCACGGGCTATTTGGCATCGACATCGCCCGCCACAACCCGCAAGCCGAAATCGTGGCGCTCGACTGGGCAAGTGTTTTGGAAGTGGCCAAGGAAAATGCCCGGAAAGCCGGCGTCGAATCCCGTTACTCCACCATCCCCGGCAGCGCTTTTGAAGTTGAGATGGGTGAAGGTTACGATTTGGTCTTGCTGACGAATTTCCTGCACCATTTTGATCCTCCCACCAATGAAGAACTCTTGCGCAAGGTTCACGCCGCCCTCGCCCCGGAGGGCCGCGCGGTAACGTTGGAATTTGTTCCCAACGACGACCGCGTAACACCACCGGAAGCCGCCACCTTCAGCATGATCATGCTGGGCTCGACCCCGCATGGCGACGCTTACACCTTCGCGGAATTCGAACGCATGTTCCGCAGCGCGGGCTTTGCGCGCAGCGAGCACTTCCGGCAACCTCCCATGGCGGAATCCGTGATCATCTCGCACAAGCAATAGCGCGGAGCAGGCGATTCTCTATTTCCATTGCACCGCAACTCGGCGGCGCGTTTTCGCAGAGTCTCGTGAGATACTGTCAGGGACATGACCGTGCCGGAGCGAGCGCCGGAAGTGCAACTCCGCGACGAATTCAACCGCTGGGCCGAAGAGGGCCGCGGTGAAGGGATGGAGGAGCATCACCTTCCCATCGTCCGGCCCACGCTCGCGCTCATGGCGATCGAACCCACCGATTGCGTCCTTGACCTCGGCTGCGGGACGGGCTGGCTCGCCCGGCGGATCGCCCGCCGCGTGCCGAGCGGCCGGGTTGTCGGCGTCGATGTGTCGGATGAGATGGTCCGGCGCGCGCGGGCGGCGAGCGCCGACTTCCCCAATGTAAGATTCCTCGAAGGGACCGCCGAAAACATTCCTGAGGGCGGAAAACCCTTTACAAAGGTTATCACCGTCGAGTCTGCCTATTACTGGCACGATCCCGAGCGCGGTATCCGGGAGATCTTCCGCGTGTTGCGCTCCGGGGGCTCAGCCTGGATTTTGATCAACTATTACCGCGACAATCCTTACTGCCACCAATGGCGAGCCCACTTCCGCGTCCCCACCCATCTGCTTTTTGCCGCCGAATGGCAGGGACACTTTGTCGCTGCCGGCTTCGGCGCGGTGAGCCATCGCCGGATTTTCGACCGCACGCCCACGCCGGAGGTCTACACCGGCCAATGGTTCCGCGACGCCGACGAGCTAAGGCGCTTCCGGGCCGCCGGCGCCCTGTTGGTCACGGGCCTGAAGCCTGCCGGGTCTTAGCATTTTTTTCTCCTGTTCTCCTGCCGCGCCATGGCGGTTATAATCGGCCTGGCAAGATTCCCATCACCCGGTTGTCAAGTTGATTGCCCCCGGCGAGTCCGGGCCCGAGTCCTGCCCCGAATCGAGGTTGTGCTTGTTCGAACGATGGAACACTTGGCTGGCGAGTCACACGCGGCAGGCCGCGGGGTTTCTGTGCCTGCTCATGTTCATGGTCTATGGCGGAACGCTGGGGAGCCAGTTCGTCTTTGACGATATTCCCCAGATCCTTCAAAATCCCTTCATCACGAACGCGGGTTTCTGGCGAAAGATATTTCAGGGTTCCGTCTGGTCGTTTCGCGGCTCCGGCGAGCACGATAATTTTTACCGGCCAGTGCAGTTCCTGACCTACTGGATTTTGTATCGTGTGGGTGGCCCTATCCCCGCGGTATTTCATCTCTTCCAACTGCTCCTGTGCGCCCTGACGGCGTGGCTGGTCTACCGTCTGGGGCGCGAATTGCTGGGCAACGAGTTGGCGGGGTTTGCCGGCGCCCTGCTCTGGACTCTACACCCTCAACACGTGGAAACGGTGGCCTGGATCTCCGCTCTGCCGGATGCGGCGGCCGCCTGTTTCGCCGTTTGGGCGTTTCTGCTTTTCCTGCGCGCCGAGCGGGCCGCTGACGCTCGCCCGGTCCGCTACGTCCAAGCCGCTCTCGCCTACTTCCCCGCGCTCTTCTCGAAAGAGTCGGCGCTGACTTTTCCTCTGCTGATCCTGGTTTATTGGTTTTTCCTTCCCGGCCACTCGACGTGGAAGCAAAAGGCGCTTCGCTGGTTGCCTTTTGGAGCAGCGGTGGCGGTCTACCTGGCGATTCGCATCCACTTTCTGGGTAGCTTTTCGCAAACGTCGGGAGCTTTAAAGATCTCACGGCCGATGCTCACCGCCGCGCTGGCACTGCTCGGTCAGCATGCCAAGCTCTTCTTCTGGCCTGTCCACTTGAACGCCTTCCGGGTCTTCGATCTTGCCCCCAGCCTGCACTCCGTCTGGCCGTGGCTAACGTTGATGGTGCTGGCCCTGGCGCTGGTGGCGCGCCGCCGCGAGCCACTCTTGGGCTTCCTGATCTTCTGGTGGGCGGTAACTCTCGCGCCGTGCCTGGACAATCGTTTTGTGGCCTTTCCGGTTGCCGACCGATTTTCCTATCTGCCTTCCGTGGGACTGTCGCTGGCGCTTGCCTACCTGTGTTTCGTGAAACTCCCGCGGGTCTTCCCGGCCGCGAGGCTCTTACCGGCGCTCGTCGGCCTGGTGGCGCTTGTCTCCATAACCTGGGCGGTCGAGGACGTGCGGCTGGTTTCCACCTGGGACAGCAATGTAAGTTTGTGGACTTACTCGTTACACACTTCTCCCCAGGCGGCCATCGTGCACCTTTTCCAGGCCTCGCTTCTCCAAAACCGCGATGGCAATCTGAACGGGGCCGAGCAGGAATATCGCACCGCCCTGCGTTTGAACCAAGCCAGCGTGCGCCCCCTCGCCGGCATCAGTTACGAGTGCTACCTGGGTTTGGGGCATATTGCCCTGGCTCGGGGCAACACCCCGGAGGGCCTTAATGACTACGAAACGGCCCTGCGCATAGCGCCCGATCACAGCCCGGCCTACCGGGCTCTGGGCGCCCTATGCTTTACCCAAGGTAATTACCAGAAAGCGGTGGAGTATTTCTCGACGGCGATCCGGCTGAACCCGCAGGATGAAGAGGTGCGATTCTATCTCGGCACCTGTGCCTTGAAGCTCGGCAACCCGCGCGAGGCGGCCGCGCAATTTCGTGCCGCGCGCCAGATCGATCCGACATATTTTCAAGCCTACGAAGCGGAGGCGCGCGCGCTGGAAGCGGCGGGCGATAACGCGCAGGCGGCGCGCGTCCGCGCTCTGGTCCCGAAACAGTAGCCCTTAGGGCAGTGGGCGGTAGGCAGTAGGCAGTAGGCAGAAAGCAACAAGCGTAGCGCGGACCAGTTGTGGAGGTCCGCGGCTTTTCGTGGTCAACCGGGGACGAACCGCAGACCTGCTGAACGAGGCTCCCGGGCCGAGCGACGCATCACCCAACAATGAGGATGAATTGTTATTAGACCGGTGGAACGAATTCCTGAAGCGGCATCGCGCCGTTGCCGACTGGCTGCTTGTGCTCGCGACCGTGGTGGTTTTCCGCGGCATGCTGGGCAACACCTTTGTCTACGACGACGGCAAGCAGATTCTGGAGAATCCCTATGTGCGCAATCCCCATCTGTGGCGGCACATTTTCACCGGCTCCGTCTGGTCCTTTCTGGGAGCGGCGGCGGAAACGAATTTCTACCGCCCCTTGCATATCCTCTCCCACTGGATTGTCTGGCAGGTGGCGGGGCCGGACCCGGCAGCATTTCATCTCTATCAACTGGTGTTTTATGTACTCGCCGTAGTGGTGGTTGCGAAGCTGGGACGCGAGCTCTTGCAAAATGACTTGGCGGCGGTGGCGGGCGCGCTGCTTTGGGCGCTGCACCCCTTGCATGTTGAGCCGGTTTGCTGGATTGCCGGCGTCCCCGATTGCGGTTGCGGCCTCTTTTATGCCCTGGCCTTTCTGATCTTTCTCCGCGCCGAGCAGAACCCGGGGAGGCGCTGGGCTGGGCACGCGCTGGGGGGATTCATCTATTTCCTGGCGCTTCTTTTTAAGGAAATGGCGATCAGCTTTCCCCTGCTTCTGGGGGTGTACTGGTTCGTATTTGCTGACCAGGAGACCTGGTGGCGCAAGGGACTTCGGTCGATTCCCTATTTCGCCGCCGCAGGCTGCTATCTCGAGTTACGGATCCTCGTTCTGGGCCATCTCTCCCACGCTCAGCATCTTTGGAACGTCCCGCCGCGCGTCGCGGAGGCGGCCTTGGCATTGCTGGGGCAGCACGCCAAGCTTTTTTTCTGGCCCGCGGGCCTGAATGTTTTCCGCACCTTCGAACTCGCTCCCAGCCTGCATTCTCCCTGGCCATATCTCACCCTGGCCGTGCTGGCGTTCGCGGTCATCCTGCGCAAGCGTGACCGGGTCTTGTGTTTCCTGGTTCTGTGGTGGGCGGTCACCTTGCTTCCTTGTCTCGATGTGCGGCAGCTCAGCTTCCCGCTGCTGGCTGAGCGCTTCTCCTACTTGCCTTCCATGGGCTTGTGCCTGGCAGTGGCGCATCTTATGTTGCAAACTCTGCCGGCGAGATTCCCGAGCCTTCGTCCAGCCCGCGTGTTGGCTCCGGCGTTGGGTCTGGCGCTGGTCCTCTTTACGGCGCAGGATCTGCGCTCTGTTTCACACTGGCGCGATAACGAGGCCATGTGGAACTATTCCTATCGTGTGGCTCCCCAGGCGGCGCTGGTTCACGTCCACCGCGCACTGGATCAGCAATATCGTTACTCCAACATGCCCGCCGCGATCCGCGAGTATGAGGCGGCGACCCGGCTCAACCACACGGCTTTTGTGGAGTTGTCCTCCGTCACCTACGACTGCCTGATCGGGCTTGGCCAGATCGCCGCCACCGAGGGAAATACCGACCAAGCGCTGGCTTACTTCCACAGGGCGGTCCAATTGACGCCGCGCTTCAGCTCCGGCTATGACGCCCTGGGCTCGGTGTATTTTCCGCGCGGGAACTATGCGCAGGCGGCGGAATATTTCCAGCAGGCCGTACGCGTGAATCCCCAGGACGTGGTGGCGAGATTTTACCTCGGAACCTGTTGGTTGAAACTGGGCAAGCCCGAGCCGGCGGCGGAACAGTTCCACGCCGCGCGCGAAGTGGACCCCGGCTATATTCAGGCCTACGAAGCCGAAGCCCGAGCGCTGGAAGCCGCGGGTGACCCCGCTGGTGCCGCCCGCGTGCGCAGCCTGAAACCGCGGGAGTAGGCTTTCATCGCTACCCTTCCCTCTTAGCCCGGTTATCTCACCATGGTTTTGGAAGGGCGGGGCTTTACAGGCTGCGGAAAAACTCGTGTGGGGATGGACTTGAATGGGGCATCTGGCGGCTTTTGAACCCCGTCAAAGGGGGATTGACGAGAGAACCTGGTGAGTATCCGCATCGCTCGTTGAACGGGAAATACCATCTCGACCCTTGGCCCGTGGTTTCAGGGGCTAAAGCCCCATCAAGTGGCGAAGCTGGTACGGCGGGGCTGAAGCCCCGCCCTTCCGACTAACGACAAAACTTGACCCATTTACACAAGTCCGCGATGGACAATGAAACGCCATGGGGTTGGAAGGGGGGGCCTTTAGGCCCGCCGAAATGCGATGGGAATGGAAGTGGCAAGGCTGGTACGGCGGGGCTAAGGCCCCGCCCTTCCGTCACTTGTCACTGACGTTATGAACGAACAATTGCGGCAAGAGGTGCGATTCCTGACGACGCGGCTGGGCGCCGTGGTGCGGGAGCAGTGCGGCCCCGAAGTGTTCGCGGCCATCGAAGTCTTGCGTAAAGTGTCGAAGCAGATCCGCCAGAGCTCGGATCCGGCGCTGCTGGGGGCCAAAACGCGCGAAGTCAATCGCCTGTCAGTCGAGGCTGCTACCGAGGTCGCGCACGCTTTCAGCCTCTTCTTCCATCTCGTCAATCTCTGCGAAGAACGCGAACGCATCCGCCGCCTGCGCGCGCACGAGCGGCAGGAGGCCGGCGCGCCCATGTCGCTGCGCCATACCTTCAATGAGCTGGGCCGGCAGGGTGTGCCCGCCGCGGCCCTCCAGCGGCTGCTCAAGTCCATGCACATTGAGCCGGTTCTGACCGCTCACCCCACCGAAGCCAAGCGGCGGAGCGTTCTGAACCATATCCTTCGTTTGGGGAGAACGCTCGACGCTGCCTGCGGTGACTTGAACCCCGCAACGGAGCGCGACATCGACTCATGGATCGAAGCTTTATGGCTCACCGACGAGGTGCGCGAGGGCGTCGTCACCCCCGCCATGGAAAGTGAGAACGCCCGCTTTTTCCTGGAGCGCACGATCTACGATTTGGCGGGCAGCTTTTGGGACAAGTTCTGCGCAGAGATAGTCCGGCGCTATCCGCACCTGCCGGAGCCCGCTCCCTTCCTGAGCTTTGGATCCTGGGTGGGAACGGATCGCGACGGCAATCCCTTCGTCACGCCGGAGACGAGCCTGGATGCCGCGGAGCAGGTGCGCCTGAGTATTCTCCGCTATTATCGCGACGCCTGCCGCCGTTTGCTGGGATTGGCTTCTTTTTCCTGCCGGGGCCTCCCCGACGAACGGGCGCTCCGCCGCGAAATCCGTCGCGACATGCGCCGTTTCCCCGCCACGCGCGCCTTCCAGTCTGTGGACCAGCCCAGCGAACTTTACCGCCGCAAGTTGCGCATCATGAACTGGAGGCTGGAGCGTACCGCCGAGCGCACGCGTGGCGCTTACGCTGGGCCGGGGGAATTCACCCGCGAACTCCGTCAACTTGAACGCCTGCTGGCCGCCCATCCCAGCCCCAGGATCGCGCGGTTGGGCCCGGGCCGCCTCGGTGTCGCCTCCGAGGTTTTTGGGTTTCACGGCGCGAGCCTGGACTTCCGCACCCACGCGTATGCCACGCGCGCGGCGGTGGATGAGTTACTCTCCAAGGCCCACTTGCCGGCCGAGCCTCGCGAGGCGCGCCGGCATTCGATCCAACGTCTGCTCTTTCGGCCGGCAGCGCGCCCGCCTTTTTCCGCGGACACGCGCCGGGTGCTGGAAGAATTTCGCGCCCTCCGGCTGATCCAGGTCCGCAACAGAGAGGCCGCCGCGCATCGCTACGTCTTGAGCATGACGTCCAGCGCGGTGGATGTGTGGGACGTGTTGCTGCTGGCGCGGCAAGCGGGGCTGGTCCGGCGGCGGGGCCGCCGCTTGCAATCCTTCCTGGATGTCATTCCCCTCTTCGAGACGCTTGACGATCTCGCGGCCGGTCCGCAGATCATGGAGGACCTCTTCTCCGATCCTCTCTATCGGCGCATTCTGCGCGCGCGAAGCGATTTTCAGGAAGTCATGCTGGGTTATTCCGATTCCGTCAAAGACGGTGGCTATGTGGCGGCCAACTGGGCGCTGTTTCACGCGCAGAAACGGCTGGCCCAGGTGGCGGAGAAATATGGCGTGCGCCTTTCCCTCTTCCACGGCAAAGGCGGAACCATCGATCGCGGCGGCGGCCAGTCGCACAGCAGCATCCAGGCCCAGCCCTTCGCAGCACCGGGCGGGAGGCTGCGCATTACCGAGCAGGGTGAAGTGGTTTCCCTGAAATACTCCAATCCGGCCATTGCCGAGAGGAACCTCGAGCAGTTAGTGACCTCCGTGCTCGATTCCCAGTTGCTCCACTTTCGGCGTGTGGAAACCAAGGAGATCCCCGTATGGGAAGGTCACGCGACGGAGCTCGCCGCGCGCAGTCGCGACTTTTACCGGCAGCTTGTTTATGAGACACCGGATTTTGGTGAGTACTTCCGGCAGGCCACGCCCATCGATCTGATCGAGCACATCCGTCTCGGGTCTCGTCCCAGTCGCCGGTTGGGGGCGAGCGGCCTTCGCGACCTGCGGGCTATCCCCTGGGTGTTCGCCTGGACCCAGTCGCGGCACCTGCTTCCCGCCTGGTTCGGGCTGGGCCACTCGCTCGAACAGTTTCAGCTCGAGCACCCGCCGTACGGTTTGGAGACGCTCCGGCGCATGTACCGGGGCTGGCCCTTCTTCTGCAATTTGATCAATAACGCGGCGCTTTCCCTGGCCAAGACCGATCTCTATATCGCCAGCCTGTATGCCGCCCTTGTGCGGCCGCGGCAACTGGGCCAGACGATCTTCCGGCGCCTTGAAGAGGAGTATCAGCGCAGCGTTCGCGGGGTCCTGGAGGTATCGGGCTCATCCACGCTGCTGGAGAGCCAACCGGTGCTGGCAGAGTCCATCCGCCTCCGTAACCCTTACGTGGATCCTCTCAACTTTCTGCAAACCCGCTTCCTCGAACGCTGGCGCCGGCCCCGCCGGCGCGGCCAGCCACCCCGCACCGACGCAGCCTTATTCCATCTCTTGCAAATTACCGTCGGTGGTATAGCCTTCGGAATGAAGAGCACGGGGTAGGCCTCTCCCCCTTTCTTTCTCACTCCGCGGGCGGTAGTCTGATGGGCCATGGCAGGCAGTCGATCGGAAAAAATCCGCTTGGACCGGCTCCTGGTTGAGCGAGGGTTTACGGAGTCCCGGGAGAAGGCGCAGGGCCTCATTCTGGCAGGGCAGGTCCTGGTGGACGGCCAGAAAGAAGAGAAGTGCGGAACCCTTGTTGACCCGCAAGCCTCGTTGCGCATGCTCGGCGAGGCCTCGAAGTACGTGAGCCGCGGCGGACTGAAACTCGAAGGCGCACTCGAGCACTTTCGCCTCGATCCCGACGGGAAGGTTTGCCTCGACATTGGAGCTTCTACCGGAGGCTTTACGGATTGCCTGCTGCAACACGGCGCGGGTAAGGTTTTCGCTGTGGATGCCGGCACCAACCAGCTTGACTGGAAACTCCGGCGGGACCCCCGCGTGGGGGTTCTGGAAAAAACCAATGCGCGTTTTCTGACCTTTGACCAGATCGGGACACACGCGGAGCTCGTCACCATTGACGTGTCGTTCATCTCGGCGACACTGATTTTGCCCGCCCTCGTCCCGCTGTTTGCCACTCCTGCCGACCTGCTGGTTCTGGTCAAACCTCAGTTCGAAGTGGGCAAAGGCCAGGTCGGAAAGGGGGGGATCGTGCGTGACCCGGCATTGCACCAGGAGGCCGTGGCCAAAGTTTCACGCAAGGTCCTGGAGATCGGACTCAGCAAGCTCGCGTCCGTGGAGAGCCCACTACTTGGCGCGGAGGGAAATCGCGAGTTTTTCTTGCATGCGATTTGGCAAAAAGGCCGTTAGAATAGTTGGTCCTTTTGTCTGCCGGGGGCGGTCTCAATCCGTTTCACGTCCCCCATGCGCAACATAAGAGATAATAAGCGCTGGTAAGGGTTTGCAAAGGTCTTTCCCCCAATGTCCATCACCCGCGTAGGTATCATCTCGAAACCCAAGAAAACGGAAATCCGGGAGATCGTGCCCCCCCTGCTGAAGTGGCTCAGCGACCGCCGCATCGAAGTATTTATTGATAAGGAAACAGGGGCCATCATGCAGACCTCCGAGCACTGCCTGACCCGCAACGAAATGCCGGGGCAGGTGGACCTCTTGATTGTGCTGGGGGGAGACGGCACACTCCTGGCCACGGCACGCGCCCTGAACCGCAAGCCGGTGCCGATCCTGGCAGTCAGCCTGGGAGGACTGGGATTCCTTACCGAGGTCACGCGCGAGGAACTTTTTCCCACCCTGGAAATGGTCGTGGCCGGCACGCATTCCACCGACCGCCGTGTGCAGATTGAAGGCGAACTGGTCCGCGCCGACGAAGCCATCACGCCCTTCCTGGCGTTGAACGACGTGGTGCTGAATAAAGGGGCCATCGCGCGAATCCTCGACTTCGAAGTGCGCGTGAGCGGTCAGCTTGTTTCAACTTACAAGTCCGACGGCCTGATCGTCTCCACCCCCACCGGGTCAACCGGCTACTCGCTTTCCGCCGGTGGCCCCATCATCACCCCCGCGGTTGAAGCTTTTCTCATCACCCCCATTTGCGCTCATACCCTCACCCACCGCCCCCTGGTGATTCCCGATACGGTCAAGATCGAAATCACGGTGAAGAGTCAGCGTGAAGCCGCCTACCTGACCGTCGATGGACAAGTGGGCATCGCCGCGCACAGCGAAGACCTGGTGCGGTTACAACGAGCGGCCTCCTTCGTGGAGTTGGTCCAGCCACCCTCAAAACAATACTTCGAGATCCTTCGGCAGAAACTGAAGTGGGGGGAAAGATAGGGAGTGAGGGGCCAGAAGTTAGTTGGCTGTAGCATGAATGCCTTTACTTTCAAGTTGCCCCCCTTATGCGCCGCCTTCTGACGCCTGGTTCCTGACTCCTGACATCTCTCCCGCCATCAGGTCTTCCACTTTTTCGCGGGGGCGGATCAACTCGGCTTCCTCCTCATGGACCAGAACCTCCGCAGGGCGCGGTCGCGTGTTGTAATTGGACGCGAGCACGAATCCATAAGCGCCAACTGTCAGCACGGCTAACAGGTCACCGGGCAGGACGTCCGGCAGGTCGCGGTCCTGGGCGAGGAAGTCGCCACTTTCACAAAGAGGCCCTACCACATCCGCCTGCAATCTCTCGGCAGGCCGCTCGAGGGCGGGGACGATCTCGTGATAAGAGCCGTAAAGCGTAGGCCGCATCAAATCGTTCATACCCGCGTCGATGACTACAAAGTTCTTTCGCTGATTTCGCTTAACGTAGAGTACGCGCGTTATCAAGGCTCCGGCATTGCCCACCAAGGCGCGCCCAGGCTCCAAAATGAGTTTCATCGAGGTCCCACGCAGGCGCTCTTCTATGCCTTGCGCCAGCCGATTGACGTCCAGTGGTTCCTCGTTGGCGTAGCGGATACCGTAACCGCCCCCCAAATCCAGCCACGTCGGCGGGAAACCCTCTCGCGCCAGCAGGTGTGCCACGCTCAAGATCTCCTCCAGCGCTTCCCAGAAGGGCTCGACCTCCAGGATCTGCGAGCCGATGTGACATGCGACACCCTGGACCTTCAGATGGGACGATTGCGCGACGCGACGGTAAAGCTCCGGCGCCTCGTCTTTAGGCACTCCGAACTTGTGGATGCTTTGGCCCGTTGATATGTACGGATGCGTATGAGCTTCCACATCGGGATTCACGCGGATCGATATGGGGGCTATGCGCTGCAAGGAACGCGCGCGGCTCTCGATGACCGCGAGTTCACCCGCCGATTCCACGTTGAACATCAAGATGCCCGCCATGAGGCCGGCATCAATCTCATCCTGGGTTTTTCCGACGCCAGAGAAAACGATTGTCGCGGGGGGAGCTCCGGCATGCAGGGCGCGCGTTAATTCCCCACGGGACACGACGTCGAAGCCCGCACCGGCCTGCCGCAGCAAATTCAGGATGCGGAGATTGGAATTGGCTTTGACCGAGTAACAGATCAGATGGGGAAGGCGTGCCAAGCTCCCGCGCAATCGTTCATAATTCCCGGTGATCGCGGCCTGACTGTAAACGTACGTGGGTGTACCGAAGCGAGCGGCGAGCGACGTGAGGGTTATCCCTTCACAGAAGAACTCGCCCTCGCGATACTGAAAGAAATCATTACTTGATGGGTCCATGCTCTCTCGTTCTCTCGATGAAGGGGCGAACGGCGCGTTCGGGCACACGCCGCGAGTGTGGTTCATCAGAGATAGTGCCACTTGTAGCGCCTACCTTCAGGCCGGCGTGTGCTGACCTGAAGGCCGGCGCTAGAACCTCGACCCTGACTCCACCCTATTCCCGCTCTCAGCGCACCTTCAGTAACACCATCGTCTGGTCATCACGCGGGGGACGCCCAGCCTCAAATTGGCGGACCTCGTCAAATGTCCTGTCGACGATTTCCTTTGGAGACTGAGGGGCGTTCTGGCGCAGGACGTTCTCCAGCCGCCGCGAACCGAACTCTTCCAGCTTGGCGTTCGTGGCTTCACTGATGCCGTCAGAAAAAAAAGCCAACAAGTCTCCGGACTCCAGATTCACCCCAACGGGCTGGTACTCCGTGTGTTCGAGCAGCCCCAGAGGCACGCCCTCCGCGCGAATCGGCCGGCACTGGCCTTTGTGTACAAGGATAGGGAGTGGCATGCCGGCATTGGCGAGGCTCAGGGACTTGGTGCTAGGCTCCCAGAGGGCGTAGGTCAGAGTCAGGAAGTGGCCTTCGATCTTGCGCTCCAGAAGCATGAGGTTTAGCTTCTTCATCATGTCCGGAGGGGGAAGTTTTTGCGGAGCGAGACTGCGCAGCGTGCCACTGGCCATGGCGCCGTAAAGTGCCGCGGGTGCACCCTTCCCGCTTACGTCACCGATGGCGATCACATGCCGATCCTTTCCATAGGCGAGGAAATCATAAAGGTCGCCTCCCAGCTCCCGCGCCGGTTGAAACCTTAGTGCCACCTCCAAGCCCGGAATGGCCGGTGCAATTCCCGGCATCATGAGCATTTGGATCCCCTGCGCGCGTTGCAGGTCGCGTTCCAGGCGCGCTTCGCTGCGCGCCACACGCTCATACAACCGGGCATTCTCAATTGCGATGGCAATCTGGGGCGCAAGCGTTGAAAGGATGCGCACGTGGTCGTCATTGAAATAATTCGGTTGGGGGCTTTCCAGATCGATGACGCCAATCACCCGGTCGCGATAGATTAAAGGAACGGTCATCTCGGAACGAGTGTCCGGGTAAGTCGGGATGTACCGTGGGTCTTTGGAAACTTCCGGGACTACAACCGGCTGACGAAGGATTCCCGCCGCTCCTACGATGCCCTGGCCGAAGGGGATCGTACTCTTCTCAGGCATATGCTCGTCCTGCTTCAAAGAGATGACGGCATTGAAGGTCTGCGCCTGGTCATCCGCCAGCAGGATGCCGAACCGGTGGTAATCGACGAGCCGCTTGGTGAGCGTTCCAATCTTCCGGAGCAATTCGCTCAAGACCAGCACGGAACTGAGCTCACGGCTGATTTCGTTCAGCAACTGTAACGTCCGCGCCTGGCGCAGAGTGCGCCGGTAGAGCCGGGCATTTTCGATCGCCATGGCCATGCGGCTGGCAAGGAGTTCCAGCAGGTTGACATGCGAATCATTGAAGAAGCCCGGCAGCGGGGCTTCCAGGTCGATCACCCCAATCAACCGGCCTTTGAAAAGCAGGGGGACCGCCAACTCGGAGTGAATCGAAGGCAGGGACGCGATATACGTGGGATCGCTTTGAACGTCGTTGACCAGAACCGAGCGCCGGGTTTGGGCGGCCCGGCCCACGATACCCTCTCCAACTTTGATCCGCAATCGGCGGACCACTTCCTCGGGGTGGCCGAGGCTGAAACGCACGCGCAACTCCTGCGTCTTCTCATTCAGCAGTAGAATGGCGAAAACCTCGTAGTCTATGGCGCGCTTGACGATTTCCGCGATACGCCTCATCAGCTCGTCGAGGTCGAGGGTGGAACTGATCCGCTCGTTGACTTCCAGCAGCAGAGTCAGCAGCTCCGTCAGCTCGAGAGGCCGTGATTTTGACCGCGTGATTTCCACCATGAGTTTTTGCGGTGCTCCCCCGAGCGGCTCGCGGGGCTGCCCTCCCCACACCGCGCGCCGCCGCACCAGGGTCCAGCCGGTTACTCGAATCCCGGCTATCGAATCGACAGCTCCAGACCGCGTCCTGTGAAGCGTTCCTTAGCGCGTGGTTTCAGGTGACCCGTAAAATCTCTATTTTAACATAGGGCCCTTCCTCCACCTTGTCCTGCCTGACGACCTCCCGCAAACGACACTACGCGATGTCATGCGCTGCCTGCGAGAAGCGGCCCGAAAGCGACGAAGCGTAGGCTTTTCAAGACGACTGCGCCGCTCGGCCTCCGATATAATGACTATCGATGATCACTCTGGCTCTCGATACAACAAGTGAGAAAGGTGGCGTAGGAATCTTCCAAGGAACGGAGTGCTTGGGGTCTGTTCCGAATGAAGGTCCGGCCAACCGTTACTCGATCACTTTGTTTGAGATGACGCAGCAGGCGCTCGCGCAGGCCCGCCTTGAACTTCGTGCCATCGAGTTGTTTGCTGTGGCCATCGGACCAGGATCATTCACCGGAATCCGCGTTGGGCTTGCGGCGGCCCGCGCCTGGGGAAAAGCATTCGACAGGCCGGTGCGCGGTGTCTCCGTGCTGGAAGCCTTGGTGAACAAAGCCAAGCTGACATCCCCGTGGGCTTTTCCCATTCTAGACGCCCGGCGAGGAGAGTTTTTCGTGGGCGCTTTCCACAGAGCCCCTCAGGAAGCGTCGAGCCGCTGCGGACGGGGCTATGAGCCGGTGGATGCAGGCTGGGTTCTCAGACCGGAACTCGTGACCCCACTTCTAGAGAAAACCCTAGGGAGCAGCGCGAGCGCCACTTGCCTGGTTCGCGCGCACGATGATGCCGCCGTGGCTTTACGAGAGAGCTTGCCAGCCTCACTTGAGTGGCAACAGATCGACGGCACGCTCGTGGATTCCGTCGCTTCTATCGCGCTCAAAGAGCTACTCGCGAGTAGCCCATGCTCGGATCCCCAACTCGACGCTTATTACATTCGCAGGCCAGATGCGGAAATCAACTGGAAGGGATGAAGCCCCACGGCATGAAGATTCGCGCCTTCGATGACGACGATGTTGCGGCCATCCATGCTATCCAGTTGAAATGTCCGCACGCTGCGCAGTGGCAGGTCGACGATTACCTCCATTTGGCAGACGATCCCTTCAGCATGGTGCTGGTGGCCGAACTCGAGAGCACGAACCGGCGTGAAGTTGTGGGCTTTGCAGCGTTCCACCGCCTTATCGATGAAACGGAACTGCGGAACCTCGCCGTCTCACCCACGCATCAGCGGCGGGGGATTGCGCGCGCGTTGCTTGAACATGGAACCGCGAAGCTGTGGGAAACCGGTATGCGCCGCATTTTCCTGGAAGTCCGCGCCTCCAACCGTCCCGCCCTCGAACTCTACGCCTCATTGGGGTTCAGGTTGCTTTCAACGCGCAAGGACTATTATCAAAATCCCATGGAGGACGCGCTGGTCATGACGCTCGACATCATCCCTCCTTCCTAATTCCCTTTCCAGTGAGAACCGCGAGATCTGATTCAGGCGCGAGCGATTCGGTGACTGTCAGGGATGGCAAGCGACGGAACCCTGAGGGATCCGGGCAGGTGACCTGTACCCACGGCCGCATACCATCTATTCATTTTCGATCGCCCATCTGAGAGCTTGCGAAGCGTCACTTACCCTCCTATACTTTCGCCATCATTCTGGGATGTATTTGAGGAGGAAATATGGCTCTTATTTCACGACGGGATGCAGGAAAGATTTTGCTGACCGGATGTGCGGGGGCGTTGGTCACCGCCCCAACACTTCCGAGCGCTAGCATGATCAATTCGGTCGTGCGCGGCGTGCAGATTGGCGCCCAAAGCTATTCGTTTCGCGACCGCCCTCTCGACGCGTGCATCGAAGCCTTCCGCACGGTGGGGCTGGGCGAATGTGAACTCTACGAAGGTCACGTGGCGCCCCCGAACATGAAGGGTGCGGATCTGAAAAAGTGGCGGCTCGAGACTCCCCCCAGCTATTACCAGGAAATACGCAAGAAATTTGATGATGCCGGCATTCTCCTTTATGCGTACAACTTCAGTTTCCGCAAGACTTTCACGGACGAGGAGATCGAGCGCGGCTTTCAGGCGGCCCAAGCCATGGGGGTTAAGTACATCACGGCTTCTTCCAACGTCAGCGTGGCGCCGCGCGTTGATAAATATGCCCAGAAATACAAAATCATGGTGGGCTTCCACGGGCACGACAAGACTTCAGACCCCGATGAGTTCTCAACCGCGGACACTTTCGCGCGCGCGATGCAGGGTGCGTCGCGCTACATTGGCGTCAACCTCGACATCGGCCACTTCACCGCCGCGGGTGGAGACGCCGTCGCCTACCTCCGCGAGCACCACGAAAGGATCGTCACGCTGCACCTCAAAGACCGGAAGAAGAATCATGGCGCGAACCTCCCGTTTGGCGAGGGCGATACACCCATTGTGGAGGTGCTCCGCCTGCTGCGTGATAAGCGCTGGAAAATTCCCGCCAACATCGAGTACGAGTACGGTAACGAAATCAAAGGTCTCGATACCATCGTGGAAGTCAAGAAGTGCTACGACTACTGCCGCAAGGCACTGGAGAGCTAGCCGGGATTTCTCGACCGCAACAGGACTTCCAAATGGAGAAGAAGGTGTTCGATGAAACTGGCCGTTTTCGCGGTTCTAGGCGCGCTCCTGATGGGGAGCCTGATGTCAGCACAGGATCCCACCCCCAAGCCCGAGCTGAAGGAATTTCTCTACCGGGTCCGAGCCACGCGGCCTGAAATGTTGCGCAGCGGCCCAACCCCCGAGGAATCTGCCGCCGTCGAAGACCACGTTAACTACCTGAAGGATCTCACGGCCAAGGGGACGCTCATCGTGGCGGGCCGAACCCGCAATAATGACGAGACCACCTTCGGGATTATTGTTTTCCGGGCAGCCTCTGAAGATGCGACGCGCGCAATTATGAACCGTGACCCGGCGGTAAAAAAAGGAGTGTTTCGATCTGCCCTGTTTCCTTTTGCCGTCGCCTTTATCGAGGCGGGAAGGCAACCGTAATCTTCTATCGAAAACAGCCAATTGACCCACGCCTCATGGACCTCGCACTTGACCCGGCGGCTGATTTCCGTTAGGGTTGCGAGTTTAAAAGGTCATGGGAAAACCGCGCGTAGCTCTCTTTATCACTTGTCTCGCCGACCAGTTCCTGCCCAACGTGGGCGAGTGTGTAGTAAAAATCCTCCGGCGCTTGGACGTCGAGGTCACCTTCAACCCTGCCCAGACGTGTTGCGGCCAGCCGGCGTTCAACACCGGCTATCGGGACGAGGCCCGCAGTGTGGCCACAAGGGTGCTCGACCTCTTCGACGACGCCGACTATATCGTGGCGCCCTCGGGGTCCTGCACGGCGATGGTGCGGGTCTTCTACCCGGAACTCTTTGCGGATGATCCTGCGCGCCTGCGCAAATGTGCGCAAGTGCGTGAACGGTTCTTCGAATTCTCGGAATTCCTGGTCAACATCTTGAAGGTCGAGGACGTGGGGGCGAGCTTCGCGCACCGCGTGACGTATCACGACTCCTGCCACCTGCTGCGCGAACTGGGGGTCGGTGAAGCGCCGCGCAAACTGCTCCGCAAAGTGCGCGGCATCGATTTTGTTGAGCTTCAGGACTACAAACTTTGCTGCGGTTTCGGGGGCACGTTCTCCGTGAAATTCCCGGAAGTCTCTGTGCCCATGGGTGAGGACAAAGTCCGCGCCGCGCAAGAGACCGGCGCCGAATACCTGGTAGCGGCCGACGGCGGCTGCCTGATGCACATTTCCGGCCTCATCCATCGGCAAGGACTGCCGCTCAAGACCCTGCATTTGGCCGAAGTCTTGGCGCAGCAAGAAAGCGGCTAGGTTCTAGGGACTAGGGGCTGGGGTATAGGTCTTCGCCAGCCCCTAACCCAGAACCCAGAACCTGGCACCTGAAACCTGACACCTGTTATGGCTGATACCGGCATTCACAGCAACGAGATTCACCAGGGCGCCAGCCTCACTCTTGGCAATGAACGCCTGCGCGAGGCCTACCGTTCCTCGACCTTGCGTTTGTTAAACCACCGGGAGCTAGCCATCGCCGAGGTGCCCGGCTTCGAGCGCCTGCGCGATCGGGCGCGCGAGGTGAAGCGCCAGACCATCGAGCACCTCGATTACTACCTCGCCCAGTTCGCCGACAGGGTGGAACAGAACGGCGGCAGGATGCATTGGGCTTCCACGGCCCAAGAAGTGTGCCGGATTGTAGTCGATATCGCTCGCGCATCCGGGGCGCAGGAAGTGGTGAAAGCCAAGAGCATGATCGCGGAGGAAGTTGAGCTGAACCACGCGCTGGAAGCCAACGGGATTCGGGCGGTTGAAACCGATCTCGGAGAGTTTATTATCCAGTTGGCCGGCGACCGGCCCGCGCACATCGTGGCGCCCGCCATCCACAAGACGCGCGAGGATGTATCAGAGTTGTTCGTGAAACACATTCACGCCCCGCCCACCGTGGTACCCGAGCAACTGACGGCCATCGCCCGCCGGGCGCTGCGCGAGATGTTTCAGAATTCCGGTTTGGGGGTGAGCGGCGCAAACTTCGCGGTAGCGGAAACCGGAACCGTGGTTCTCGTCGAGAACGAAGGTAATATCCGCATGTGCTCGACCGTACCGCGCGTCCACGTGGTGTTGGTGGGAATCGAAAAACTCATCCCCAATCTGGTTGATTTGGGCATTTTCCTGCGCTTGCTTGGCCGCTCGGCCACCGGCCAGAAGCTGACTACCTACACCTCATTTCTCACCGGGCCGCGCCGTCCGGGCGAAGACGGACCGGAAGAAATGCACGTCGTGATCGTGGACAATGGGCGGACCAAGGCACTCGCCGACCCCAAGATGCGCGAGATGCTTTACTGCATCCGCTGCGGGGCGTGCTTGAACACCTGCCCGGTTTATCGCAAGATCGGCGGGCACGCCTATGGAGGGGTTTACAGCGGCCCTATCGGAGCGCTAGTGACGCCGGAATTGGCGGGCATCGGCCAGGCGCGAGAACTGCCCTTTGCCTCATCCCTGTGCGGAGCGTGCCGCGAAGTCTGCCCGGTGAGAATCAACATTCCGGACCTGCTCCTCCACCTGCGCAGCGAGGCGCAGGAACACGCTCCCCAGCGCACGCCGTCGCTGATACCGGAGCGGCGCATGTTCCGGTTGTGGGCGTGGGGGATGCGCCACCCGCAAATGTACGCACTCGGCACCAGGCTGGCGCGCTGGGGACAGATCCTGCTGGCGCGCCAAGGCTGGGTTCGAAAAATTCCGATTTTCCCCGCTTCCCAGTGGACCCAAGGCCGTGACTTTCCCGCGCTTGCGCCCATGGCCTTTCGCGACCGCTGGAAACAACTTCGCGGCAAGTAAAGAACGCTTTCACTTTTGCCATTGGCGCTTTGCCTTTTGACTTTCTTTTTCGCACTGCCGCGCTGTGCTAATGCCTTCGCGAAGATCTCATCCTTCCATCGAGGTGCACCATGTCCCGCTCTGAATTAATCCGAAAGATTGTTTTGTCCGCAGTTCTCATGGCCATGCCTGCCGGCTGGGCAGTCCAACCGGCTCGCGCCGCAGAGGGCCCGCAACCGCCCACCAACTTGCGCTGTGAATACCTGAAGAACCCTTTGGGAATCGACGTGCGTCAGCCGCGTTTTGCCTGGGTGCTCACCCACACGCAGCGCGGGCAAAAACAGACCGCTTACCAGATTCTGGTTGGTTCGAGCCCGCAGTTTCTCAACCAGGGCAAAGCCGACCAGTGGGACAGCGGCAAGACCGCTTCCGATAATTCCACGCAAGTCGTCTTCAACGGCAAGCCCCTGGAGAGCGGCCATACCTATTACTGGAAAGTCCGCTACTGGGACAATGATGGCAACGCCAGCGAATACAGCCGCCCCGCGAGCTTCGAAATGGGGCTGCTCTCCCCCGATGATTGGAAAGGGCAGTGGATTGGAGGAGCGAATCTGCTCCGCAAGGAGATTACCCTCAACGGGAAGGTGGTTCGGGCGCGCGCGTACGTTACGGCGCTTGGCTACTACGAACTGAGAATCAATGGCGAGAAGGTGGGGTGCAATGTTCTGGACCCGGCGTGGACCACCTACCCGGTGCGCGTCCTGTATTCCACCTATGACATCACCGCACAAATGCGGACGGGGAAGAACGCTCTCGGAGCGATGCTGGGTGGGGGGTGGGCGACGCTCCAGGGAAGCGGTTTCCGCGCTCCCTATAAGCAGCCCGCCTTGTTGCTCCAGGTCAACATTGAGCTCGCCGACGGGAAGACGGTGGCGGTAGCAAGCGACAGAACCTGGAAAGTGACTCCCGGACCCATCATCAGTGACAGCGTTTGGGATGGGGAGATTTACGATGCCCGCCGCGATTTGCCGGGTTGGGACTCCCCAGGTTTCGATGAGTCGTCCTGGAGCGCTGCCGAGACGCTGGAGGGCTCCAAGGGAATTCTCTCCGCGCAAATGATGCCGCCCATTCGCGTCATTGACTCCATCGTCCCCGTGGCCATGACCAGCCCGCGGCCCGGCATGGCTGTGTACGACATGGGCCAGAACTTCAGCGGTTGGGCGGAGCTTCACGTGCACGGTCCGCGCGGCACGGAAGTCCATCTGCGTTTTGCCGAACTGCTTTATGACGATGGCACGATTAATCGCGAAAACCTGGGCGTGGCCAAATCGCGTGACGTCTATATTCTGCGCGGGGAAGGCGAAGAGACCTTCCATCCGCATTTTACCTATCACGGTTTCCGCTACGTGGAGGTCACAGGCTTTCCGGGAACGCCCAGCCTCGATTCTCTGCGCGGGCGCGCCGTGCATACGGCCGTCGAGTCGACCGGTAGCTTCATGGCTTCCAAACCTATCTTGAACCAGCTTCACAAGATCATTCGCTGGTCGGACTTGACCAATCTGCACAGCGTTCCCACGGACTGCGACCAGCGCGACGAGCGCCAGGGTTGGATGGGTGACGCCCAGACCAGCGCTGAAGGCATGACCCTGAACTTCAACATGGCGGCGTTCTACACCAACTTTGTGCGCGATATCCACGACGTGCAGGGTCCGGACGGCACCGTTACCGACACCGTTCCCCATCGCTTCGGACAGCGGCCCGCCGATCCCGCCTGGGGCACGGCTTACCCGGTGATTTGCTGGACTGTATATGAGAAGTATGGCGACCGCCGCATTCTGGAAGAGAACTATGAGGGGCTGAAGAAGTACGTCGAGTTTCTCCACACCCGCGCGCCCGACAACGTTCTGCGTTACAGCTATTACGGCGATTGGGTGGCGATTGAAAAGACCCCCGGCGCGCTGGTCTCTGACTTCTACTACTACTACGACACGCTGCTGCTTGCCAAAATGGCCGGCGTCCTGGGCAATTCCGCCGATATGGCCACCTACACGCAGCTCGCCGCACAGATCAAGGACGCTTTCAATCATGAGTTCTTTGACGTGAAGACGGATAACTACGCGAACGGCTCTCAGACCGCCAACGCCATGCCGCTGTTCCTGGACATGGTGCCCCGTGATCACCGTGGCGCGGTGGAGAAGAATCTCGTCGACAATATCGTTTACGGCCATGATACCCACCTGACGACGGGCTTCATCGGGCTCCGTTACGTCATGCCGGTACTCACCGGGTCCGGCAACACTGAGGTGGAGAACGCCACGGGAAACTCCGATCTGGCTTACGATCTCGCCACGCAGACGACCTATCCAAGCTGGGGTTATATGCTGGCGAATGGCGCCACAACGCTGTGGGAGATCTGGCAGAACAAATCCGGCCCCGCAATGAATTCCCACGACCACCACATGATGGGTAGCGTCGATGCCTGGTTGTACGAGGCCCTGGGAGGGATCAACGCTGAGGCGGAGAACGCCGGCTACCGCCACTTCCGGATCGAGCCGCAAATCGTGCGCGACTTGACCTGGGTGAACTCGACGGTCGGCACGGTGCGAGGCGATATCACCTCCACCTGGACCCACGCGCCGGGCGCCGTGACCCTGGATGTGGATATACCCGTCAACAGCACCGCCAGCGTGTCGATTCCCCAGGACGTCGAGATGACGGGAATTGTGGTCCGGGAAGGCGACCAGGTGGTATGGGAAAAAGGCCATTTCGTGCCCGGCCGGCCGGGCATCAGCGGAGCCAAATACGAGCGCAACCGCGTCATCCTGGAAGTGGGCTCAGGACACTACGCCTTCAAATTGACGGGGGATTGAGAGGTAGCGTATAGTTTGAACAGGGCATCATATTGACATCGTCTCCAGCGCCAGAACAGTGCTGCGGCATGGCGTAGCGGGAGCGATTTCTCAAACTGCGGGCGGGGGTTGAAGAAGATCGCGGTGGCGGCATGAACCTTCCACGGAAGATCTGGGATTGGGTCCGGCGGCAGATTGTCGACGAAGTTCCTGAAGATGATGCCCTCTGTGAGTTCGACTGCCGCAAACCGCAGTGCACCGAAGGAGAATGGGAGACCTGTGAACGCCGCTTGCGGCATGCGGCAGGGGTATTGATGCCTAGGAAGAATCCCGCGTCAGAGGCGATTGTGGAATCAACGCCGGCGAATAAACCCGATCGGGAACCAGACCTGTCGAAACCATAATCGGTTGGCAACGAGTGTAGCGCCGACCTCCGGCGTTGAGGTCTGCGCTTTTCTGGTGACCTCGCGGAGAGCTCTGTATTCTGAGGGTGTGTCGCGCCTGCCTCGCCCCCTTTCTTTCCGACCGACTCTTTTTCATCACGGTGCGCCTACCCGAGCGTCGCCGCAAATTCGACGACACAGATTTCGAGCATGAATGGGTATTCCGGCATGAGTGCGGCGGAACAAATGCGCCGATGCGGGTTAACTATTAACCGGGTAAGCCGCCCCCGGACTTGAGAATGCACATCTGATGAAGAACCGCAGACCTCAACGGCGGAGGTCTGCGCTTGCTTGATTTGAATTTATGACCCTCGCCCCATTGGGGGAGAGGGTGAACCGCAACCGGCGTTTTCATCAGCGGGGGCGGGACGGGTAAGGGGTCACTTGGCCACCCGACGAGCCGACCCGCCTCCACCTACGGAACCTGCGGCGATCTCTCCCGTTGGGCCGCGGCCCACTCGGTGCTACGATCTTCTGCCCGCCGCGCGGGCTGGTGGTAACGATTTCGGACAATTCGACACCCCTCCTCAAAGATTTTTCCTGCCGGTAGCCCATTTGTAGATATCTCTCTTGACACTGGATGAGTCCATGCTAGGCTATCAAGTGGAGGATGGTGTTGTGGTGAAGTCGCGCACCAAAGTGCGAGGTGGCACGGGCGTCGCGCCCGTCGCCGTCATGCCAAGATGGCCACGCCACAAGGGTCGGCACATGCTGAACTGTAGCGCCGACCTTTAGGTCGGCATATGCTGGACTGTAGCGCCGACCTTTAGGTCGGCATATGCTGAACTGAAGTTCAGCACGACAAAAATGGACGCAGTTCTCCACGATGTATCAGAAAACAAAAGGGTTTAATGGTGAAACTTCCCAACATTTCGAAATCTCATCTTATTCAAATGAAAGAAGTTAGTTTCAACTACAGGAGCCGGTGCTAAAAAATGCAGTTTTCCACGATATAACAGAAAATAAAAGGGTTAGTTGTCAACATGGACAATTTGTCAGAAACTTATCTCATTCAAATTAAGAGAGTTAGCTTGAACTGCGAGAGCCGTTGCAAGAAACGCGGGGGGAAAAATGCGGGATAGTCTGGCGATGTTATTGAAAACACATGGAGAAAAAATGTCGCTTTTCGGCCCCACCACGATATTGATGAAAACAAATGAGTTAAAATCAGTCTCTCGCGATGTTGATGAAAATAAAGTGAGTTGTGCGCCGGGTTAAACCGGCAGAAAGCAGAGGATGAAAGATCCTCACGAGAAAGGAGTAGCGAACCGCTCGGCCCCGAGTTTTACGCGGTATGTCGCGAGGCATGCCGTGAAGCGTAAACGGGGGAATAGGTGGGCTGGGTATGGAGCTTCGAAATTTTGCAATCAGGATGCCAACACCCTAACTTCGGCGGAAGGCCACATGACCCGAGGCGATAGCGCGAGCCTTGGGGCAGCCCTGCGTAGTTTAAGACCCCAGACACGCCTAGACACTTTCTGCACGAGAACCGGGAGACCTCGGAGGCACCGGCCACCGTATATCGCGGCCGGTCGGCGGGAAAAGGCGATAGCCGCACAGCCCGTATGCACGTCCCCGAGGAGTCGGACAGCGGCATAGTACCGATGAACCATTCGAACAACGACGGAAGAACGTCGGCGGAGAGGGCGGAGGGAAGGCCGCTGGTCAAGGAGAACGCCCCCTAGCCTCCCACGTACCCGACACCGCGCGGGGATTTCGCGTGTCCCAGGGGTCCTGGGGTGTGTGCGGAAAGCGCAACAGCGCCTCACCGCTATTCATCTGCGACAAGAGCCGTATGCGCTAATGAGCGCCCGTACGGATCCGTGCGGGGGGTACCGGGTAACCGGTATCCCTACTGCGACAGATGAGGGTGCCAAGTGCTGGTGGCTAGGTTGTAGGTTCGGAATTCTGGATTTGCGACTCGGGGTGGGGGTTCTGTGCTAAGTGCGACCACGAAAAGCTCCGTCGCGACTTAGCAGGATTGGGAACAAAAATGCCTCATTGAAAATAGCTGAGCCGCTGACGAATGAGAAACCGGGTTGACAGGCATGAAGGAACAGTTGAAAGTAGGAGTTTCAAATCCGCCACGGGTTGAATTCAACTTTTGAGGAGTTCTGGAACATGAAGCTGGTAACTTATGAGGTCGCCAAACAATCGCGGGTAGGAATAGTGGAAGGCGAGTTCGTTGTGGATATCGCCATGGCGTATAGCACGGTCGCGAGGGGGCGAGTCGCCGACGCCCAGGTGGGAGGGGCGGCAAAGATCCTGCGCACGCTGGGAAGGCCGCCTCGGGAAATGATCGAACTCCTGGGGTTAGGGGAGAGATACCGGAAGGCGCTGGGGGTCATCACCGCGGCCGCCGCGGCGCGCCACAAAAGCCCGAAAGGCCTGCTCACGCCGCTGCGCAAGGCCAAGCTGCTGGCGCCCATTGCCAAGCCCCGGAAGATCACTTGCATCGGGCTCAACTACGCCGACCACGCGCGCGAGCAAGGCATCGAGCCGCCCACCGCGCCGATTTTCTTTCTGAAATCCCACAACACCATCTGTGGCCCCGGCGATCCCATCAAGCTTCCGCCCAACTCCAGCCAGGTGGACTACGAAGCGGAGTTCGCGGTGGTGATCGGCAAGCGCGGCCGTCGCATTCCCGAGAGTGAGGCCCACAAATACGTCGCCGGTTACACTATCCTGCACGACGTCAGTGCGCGCGACATGCAGTTCGGCGACAAGCAATGGTATCGCGGCAAAAGTTGCGACACCTTTGCGCCCACGGGGCCGTGGATCGTCACCAAAGACGAAATCCCTGATCCCGATAACCTCCACATCTCGCTCACGCTCAACGGGGAGACCATGCAGGATTCGAACACCAGCAACCTGGTCTTCAAGGTCCCCTTCCTGATCAGCTATCTCTCCCAATCCGTCACGTGGGAAGTGGGCGATTTAATCTCCACCGGCACGCCCCCGGGCGTCGGAGTTTTTCGCAAGCCTCCCGTCTTCCTGAAGGCCGGCGACAAGGTCAGTGTGATCGTCGAAGGTATCGGAACGCTCACGAACCCAGTGGTCGGACCGTGAAGCTGTCCACTTTTGGTGCATAGGCTGCTCCATGCAACTGCCCGAATTCAAGAATGAGCCCTTAAGCGATTTTAGAGGCAATCCTGAGCATCGCCAGCGGATGGAAACTGCCCTGGAGGAAGTGCGCAAGGAACTCGGCCGCGAGTACGACTTAGTCATCGGCGGCGAGCGCGTCAGGACTGCGGACAAACTCCAATCCCACAACCCCAGCTATCCCGACCAGGCCGTCGGGATCTTTGCTATGGCTGATGCTGCGCTCGCCGACCGCGCCATTCGCACCGCGGATGGGTCTTTCCAGACTTGGAGCCGGGTGCCGGCGGAGAAGCGGGTTGAGTTGCTGTGCAAGACCGCCAAGATTCTGCGTGAGCGCAAGTACACTTACGAAGCTTGGCTGGTCTACGAGGTCGGCAAGACCTGGCCTGAGGCGGATGCCGACGTCGCCGAGGCCATCGATTTCGCCGAGTTTTACGCCCGGGGAATGCTCCGCCTAGCCGCCCCTCAACCGCTCACCCCGGTCCCGGGCGAAAGAAATTATCTGCGCTATATCCCCCTGGGCGTGGGTATCGTCATACCGCCCTGGAACTTTCCCCTGGCGATTTTGGCGGGGATGACGCTGGCGTCCATCGTGGCGGGGAACACGGTGGTGATGAAGCCGTCCAGCGACTCACCCACCATCGCCTACAAATTTTTCGAGGTGCTGGAGGAGGCGGGCCTGCCCGCGGGTGTCGTTAATTTCCTTCCCTGCCCGGGCGCAACGGTGGGGGAGGTACTGGTGGGCCACCCGCGCACCCGCTATGTGGCCTTCACGGGATCAAAGGATGTCGGGCTGCGCATCAACGAGCAGGCGGCCCGGACGGCCTCCGGGCAGATCTGGGTGAAGCGCGTCGTCGCGGAAATGGGGGGTAAGGACTCGATTGTCGTGGCGAGCGATGCCGACCTCGAGGCAGCGGTGGAAGGCGTGGTGGCTTCCGCGTTCGGTTATCAGGGCCAGAAGTGCTCTGCCTGTTCACGCGCCATCGTGGTGGATGAGGTCTATGAGGCATTCCTCTCGAAGCTCCGGCAACGCGTGGAGCAAATCACCGTCGGTCCCGCCGAGCGCGCCGAGAACTACATGGGCCCGGTCATTAACGCCAAGGCCAAGGAATCTATCCTGGAATACATCAATATCGGAAAAAGGGAAGGGCGCTTGATTACGGGGGGCGCGGAAGTTCCCGGCGGTGGGCACTTCCTTCAGCCGACGGTCATCGCGGACGTCCCTCCCAACGCTCGCATCGCCCAGGAAGAAATTTTCGGACCGGTCCTGGCGGTGATCCGGGCAGGGAGTTTTGAAGACGCTCTCGCCATCGCCAATAACACGGAGTACGGGCTGACGGGCGCCGTGTACACCCAGGACCGGCGTAAGCTCGAAAAGGCGACGGAAGAGTTTTTTGTGGGAAACCTGTATCTTAATCGCAAATGCACGGGTGCGCTGGTGGGCGGCCACCCGTTCGGGGGTTTCAACATGTCGGGAACGGATTCCAAAGCCGGCGGGCACGACTACTTACTGCTGTTCACCCAGGCCAAAACGGTCGCCGAGCGGGTATCCTCTAAGGGATAATATACATCGGTTATTGATTCATATCAAATTTAGCATGGCTAACGCCTATAATTATTTGGTTATCTTCTGTGCTTGCATTCTTTCCTCGTTTTCGTATAATCGTGTTGCAGGTGGGGGTATGCAGTTCCATCCAAATTCCTGGAAACACCTATTCAGTCTTGGCAGGTGATGATGGACCAGCCGCCGGATGTTGTCGAACAGGTCAGCCCGCAAGTCCGCATCCAATCGGAGCTGGTGAGGCTCGAATCACAAAAAAGGGAATTCTGGGTCATCGTGGCCTTTGCGGGGACTGTCCTTATTCTGGGTGTCCTGTCATTCTTCTTCCCTCATGGATTTTGGCACGGTAACAGTTTGAACATCAGTCTCTCACCACAAGTTCTTTTTGTGATCATGGTCTTCGCCGTGCTGACATCGCTGTTTTACGTCCGGCGCGAAATGCAGGTCAAAGGGCTGCGGCTCATGAATCTTCAGCAAATCCTCTCCTCCCAGAAGGAGCAGGCTGCCAGCATGGTAGACGCGGTGACCAACGTCTTCACCCGAGGCTTCCTGCATGACCTTCTGCAAGGTGAAATCTCCCGCGCCGAGCGCACCAACCGTTCGCTGGCGCTGCTGATGTGTGATTTGAATAACTTCAAACAGGTGAACGATCGCTATGGCCATCTCATGGGCGACTATGTCCTCTCGCAGATTGCCACGATTTTGAAGTCCTGTGTCCGCGGCTCCGACTATGTCATCCGGTACGGGGGCGACGAGTTTCTGGTCGTGCTCCCCGAAACCGACGAACAAGGTGGCGAGACCGTGCGCCAACGCGTCCACCGCAAAGTCGCCGAATGGGATCAGAGCAACCGCGTGGGGAATTTGCCGATTTCACTCAGCCTTGGCCTGTATCTTCACATCAACGGCCAAACCGCAGAAAAGGATGTGGCGGAAGCCGACGCCCGCATGTACGCGGATAAGCTGGCCACCAAACACGGAGCCATGTTGAATGATACGTCAGCCATCCAGTAAAACCTCTTTTTCTTCGCCTCACCTCTCGGCAGGGGCGTCGATCATTTGACCACTTCCCACTTGTCGAGCCCGAAATCCCAGAGGTCGAGCTGCAGTTTTTCCTGGATAATTTCGCCCATCACGTACTCGCCTGCCTCCAGCGGTAGGACAGGTTTCAGCTTATAAAGGTTGGGGGAGATTTGGGTGCGCTCGAGCGGCACGGTGGTGCGCTGCTCCGTCGCCTTTCCGTCGGCCCCACGTGCGGCTTCCACTTGCTCCACCACACGCAACTCTTTCGTGGTCTTCACGCGCAGCAGTTCGATCTTCGCGCCCAGGCCATCAGCCGACTGAACGTAGATCTCCGGTTGCGGGTTGCTGAGCCGGATGGCGGCCTTCACGCCATCGATGACCACCAGTGAGCGGGCCTTCATGAGCGGGACAGGAACAGCCAGTGCCAGCGCCGCACGTCTCTTGTCAGTAACAACTTCTCCTGCGGACTGCACCATCCGCACCAGCCGCAGGCCCTCGACGGTGTAAATGCCATCCTCGCTCGGAAGGCGGATACCGGGCGCGACTTCCAAGCCCTGGTTCACGGGCTTCTCGAATCGCTGCTGTTGGATTTCTTTCGCGTCTTCGATGTGCTTCTTCGCGGCGGTTTTCTCCTCATCCTGCGCGCGCTGGGTGGCGGTGAAATCCACCTGGTCGGTCGGCACCTCTTCCCACTCCGAACGCTCCAAGCTGTAGTAGCGCACCCGGTCGCCGTGAACCTCGTAGGAAGATACCACCTGATAGCTGCCGTCCTTCATGAAGAGCTTAAGGGATGCCCATGCCTCCTGCGGCATAGCCAGCGCGCTCAGCACTCCCGCCAGGAGAATAAGCATTGTCGGCCGTGAAAGCATGTTCCGGGCCACCCTCGGTTAGATGCGGCGGAAAAGGAAAGCGCTTAGCCCTCGCCCCGCGCGTGGCTTCATTATAGGAGTGAACGGGGAGGCCGCCAAGAAGGTGTCTTGGTAAGGTTGTCTGTCGGCTTTCGCAGCATCGCCCCGCCCTTCGGTGACCGTGAACAGAAACGCACCTTGCGACCTCACTTTCGCGTATGATGTGCGCCATGCGCTGGACGGTCTGGCGAAATCCTTGGCAACCACACTATCTCGGCTTCTTCCTGCTGATGGGCGCGATGACTCTGAATCCCCCTCCAACGCTCGGCCAGGCGAGTTACCAGGCTCGCTTCGAGATGGAAAGATCCGAATACTTGCTGGGTGAGCCGATCTTCTGCGACTTTGTGATTCGCAACACGGGAAGTCAGTTGTTTGGATTCCTCTATCGCTCGCCGAGCCGCGTCCTGGCCCAAGACCACGAGCAGGAGCCACATTTCCTGGTAAGGAACTCGCGGGGGGTGAATCTGCCCGATTCTGGACCCCAACCCTGCGGAGGCGCGCGAGGTACCGTCGTGTACGGCTCGGTCACGCTCCCCGCCGGGCAAACCCATACTGAACGATGGCTGCTGAATCAGTGGGCACGCTTCACATCCCCAGGCCGCTTCCAGGTGCGCGCCGAGCGGCGACTCACGCTGCGGGCGCTCAATCCGCAAACCGGGGAATTCCTCGAAAAACCCGCCGCCTTTGCGCTGGCTCTGGATGAACTCAGCTTTGAAGTGAAGTCCTCCACCGCCGCCCAGATCGAGACTGTTTTCAAACCGTATCTGGAGAAGATCCGGAACCCTAAAGACCCCGACCCGGCGGAGGCCGTGTCAGTCGTCACCACTCTGCCAAAAGCTTTCTTTATGGAGCAGTTGGTTGCCATGGCGAACACTATCAAGCCTGACCGCTGGGACCGCCGCGACGCCCTTAATGGCTTGGCGCGGTTGGATACGCCCACCGCCTGGCAGGCCATTCTAAAGACTGCTCGCGGTGCAATGCCCACGACCAATTCCGAAGGTAAAGCTTCTACGGAGGGAGTTGACGATGCCGTGCGCTCCTATGCCGTGCTGTTGTTAGCAGAGAGAGCAGATTCTGCGTTCCTTCCCACCCTGGTGGAAATGCTCTCCAGGAGTGCCGAACCGCTGCGCGGAGATATCCTGCACGCCCTGGGATTCTTTCATGATCCGCGAGCCTACCGTACACTTTTCGATTACCTTCATGCTGCGCAGGTGACCGACCGGATGAATTCCATCCTGGGCTTGAAAAATCTGGGCACTCGGGAGGTCATTCCTCCCCTCATCGCCATGCTCAATGATCCGGAACCGCAGGTCCGCCAGGTTGCAAACTTCGCCCTGGAGGGCCTGACGGGGCACTCACTTGCCCTTCCCGCGAACCCCTCGCGCCTGGAATGGGAGCGCGCCGAAAACAACTGGCACGCTTGGTGGCGCGAACACGGTGGTACCTTTGTCCCTCCGCGTCCCGCTGCTTGCCACGACTGGTAACCGGCGCCACCCCGCTCCAGAGTTGACCTCCCAGAAACCAGTTGCATGGGTCTTCGAAACGGAGCAGAATAGGAGAGTAGAACGCTGTTCTTAGGCATCCAGCCGGAGGGACAGTCCGCATCGTTCGACGCGGCGGGCGGCGGCTCGCAGTAGAGCCTGAAGCAGCAGAGCAAAAAGTAGGTCGAACCGAAGCGGGACCTCAAGTAGCTATCCTTTGCCATTCACCCCGATCTGGAGAGGTTTCATTGGAGCCAGGTTCCCAGCTCTTCCCAAGCTATTCTCTTTCTGTTGACAAGTTTCACGACCACTGTGGAGTTTTTGCCGTCTATGGTCACCTGGACGCCGCAAAGCTCACTTACCTGGGTCTTTATGCCTTACAGCATCGGGGACAGGAAAGCGCCGGGATCGCAGTTTCCGACGGCGATAACTTGACCTGCGTGAGAGGCATGGGGCACGTGGATGAGGTCTTTCCGAAAGAGGTTATCCAGGGTCTGCCGGGGCGGCACGCCATCGGCCACACGCGTTACTCCACCGCTGGCGACACGGATCTGAAGAACGCCCAACCGCTGAAGGTGAGCTGTCATCGGGGCCAAGTGGCGCTTGCACACAACGGCAACTTGGTCAATGCCAGCGTGATCCGTAGGGACCTCGAGAGCCGCGGCGACATCTTCCAAACCACCAGCGACACGGAAGTCATCCTGCATTTTTTTGCCCGCTCGCGGCAAGCGGGAACTCCGGAAGCGGTCGCTGAAGCCCTCGACAAAGTGGTGGGAGCTTACTCCTTGGTGATGCTCTTCAAGGATGCGGTTTACGGAATCCGCGACCCGCGGGGCTTCCGCCCGCTCAGCTTGGGGCAATTGGACGGCGCCTACGTCCTGGCGTCAGAGTCTTGCGCGTTTGACCTGATCGACGCGAGGTTTATCCGGGACGTAGAGCCCGGTGAGATGGTGATCCTGGATTCCCGGGGCGTGACGTCTTTGCGTTTTGCGCCTCCCGCCCAGGCGGCACAGTGCATCTTCGAGCACGTTTACTTCTCCCGCCCGGACAGCGTGGTCTTTGAACGTCCCGTCCAGGAAAGCCGGGAGATGCTGGGCCGCTACTTGGCGCGTGAACATCCCGTAGACGCCGACCTGGTCGTCCCCGTTCCGGACTCGGGGGTTCCTGCCGCCACAGGGTTTGCCTCGGAATCCGGCATCCCCCTCAAGATCGCCCTCATCCGCAATCATTACGTAGGACGCACTTTTATTGAGCCCAGTCAGGCGATCCGCGACTTCGGGGTGAAGCTCAAGCTCAACCCCGTGCGCAGCTTGTTAGAAGGCAAGCGCGTGGTGCTGGTAGACGATTCGATCGTGCGTGGAACAACCAGTCGCAAGATTGTGCGCATCGTAAGGGAGGCGGGGGCTCGTGAGGTGCACATGCGGATCAGTTGTCCGCCCACGGTGTCGCCTTGCTTTTACGGTATTGATACCCCGACCAAGAAGGAGTTGATTGCGGCCACCCATTCGGTGGAAGAAATCCGTGAATACCTGGGCGCGGATACTTTGGGTTATCTCTCGGTTGAGGGGCTGCGGCGCGCGGTGGGTGATACCGAAGGCCGTTTTTGCCTCGCTTGTTACACCTCCAATTACCCCACGGCTATCCAAGAACCGCTGATCGCCTTACGCAATCGGGATTGAGTTTGATGGAAACCTCGGAATCCAAGCCGCAAGAAACTTCTGCCCCTGAGCCGACGGTGGAAGTCAAAGTCACGAAGCCAGATCACCAGGAATCCGTGTGGGACACACTCCGGTCGTTGTTGATCGTTCTGGTCGGGGTTTTTTGCATTCGCACCTTTGTGGCGGAAGCCACGGTGATTCCCACCGGGTCGATGGAGCGAACCATCCTGATTGGTGACCACGTTTTTCTAGACAAACTGCTCTACGGTCCCCGGCTCCCCTATACCTCGCTGCGCTTGCCGCCACTCAGGGAGGTTCATCGTCAGGAAATCGTGGCGTTTCGTTACCCGCGCAATCCCTCCGTGATGTTTGTCAAGCGGGTGATTGGCGTGGGCGGCGACGTGGTGAAAATCCACAACAAGAAGGTCTACGTCAACGGACAGCCTCTGTTCGAGCCCTATGCGCAGTACCAGTTTTCCGCCATGCTGCCTTTGCGCGACGAGTTCCCTCCCACGCCGAGCTTACTGGAAACCTTGCCGGCCGCCTGGGGGCTTGACCCTACCTGGGCTCGCGAAATGCCTGGATACATTCGCAACGATGGCCTGCACGTCCCCCCCGGCTACCTATTCACGATGGGCGACAATCGCGACAACTCGTTGGACAGCCGCTTCTGGGGATTCGTTCCTCTCGAAAACGTTGTGGGCGAGCCGTGGTTCGTATATTGGTCCTACGATGCGCCGAGCAAAGACTGGACGGCGGAAAATTTGGCGATGCGACTGAAATTCGACCTTTCGATTCTCTGGAACTTTTTTGGGCGCACCCGCTGGTCAAGGACAGGCCGGACCTTCTAGTCTGCCGGGTTCCTACTGCCTTCCTTCACGAATCACCCTGGAAAGGAAAACGGCCCTCCTAAGCGAGCGGCGTGTGCTAATATTTCCTACCGCAGCTTGCAACCTTCTATGCGCTACCGCGATGCCGGCGTTGATATCGATTCCGCCAGCCGGGCTAAGGCTCGCATCAAGCAATTGGCGCGCAGTACCTTCAACCCGCGTGTTCTGAGAGAGGTCGGTGCCTTTGGCGGTTTCTTCTCCGTGCATGGCCTCCCGCGCGATGGCGTGCTGGTGTCAAGTGTTGACGGGGTCGGCACCAAGCTCAAGATTGCATTTGCGCTTGACCGCCACGACACAATCGGAGCGGACTTGGTCAACCATTGCGTTAATGACGTCGCTGTGCACGGCGCTCGACCCTTGTTCTTCCTCGATTACTTGGCGACTGGGAAGATGCAGCCGCCGGTGGTGACCGAGGTCGTCCGCGGCATTGCACGCGCCTGCCGCAAGGTAGGCTGTGCGCTCGTGGGTGGCGAGACCGCGGAAATGCCAGGATTCTACCCTGAGGATGAGTACGACCTCGCGGGGTGCATTGTAGGTTGGGTAAGACGAAGCAAAATCATTGACGGCGGCAGCATCCGGCCGGGAGACGTGATCCTGGGATTGCCCTCGCTCGGCCTGCACACCAACGGTTACTCGCTGGCCCGCAAAGTACTGCTCGAGAAGGAAGGTCGCGAATTGAGCGAGCATATCCCCGAACTCGGCCGGAGCCTTGGCGACGAACTGCTCGCCCCGCACCGCTGTTATTGGCCGGCGATTCAGCCGCTGCTCGCCCGTGACTGGCTGAAAGGTTTAGTGCATATTACCGGCGGGGGCATTACTGACAACACCCCGCGGATTCTCCCCAGCGGCACCCGAGCGGAAGTCCGCCTGGGAAGCTGGCCGGTGCTGCCCATCTTCGACCTGATTGCCAAGTGGGGGAACGTCCCTGAGGACGATATGTTGCGTACGTTCAACATGGGCCTGGGTATGCTCTTGATCGTTTCCCAAAGGGCATTGGCAAAGGTCGTCGCGGCCCTCAAAGGGCGCCGCGAGAAATTCTGGACCGTCGGGCGCATCGTCCGCGGCCGGCCCGGTGTAAAGTACCTGGACGCCTAGAATCGGGCCCTTGCCAAACTTCCTATCGACGTTGGTTCCAGAATCCCGTTGCGAGTAGCTTCCATGAAAAAACTTGGAATCCTCCTCTCTGGTCGTGGTTCAAACTTTGAGGCTATCGCGCGCAACGTGCAGGCGGGTAAAATTCCGGCGGAAATCGCCATCGTGATCAGCAACAAGGAAGACGCGCTGGGCTTGGCTCGGGCCAGGGAGTGGGGGCTGACGACACGCTTCATCCCGTCCAAGGGCAAAGAGCGTGAAGCGTTCGACCGGGAAGTTTTGGGCGTGTTGAGGCACTTTCAGGTTGACTTGGTCTGCCTGGCAGGATTCATGCGCATTCTCAGCCCTACCTTCGTGCGGGCATTTCCCCGTCGCATCCTGAATATCCACCCCGCCTTACTTCCTTCTTTTCCGGGAGAAGATGCGCAAAGACAGGCGTTCGAATACGGCGTCAAATTCACCGGCTGCACCGTTCATATCGTGGACGAAGGTGTGGACACGGGCCCCATTGTTTGCCAGGCCGTTGTACCGGTGCTGGATGGCGACACGGCGGAGACCCTCGCGGCGCGCATCCTCAAAGAAGAGCATCGCATTTATTCCGAAGCGATCTGCCTGCTGCTCGAAGACAAGCTGCGGTTTGAGGGCCGCCGCGTGCTGCGGAAGTGAAATCTAGCCAAGGGAGAGGGTGCTCGACGGAGGAGGGTGAGCGAACCCGATGACTATCAATGAACAACTCGCTTATCTCACCAAGGGCGCGGATGAAACCATCCGCGAGGAAGAACTCAAGGCCAAGCTCGAGCGCTCAGCGGAGAGTGGCAAGCCGCTACGCGTGAAGGCCGGGTTTGATCCCACGGCTCCGGACATCCATCTTGGCCACACGGTGCTCATCCGCAAGCTGAAGCACTTCCAGGATCTCGGGCACACGGTGATTTTTCTGATTGGCGATTTCACCGGGATGATCGGCGACCCTTCCGGCCGCAACGTGACGCGCCCTCCTTTGACACCGGAGGAGATCGCCGCGAACGCAGAAACCTACAAGAAACAGGTCTTCAAGATTCTCGATCCGCACAAGACCGTTGTGGACTTCAATAATCGCTGGCTCGGCAAGCTCACGGGGCGTGACTGGGTAACGCTTTGCTCCAAGTACACCGTGGCGCGGATGCTGGAGCGCGACGACTTTTCGAAGCGCATGAAAGAGCAGCGGCCCATCTCCATGCACGAACTCCTCTACCCGCTCTCGCAGGCGTACGATTCCGTGGCGCTCGAAGCTGACGTCGAACTGGGTGGTACCGATCAGAAGTTCAACTTGCTTGTCGGCCGGGCCATTCAGCCGGAGTATGGGCAGGAGCCGCAGGTCATCATGACCATGCCCATCCTGGAAGGGCTCGACGGCATTCAGAAGATGTCGAAGTCACTGGGCAATTACGTGGGTATCAATGAGCCGGCTGCCGAGATGTTCGGTAAGCTCATGTCGATCTCGGATGAGATGATGTGGCGGTATTACCTGCTGCTCACCGATATGACCCCGGCGGAAATCGAGGCACTGAAGACATCGGTGGAATTCGGAGAAAATCACCCGCTCGAGGTGAAGAAAGCCCTGGCACTCCGCATCGTCGCGGACTTCCACAGCGCCGCTGTCGCCACTCAGGCGCAGAAAGATTTTGAAGCGCAGTTCAGAGACAAGCGGCTGCCCGCTGAGGTAGTGGCGCAGGCATTCATTCTCAATACACCGACCAAGCTGTTCCGTCTGCTGGTGGCGTGCGATTTCTTCCCCTCCAACGCCGAAGCCCAACGCAAGATCAAGGAAGGCGCCGTCTACATGGCGACTCCCGGTTCAGACCCGCCAATCTGGGAGCGCCTAACCGATCCCAACATGGAATTCAGTTCCAGCAAGCACTCCTCGGTGATTTTCCGAATCGGCCCGCGTCGCGTTTATCAGGTTACGTTCACGCCACATCCGCCAAATGCGGAACCATGAGGTCGACTTGCGACTTATTTTCTCGCTTAGACGTAGAATGGGTAATGTCCCAAAAGTACGTTGGCTTTAGGGATTGATCTTCGTTTTTCCGGATAGTACTATCGCTTTAATGAACCGTCCTGCTGGTTTTTTGGTACTTGCCGCGATCCTGGTTTCTGGCTGCTCTAAGGAAACCCCAGAATCATCAAATCCCCCCGCCGAACAAAATCTTGCGATAACGCTTGGTGGATTCATTCAAGGAGGAGATGAGCACCAAACCGTTGATGGAGTTTGCAGGCTGGACAGACCGCGCATTTCGATGACGTGTGATATCTATAACGGGTTGCCACAATGGAACATCACGGAACTGTCGATTAGGATTACATGGTCTCCTTACTCCGATTCCGATGTTAGGGACTTTCGGGAGAGAATTTCGATTCCCAGTCTGACAAGCGGCACGGTAAGTTTTCCACTCGGGTTACAGTTACCGGATGATACCGTCATCGAAGGCCGTGTGTTAAATCACTGGAGTTGGATTGTAGCTGCCGCGAAGGGAGTTCCAGCCGCTCGCGCCCCTACCCAGTAGTCCCTTATGGGCAAGGAAAAGCCGCGGACCTACAAAACAGGTCCGCGCTACACGCTCTCCCTCCCTCGCCAAGGTGCACAAGAACCGGGTTTCCGCCGCTGTTTTTCCTGTGCCAGAATGAGAGGCAGGCGAATCTAATCAAGGACCAGGCTGTGAGTCACTACTGGGACGAGGTTCCTTGCGCGGCCATGATTTTGCAGGAGGAAGAGCATGCCGGAGATCACCGAGTCATTCCTACGCGAACAATTGCTCGCGCGACGCCAAACACTGGAGGCCGCTGCGAGCTCGGCTGCTTTGCAGGATGGCATCGTTCAACTCTTGAACGAAGTAGACGCTGCCCTGGCACGTATGGAGGCAGGAACCTACGGCTTTTGCGAGGCCTGCCATGAATCCGTCGAGCAAGACCGGCTCCTCGCTGACCCCTTAGTTAGGTTATGTCTCGACCATTTGAGTGCAGGTCAACGCCGCGCGCTGGAGCAGGACCTGGAGCTCGCGGGCCGCCTCCAGCGAGGGCTGCTGCCAGAAACGAATATGAGATTCGGTGGTTGGACCGTGTCCTACCACTACCGGCCGCTGGGCTTGGTGAGTGGTGACTACTGTGACCTCGTCGCGGGCGAGAATGGGTCAACAAACCTATTCTTTGCTCTGGGGGATGTGTCGGGGAAAGGTGTGGCGGCATCCCTGCTCATGTCACAATTGCACGCCATATTTCGTACCCTGACGGGAACGGATCTTCCTGCCCAAACGCTCGTCGAGCGCGCGAGTCGTATCTTCTGCCAGACTACGATGTCCACGTTTTTTGCCACTCTCATTTGCGGCCGGGCGGATTCATCGGGGGGGATAGAGTTGTGCAACGCCGGGCATTGTCCCGCGCTGGTAGTTCGGCGTGGGGGATTTTTGCGCTTGGAGGCTACAGGCGTCCCGCTCGGCATGTTCTGCGACGGGCGCTACTTCACGCGGCAAGCCCCACTGACTCCTGGCGAAACTCTATTCCTCTATACGGATGGTGTCTCTGAAGCGCGATCCGCTCAGAACGAAGAATATGGCGAAATGCGGTTGGTGGAGTTCCTGAGGCAGCGACCGGATTTACCACCGGAAGCACTGATTCGTGCCTGCCTGGATGATTTGAATGCCTTCTGTTCCGGACAGCCTCTGCTTGACGACCTCACAATCATGGCGATTCAACGCACTCATTAGCGGAGGTACCTGTCATCACGCATGCAGAGCAGTTTGTCCGGCGGATGCCGGGAAGGGCCTCTTGCTGTAAATGCGAATAAGAACCGCGCATAGAATGCCCGGCCTTGACTTCTCCCCGCCAACCCTGCATTCTTCCCTTACGTAACCGTGAGAATTATCATTCTGCTCAATCCTGCCGCGAGGCGTGGCAAGGCGCGCCGTCTGCTCAAAAGTGTGCTCAAGGTCTTCCGCCAGAAAGCCGCTCACTTCCAGGTCCACGAAAGTCGAGACTCTCTACACTTGACTGAACTGGCACGCCAGGCGCGTAATGAAAAGCCCGACATGATCGTTTCCGCCGGCGGCGATGGAACACATCATGACGTCATCAACGGACTTTTCGGATCGGATATTCCGCTCGGACTGCTGCCCATGGGGACGGGTAATGACTTTGCAACTGGCGTCGGTATGCCTCGTGACCTCCCTAGCGCCGCCCAGGCGCTCCTGAACGGCCAAATTCGCAAAGTGGATCTCGCCCGCGCTGGGCAGGAGGTTTACGCCTGTATTGCAGGAGTAGGATTTGACTCCGTCGTCAATCGTTATACCAACGAGCATGCGCATTGGCTGCCCGGATCAGCTGCATACGTCTGGTCGCTCCTGTGCTGCATGAAGGATTATCGACCGCAGCGGCTTGAGATTACAGTCGATGACGCCTCGTTTTCTGAAGAGGTTCTGTTTGCGGTAGTGGGAAACAACGCTTCTTATGGCGGCGGCATCAGGCTGGCGCCGCGCGCGAAACTCGACGACGGCCTCTTAGATGTTTGCATCGTGCCCTATATAGGCCGTTTCGAGCTGCTGCGGTGGTTGCCACGTGCCTACCGCGGTGAACATCTGCGTCACCCACGAATTCGGTACTTGCAGGCGCGCCGAATCACTTTGCGTTCCACATCGCATCTGGAATTATTTGCGGATGGGGATTTCCTTCAGGATTTGCCGATCACGATCGAGGTGATCCCTCGTGCTTTACGGGTTAAGGTTCCCGGATGAGGAGTAAGAAATAATCACGGACACGCTCGCACCGCGGATTATCGAGCGAGCGCACGACACCGCTCGAATCGCCGCCGGGAACAAGATTGCAGTATCTATCAGTGTTTTGCAGCGGGGATGGTGAGGTTTAGCACCGGACGTGATCGTATATCGATAGAACTGACCTGCCGGACTTCGGAAGATGACCCCTTGAACGTGGCTTTAACCGTGTAATCGTGCGAAGGCATAAGGTCCGCATACTGGTACTGGCCTCCCTCTTGGGAGTAGATCTCCAGCACCTTCTTGGTCTGAAGGTCGGTTAGCTCGACCGTCGCACCTTCAATCCCATTTCCCGCCTCGTCCATCACTACGCCGGAGACGGTTTTTGTGGGAGGTTTTTTCTCCTTCGCAAACCCTTCCGGAGACCACGGGATCAACGTTCCGAGCAAAAGCACGGCCGCGATCGAAGCCGCTTTGCTCACCGTACTCCGAGATTCATCTCTCCTGTGCCGCCACCCGAGCAGTCCACCGATCGTTGAAAGGTGTGAATTCACTCTACCAGGCCTCTTCTTCCTCTTCGGCTTCTTCGCTGGAAATGACGTCGAGTTCCACCGGGTTGGTGTTCACCACTTCGAGCTCTGCTCCGCATTCGGGGCAATCCATCATCGCGCCTTCTTCAACATCATCTTCGACTTCGATCGCGGCCTCGCACTCCGGGCAATGAGCCATAATCCACCCCCCAAAAAGAACTCCCTTTCCCCAGAAGAAGAGTCTATTCATTTCCAAAGATGAAGTCCAGCGGGTCATCGACTTCAAAAGGATGGGGTAAGTGATCCCTCTAATGCCGCAGTCAGTTTCCCCGTCTCGCCGGTGTGTTCGCGACCTCCCCAGCTTATCGGCCCTGTTCGATTTGACCTACATGGCTTTTTGATTTTAATTCCAACTGGCTCTTCCCAACCATGCCTGCGCCGCGTTACTCTTTAACATTCTCCGAGAAGATCAGGGAATCGACGATTTCGAGGTTCACTATGAAGGACGATCTCAAATTCGCCACGCTCGCCGTGCATGCAGGGGAAGCCCCTTGCAAAGTCACCGGCGCTATCGACCCACCCATCTATCAATCAACGACTTTCGCGGCCGCGGATTCCGATGAAATGGCCGCATTGTATGCCGGCGAGAAACCCGGATACACGTACACGCGTTACGGAAACCCCACGGTCCACGCGTTCGAAGAAAAAATTGCAGCACTCGAAACGGGCGAGGCCGCGCTCGCCTTCGGCTCCGGCATGGCGGCTATCTCTTCCGCGATCCTGGGATATGTGAAAGCCGGTGATCACGTGGTGGCGGCGCGATCCCTTTATGGCGCCACCTACGATTTCCTCAACCGGATACTCCCTACCCTGGGTGTCTCCACAACGTTTGTGCAATCGACCCGCTCCGAAGATTTCGAAAAGGCGATTCGGCCCACGACGCGCCTGATTTACCTGGAGACGCCCAGCAATCCCGTCCTGGAGATCCTGGATATCGCCGCGCTGGCCGGTATCGCGCGTTCGCATGGTATTCCTTCCATGATGGACAACACCTTCGCCTCGCCGGTGCTTCAGCAACCCCTCAAGTTGGGGGTCACGGTGGTGGTTCATGCCGCGACCAAGTACCTGTGCGGGCACGGTGACGCGATGGGAGGCGCCGTGATTGGCCCCCAGGATTACATCAACCATCTCAACCTTGATATCCTGCGCGACTTCGGCGGGGTCATGAGTCCTTTCAATGCCTGGCTGATCCTGCGTGGCATTCACACCCTTCACCTGCGCGTTCCAGCGCAATGCGCAAACGCCGAGAAAATTGCGGAGTTCCTGGCTCAGCATCCCAAGGTGGAGCACGTCAACTACCCCGGCCTCCCCACTCATCCCGGCCACGACCTTGCCAAGCGGCAGATGAAAGGCTTTGGGGCCATGATGAGTTTTGAGGTCAAAGGAGGCTACGAAGGCGGTAAGCGAGTTATGGATCGAGTCAATATTTTTGCCCGCGCCGCGAGCCTTGGCGATACGCGTTCGCTGATCGTGCACTCCGCCTCCACCAGCCACCGAGCCGTTCCGCGCGAGCGGCGGCTGGCGATCGGGATCACAGATGGTTTGGTGCGGCTCTCGGTGGGGGTCGAGGCCGTGGAGGACCTGATCCTGGACCTCTATCGGGCACTGGCCGCCTGAATCTGCTGCGGCAAGCGGTCCAGGGTTGGCGAGCACTTCACAACGGCAAGCGCAGCCGTGCCTCGCACCCACGCCGGTCCTTCCGATTTTCCAACGTCAGGCTCCCGCCGTGGGCCTCCGCGATTTGCCGGCTCAAGACCAGCCCGATTCCGGAACCGGTGGGCTTGGTGGTGAAGAAGGGGACGAAAAGATTGGAAGTGTTCGCCAAGCCTGGCCCTTCATCCTGAATACAAACCTCGAGCTGATCGCCCTGGCGAGTCCAGCCCAACGAGACGCCGCCACCCGTTTCGAGCGCTGCATCCACCGCATTGCGGAGCAGATTGATGAGAAGCTGCTCCAACTGGTCGGCATCCGCTCGAACCGTCAGCTCAGGGCCGGGCATGAGGGTTATTGATGTTCGGCTCTCAAGTCCGACAACGCGGCGCACCAGGTCGCCCGCTTTCACCGATTGTAGCTTCGGGCTCGGCAGCCGGGCCAGCCGGGCGTAGGCTTCCATGAAGCGGCTCAACGCCGCCGCCCGCGCCTCGATCACCCCCAGTCCGCCACGCATGTCGTCTTCCCAATCTGCCGGCCGCGGCTGGCGGTCCAGCATTGTCTCCAGCGTGCCGGCCATCGACTTGATGGGCGCGAGGGAATTATTGAGTTCGTGGCCGAGGACGCGGATCAGCCGCTGCCACGCCTGACGCTCTTCCTCGCGCAGGGGCCGGTTCAAATCCGTCAGGACCAAGAGTTCGTGCGGCATCCCGCTCTCCCGAAAAGCGCTGCGCCGCATGGCCCAGCGCCCTGTGCCCCCGGGAAAGGAAATCGTTATAGTCCGGACGGGTTCTCCTTCCAGGCAATCCGCCAAACCCAATTCTGCCGAGGTGCATCCCAGAATGCGCTCGCTGGGCTGACCCAGTAGCCGCTCACCCGCGCGATTCATCAGCCGCAGCCGCTGGTCGCCATCAAAGCTGAAGACGGCAACGTCGATCTCCTCCATGACTTTGCGCAAGAGGGCCGTCGCCTCCAGGGCGCCCAGCCGGCGCCCGCGCAGCGCGTCGCCCAGGGCGTTCACTTCCAGCATCACTTCGCCCAGAGCGTCGTCGGGCCGTGCACCGCGCGCGCGCAGGGAGTAGTCCTCTTCGCGCAGAGCCGACAGAAGGTTGGAAAGTGTTTGCAGAGGATAGACCAAACGGGAACGCAGGGAAAATGCCGCGCCGAGCCAGAAGAGGACGACCAAAGCGGTCAGGGTCCAACGCGTAGCGCTTGAGTAGTCCCCGAGCCACAGCAGAAGAACCGTCGCCAGAACGGCGGGAAAGCCCGCCAACAAGGCGAAGGACAGCATCCGGACTTCAAACCGCATCCGGCGGCGTGGGGACTGCCGCGGAGGGCGCGCGCTTGTCGCTGCCAAATCATTTGCCATGCGGTCATCACAAACCGTATTTCTTGAGCCGGCGATAGAGCGCGCTTCGGCTCAGCCCCAGACCGTCCGCGGCCGCGCTCACGTTTCCCTCATACCGAGCCAGGGCCTTTTTGATGAGGAGGCACTCCACATCTTCCAGGCTCATCTCTTCCAGGCGGCCAGCACCTTCTCGCGCCGTCCGCAAAGCCAGGTCACTGGAACGCACCAACTCACCCTGCGCCATCAGAACGGCGCGCTCCACGGCGTGCTCCAACTCGCGGACATTACCGGGCCAGGCGTAGTCGAGCAGCGCCTGCATCGCCGCGCTCTCAAAACTGGTCAGGCGTTTTCGATATCGCTGGGCGAACTGGCGGAGGAAATAGTTGGCCAGCAGTGGCAAGTCTTCGCGCCGCTCTCGCAAGGGCGGCAGATGTATTTCGATGGTGTTCAGCCGGAAGAGCAGGTCTTCGCGGAACCGGCCAGCCTGGACCTCCTGCGCTATTTCGGCATTGGTCGCCGACAAGACACGCACATCCACGCGGCGGGTTTTCGATGATCCCACCCGCTCCAATTCCCCGGTTTCGAGCACACGCAAAAGTTTGGCTTGCAGATTGAGCGGGACATTGGCGATTTCGTCGAGAAAGAGGGTTCCTCCGTCGGCCAGTTCGAACCGGCCGACGCGGTCCATTTTGGCGTCGGTGAAGGCGCCCTTGACGTGGCCGAATAATTCACTTTCGAAAATGCCTTCCGAAAGCCCGCCGGCATTCACCGTGACCATGGGCCGCAAGGCGCGTTCGGAGAGCGCTTGCAGAGTTCGCGCAATGACCTCCTTGCCCGTCCCGTGCTCGCCGGTAATCAGCACATTCGCATCGGAGGGCCCCACGCGTGCGAGCATGTCCAGCACGGGCCGCATGGCCGGAGATTCCGCGATCAGGGTAGGCCGGCCTTCCGCGCGCAGCAGACGATTCTCCGCCTGCAAACGCTGCCCTTCGCGCAAGGCGTGGCTCAACTCCACTTGCGTCCGGAGAATCGCCAGCAGGCGGGTGTTGTCCCAGGGCTTTTCGATAAAATCCCGCGCGCCGCGCCGCATTGCCTCGACCGCGAGGCCCACACTTCCCCAAGCCGTCATGACCACGACAGGAAGCGTACTGTCGGCCGCCTGCAAGCGCGTGAGCGTATCCAGACCTTCCTGGCCGGAGGTGGTGTCGCGCGCGAAGTTGAGGTCCATGAGCACCAGGTCGAAGTCCTTCGACCCCACCGCCGCCAGGATACCACCCGGCGAACTGGTGGCTTCGGTTTGATAGCCCTCGCCCTTCAGCAACAGGCGCAGGGCCTCCAGGATGTCGGGTTGATCGTCAGCGATGAGGATTCGGGTCATTACCATTGCCGATTGTCGATTGCCGATTGACAGCGTAGATTTTCAATCGACAATCGTCAATCGAAAATCGGCAATCAAATGATTAACGCCTTTCAATCGACAATCGACCATCGTCAATCGACAATTACGAAATCCACCCATCCTGGAGCTTGATGATCCGGTTGCCGTACGCGGCGTTCGCCTCCGAGTGGGTCACCTGGATGATGGTGGTCCCCTCGTTATTCAACTTTTTGAACAATTCCATGATCTCCTTCCCCTGGCTGGAATGCAGATTGCCGGTGGGCTCATCGGCAAGAATCAATTTGGGTTTGGCAATCACCGCGCGCGCGACGGCCACCAACTGTTGCTGCCCGCCGGAGAGCTGGCTGGGGAAGAGGTCCTTTTTTCCGACGATTTGAAACCGGTCCAGGGTATCAGCCACCAACGCTTGTCTCTCCGACGACTTCACATTCCGATAGGAGAGCGGAATATCCAGATTCTCCGCCACCGTCAGGCTATCCAGCAGGTGGTATTGCTGAAAAACAAAACCCATGTAGCGTTTGTTGAGCTCGATGCGTTTCTTGGGTTCGAGCTTATGGACGGCTTGTTCGAGGAAGAAGAATTCTCCCTCCCAACCGCTGTCAAGCATTCCGATGATACTGAGGAGCGTTGACTTCCCCGCCCCCGACGGCCCCATGATGGTGATGAACTCCCCCTCCCGGATGTCCAAGTTGATGCGCCGCAACACCCAATAGCGCCCTCCCGCCAAGGGGTAGTATCTTTCCAGGTTCTGCGTTTTGATCATGATCGGTCCTCATTCATTGACATCTTGATGCACGTCGTATATGCTTTTGCATATGAAACGAACCACATTGACGCTTGATGATCAACTTCTCCTGGCGCTGAAGAGGAAAGCTTCCGAAGAGGGCCGGACCCTCCAGGCGGTAACCAACGACCTTCTTCGGCGCTCCCTGACGGCGAGCCCGCAGAAACGCTATCAGTTGCGCCTTCGAGGTTGGAAGGCGGCCGAACAACCCGGGGTCGACCTGCTTGACCGGGGCTCGCTGTTTGATCTCATGGATGGGCGTTAGCGCGTGCAAGCGATTGACACGAACATCCTCATTTGTGCCGAAGTTGCATCGAGCCAGTGGCACAAGGCCGCGCTCCGGCTGCTTCGGGGTTTGGCGGAAGGGGCGCTCCCCTGGGCGATTCCCTGGCCTTGCCTCTATGAATTCCTCCGGGTGGTTACTCATCCCCGAGTTTTTCATCCTCCTGTTCCGCTCCCGGTCGCCTTGGAGGATTTGCAACGAGTGCTGGCGTCCCCTTCTCTCTTTCTGCTTGCCGAAACAGCACGCCACGCTTCCGTGCTGGACCAAACCATTCGCCAAGCCGGCTCGACCGGTAATTTGATTCACGACGCTCACATTGCGGCTCTTTGCCTCGAACACGGCATTTCTGAACTCATTACGGGAGACCGCGACTTCAGCCGGTTTGCGGGGCTCAAAACCATCAACCCGTTTGCCAGCGCATAGAGATTGCCGGTTGACGGTTGTCTCTCCCCGCCCCGGGTTCCTGCTTGTCACTAACCACTATCCACTGCCTTACTCGTACCTGAGCGCCCCCATGGGATCAATCTTGGTCGCCCGGCGCGCGGGGACGTAGCAGGCCAAGAGCGCGACGGCAATCAACAACAGCGAAACGATTATGAAGGTCAGCGGGTCAGTGGGTTTGACGCCGTAGAGCAAGCTCGAGAGAAAGCGCGTTAACGCCAAGGCGCCCAGAATGCCAATCCCAACACCTATCAATGCCAGCTTGAATCCCTGCCCGACCACCAGTCTCAGCACGTCGCTACGCTCTGCGCCAAGTGCCATGCGAATGCCGATTTCGTGCGTCCGCTGCGTGACGGCGTAGGAGGTTACGCCATAGATTCCCACTGCCGCCAGAATCAGCGCGGTGATTCCGAAGAGGCTCAGGAGCATGGTTTGGTAACGAGGTTGGGCCACCGTGTCGCAGAGGATGTCGTCCATGCTCTGAATTATTGGCGGGGGGAGGTTCTTATTCACCGCTTTCACCCCGCTGCGGATGGCTGCTGCGATGATTGCAGGCTCGGCGGCGGTGCGTACGACGAGGGCTGGGCTCTGCATCGGCCACTGCCAGTAAGGGACGTAGACATCCGGTACGGTTTCCGCGTTCAAGCCCAGGTTTTTCGTGTCAGCGACGACACCAACAATCTCCATCCACGGCGGTCGTCCGCTGGAATCCGTATCGGGCTGCCCAGGATTCTTCCGGCCGCCCAAAGCCAGCCGCTTGCCAATAGGGTTCTCATTCGGGAAGAAACGATTCGCCATGGTTTTGTTAATGATGACGACCCAGGGCGCCTCATACACATCCTGGTCGGTAAACGAGCGGCCCTGTAAAAGGGGAATGCCCATGGTGCGGAAGTAATCAGGTGTGATGCCCTGAAAGTTGGCGGTGGGGTAACCACCTGAAGCTAGGAGCGGGCGATTTTCGAAGACAACCGTTTGAGTCAGCGCGCTGCCCATGTCACGCGGGAGTTTGCTCACCGCAGCGACGGCCTCGATGCCGGGATCATTCCTTATTCGCTCCACGATCTGCGCCAAGGTCACTTGCGGCCGCGTGGGAGTCGGCTCAACCCAAGTGGTGAATCCGGAAACGGAAAAATCCAATTCCGCCGTCAGCAAATGGTTCGTCTGAAACCCGCGGTCAATCCGCAGGAGACGGACAAAGCTCCGGGTCATCAACCCAGCGCCAATCAGCAAGACCAAGGACAGCGCGATTTCAAAAACGACTAACATGGGGCGCAGGCGGTTTCTCGGCAGGCTGCCGCCTTGGTTGGTTTCCTTCAGCGCCCCCGTCAAGTCAGGATTGGAAATTTGCCAGGCCGGGGCGAATCCGAACAGCAAACCCGTCAACAAAGAGACCGCCAGCGTGAAGGCGAGCGACCCGCTGTCTATCCTTACTTCCTGAAGCCGTGGGATGTGGTTGGCGGCGATGGCGATGAACAATCGAAGACCCCGAGTTGCCCCCAGCACACCGAATGCTCCACCCACGAGCGCTAGTACCAGGCTTTCCGTGAGCAGTTGACGAGTTATGCGCCCTCGGGTCGCGCCAACCGCCAGGCGAACAGCAATCTCCTTCTGCCGACCGGCTCCACGGGCCAACAATAAGTTGGCCAGATTCGCGCAGGCAATCAACAGCACGCAGGCAACAGCAGCCCAGAGGATCAATAGAGCCGACCGGAGAGCCTGCCCCAGGGTTTGGTCCAGCAGGGGTACCACGGCAACCTGCGAACCAATGAGGTCGTTCGGATGGTCCTGCGCGATGCTCGCCTGGATGCTGTTCATCTCAGATTTCGCCTGATCGACCGTCACGCCCGGCTTGAGCCGAGCGATCACGGAATACCAGTGCGCCGAACGCCGCTCGTCGAGGCGAACGCCCAGCCAACCCGCTGGCAACCACAGGTCGCATTGATTTGGAAATCGGAAGCCTACGGGCATTACGCCCACGATTGTGTAATCCCTTCGACCGTAGGAATCGACGGTGAGATTGCGGCCTAGCACGCTCGGGTCAGCGCCAAAGCGGCTTTGCCAAAGTTCGTAGCTAATCAGCGCGACGCGATTCCCCTCCCATTGGTCTTCCTCGGGCAGAAATGGCCGACCCAGCAGCGGCATTACGCCAAGCACTGAAAAAAGTCCTGACGAAGCGTAAACCGCCTTCACCTTCTCGACACCGTCGGCGCCGACCAGATTGAATTCGTCGGCGCCAAGCCAACCGGGCCAGAACGCGATGCTCTCAAAAGCGTGATTTTGCCGCCGCCAATCGATGAAATCAGGGCCCGTCACCTTCTCCTGCTCGAATCCTCGCGCCGGACTGCTTTCCCAAAGCATCACGAGCCGGCCAGAATCGGGATAAGGAAGGGGCTTGAGCAGCACCGCATTGACGACACTGAAGATGGCACTGTTGGCTCCGATCCCGAGCGCGAGGGTGATCACAGCCACCGCCGTGAAACCGGGATTCTTCGCCAACATCCGCAGGCCGTATTTCAGATCCTGCCACAGCATCCGCATCGCCTTCCCTCCTTCATCAATCACCCCACCGTGGGAATCCGCTTCCTACGTTCTATCCAGGCTTCCGTCGTGAGAATGCGGGGGCTCACCTCGATGAGGCGTGGAAGCATGTTGTAAACAGTCACCACCGACCACTTTGATCCGTCGCGGGTGCGAAATCCCCCTTGGTTAAGGGCCTCAGCCATGTTGGATAAGGAGCGGTCCTGAACAATCAACTCCAGGATTAGCGTGAGAGCCTCCATTTCGGACCGATTCTCTTCCAGATGTGCGCAGTCATTTGCCACTCGAGAACCATAGGGTACATCTTCTCCCCTTCGGCTACGTTCCGGCTCTACTCCCTCCCCCTGGCGTTGCCACTCCACCGCCACCAGTTCCCAACCGGCGTCGGCCCTCTGTTTCACGTACTCAGGATCCAATGGGCCCGTGACCATCTCGCGAATGCGTTCCACCTTCGCCATAAGCCCTCCTGCACAAGTGATTTGTGCATACAGAATTTTGAATTCTTAAAGCTGGGCGCGGCCTTCCAGCCATCAAGCTAGGAATTTCATAATTCAGCATTCATCATTCACTACTCGTATCTGAGCGCCACCATGGGATCGACCTTGGCCGCCCGGCGCGCGGGGAGGTAGCTGGCCAGGAGCGCCACGCCGAGGAGAGCCAGTGAAACCGCTGCGAGCGTGGCCGGGTCATTCGGGCGCACGCCAAAGAGCATGCTGGTCATAAATCGAGTCAGGGCAAGCGAGCCAAGCAACCCGACACCTACGCCGGTCAGAGCCAGGATCATACCCTGCCCCACAACCAATTTGAGAACATCCTCGGTACGCGCGCCCAGCGCCATGCGGATACCAATATCGTGCGTGCGTTGCTCGACGGAATACGAGATGACGCCGTACATGCCAATGGCCGCCAAAAGCAACGCCAGCCCCCCAAATATCCCCAGCAGAACCGCGTTGAACTGATTGCCCGCGATCGATTGCGCGACCACCTGGTCCATCGTCCGAATCTTGGCGAGAGGCTGATCGCCGTCAAGCGTCAGGACTTCGCGTTGAATGGCTGAACTCATGCCGGCGGGGTCTCCCGTGGTTCGGACGACCCAGCGCGAGGGAAGCTCGCGAAGCGTGAGCGTCAAGACGTATGGACGGAGCTGACCGTAAGGAATAAACATGGTGGGCTGGGGAGGCTGGTCGAGCGCAAAGTCTTTGACGTCCCCCACTACGCCGACGATTTGCCGCGGCGCCGCATCCGCCCATTCCGGCCCCATAGCCCTGCCGATGATGAGACTCTTACCGACGGGATCCTCGTTTGGCAAATACTGCAGGGCCATGGATTGATTGATGATCACCACACCGGCAGATTGCTCCGTATCACTCTCCGTGAAATACCGGCCGCGAAGCAGCGGAATGCCGAGAGCGCGGAAGTAGTTCGAACTAATGCCGCGATATTGGGCGTCGCCCGTGGATTGGCTGGGGTCCTTCGCCAGATGGCCCTCGATATCAAAGGGAAGATCCGGCCCCTGTTCCAACGGGAGAGCCGTAACGGTGGCCGCATATTGAACGCCGGGCAGCGCCTGGAGGTGTTGCACCACTTGACGGAACATGGTGAAAATCTTCGGGGGCGTGGAGTACTTCGACTCGGACAACGACATTTGGAACGTCAGCACATTGTGCGGATCGAATCCCGGCTTCACTTGGCGCAGCCGGGCGAATGTTTCAATCAAAAGGCCAGCGCCCACCAACAACACAAGCGACAGCGCCACTTCGCTCGCGACCAGCGCGCTTCGAGTGCGCTGTCCACGCAGTCCCTCGGTCGAGCCTCTTCCGCCTTCTTTCAGTGGCTCGTTCAGGTCGCCCCTGGAAACGCGTACCGCAGGGCCCAGGCCAAAAAGAACTCCGGTGCCCAGCGAAACCAAAACCGTAAAGCCGAGCACCCACCCGTCGATTCCAACTTCGCCCAGCCGCGGCAGGCCGGCGGGAGCCAGCGCAAGTAACGCCTCGGTCCCCCAATAGGCGATCAGAAGGCCCAGTGCGCCGCCCAGCAGCCCAAGCAATATGCTTTCGGTAAGAAGCTGGCGGATCAAGCGGGCGCGCCCCGCACCCAGGGCGGTTCGAATCGCAATCTCCTTTTGCCTGGCTGCGGAGCGGGCGAGCAGAAGGTTGGCCACGTTCACACAGGCGACGAGCAGAACGAAGCACACCGCGCCCAGCAAGACGAAAAGGACCGGGCGAATGTCACCGACGATTTGTTCTTGCAGTGGCGAGAGCAGAAGGTCCGGGCTCGAACTGAGGGCGGAATACTCGCGATTGAATTGATGCTGGAGCAGGTTCATTTGGGCCTGTGCGCTCTTCCGCGTGACTCCCGCTTTCAGCCGCCCGATGCAATTGTAGTCGTTGGCAGGGTCCTGACTGGTAGCGGGAAGACGGAGTGGCGCCCATAATTCGGCCCGGCTGGGGAACTCGAACACCTCGGGCATGATCCCGATAACCGTCACGGATTCATTGTCCATGGTGATGGTCTTGCCCACCAAGTCCGGCGCTGCCCCGAACCGGCTCCGCCAAAGTCGGTTGCTCATGACCACTACGGCCGGGCCTCCGGGCACGTCTTCTTCGGTCGAGAAAGTTCGCCCCAGCAGCGGCTTTACGCCCAGAACCTGAAAGAAGCCCGCGCTCACATGGATCCCCGGAATTACCTCGGGTTGATTGCCGTGGCTCAAATTGAAGCCCCCCGTGAAGAATTGGTACGCCGCAAGGTGATCGAATACTTCGTTGCGGCTTTGCCAATAGCGAAGCGCTGGCACAGAAACCGCTGGCTCCTTTGTACCGTCTTCATAGAGCCGCATCACTTGGACGATCCGGTCGGGCCGCGGAAATGGGAGAGGGCGAAGCAAAACCGCGTTCACCACAGAGAAGATTGCCGTGTTGGCCCCAATTCCGAGGGCCAGCGTCAGTACTGCCACCGCCGTAAAGCCGGGATTCTTGGCCAGCATGCGCAGGCCGAAACGCAGGTCTTGGAGTAATGTGCTCATTTGTGTGTTCACCTTTGAGCAATCAGCGCTCAGCGCTCAGCTAAAGCTATAACCACCCCGCCCTCCGGGCACCCCTCCTCATTGAGGAGGGGAGCCGTACTGACTTATGACGACTCCTAGCCACTGACCACCCGTCATTACCCACTAGCCACTACCCACTGCCATTTGACATCGTGATGTCCAAGGCGTAGCATCAAGATGTGCGAACAACCTTAACTCTCGACGACGATGTGGCGGCCAAGCTCCGGGCGGAAGCGCGCCGGTCCGGCGAACCCTTCAAGCAGATCGTGAACCGCGTTCTGCGCAGCGGTTTGAACATTCGAGCGCAGGCCGCTTCCATTCCCCCCTACAAGATCAAGGCGCGGTCTCTCGGCAGCAAGGGCTTCAACTACGACAAGGTTTGGGAACTCCTTGAAGAGGCCGAAGGTCCCTACCACCGATGATTGTCGTTGACGCTAACCTCCTCCTCTACGCTTCCGACGCCTCTTCGGATCATCATCAGGCATCCCGCCGTTGGCTTGAAGCCACCCTCTCCGACCCCGAACCCGTGGGGCTTGCGTGGGTGGCGCTGCTTGCCTTCCTCCGGGTGGGCACGAACTCGCGGATTCGCAAAGATGCTTTTTCGGTTGATGAAGCTGCCGCCATAGTCGCCGGCTGGCTCGAACGTCCTATGGTCACCCTCCTGAACCCTGGCGAAAGGCATTGGGATATTCTGCGCGGCTTGATGACCAAGGGACAAGCCCGTGGGCCTCTCATCACGGATGCCCACTTGGCGGCATTGGCCATCGAGCACGGGGCCATCCTCGCCACCAGCGATCGGGATTTCGCACGCTTCCCCGGCCTTAAATTCTTCAATCCGCTGGACAAGCTCTGAGCTTAGTTGAGCCATTGAGTCATCGAATCATCGGGCCATCGGGTCATCGAGCCATCGAGTCATTGAGCTATCTGGTGATTGGGACATTTAGCGATTGCGCGATTTAGTAATTGTGTGATTCAAAAATACGCAGATTCCTCGCAATCGTTCGATCACCCGATCACCAGATCTCCCGATCACCCGATTCCCTCATTCCAGCCGAATGCGGTTGAAAGCGTCCCATTGTGACATGTCGGAGAGGTAGACTTTGTCCCCAGGTTCCAGCCCGCCCAGAATCTCCACCGAATTCACCGACGCACGGCCGAGCTTGACCTGCACGCGCGTGGCGGTCTTGCCACCCGGATCGATCTTAAACATCCCCACCGTGCTGTTGGGCTGGCCAAAAGCAGGACGACCGACATAGACGACATCGGGAAGGTTCGCAAGCTCGATCGTGCCTTCCACGCTCAGGTCGGGTCGCGCCCCTTTGGGAAGCGGGCCATCCAGTTTGACGTCGACTGTCACCGTTCCGTTTATTACCGAGGGGTCTACCCGCATCACGTGGCCGGGGATAATGCCGTTGCGCGTATCGATGGAGGCGGATTGGCCGATTTGCACATCCTTGGCCTGGGTTTCCGGAATCTTGAGCTGTGCCTTGAGCTTGGTCGGCTGGGCGACCTTGGCGAGAGGCGCTCCGGCAGCGACGCGCTGGCCGACTTCCACCTCCAACTCCTGGAGAACGCCGTCCGCTCCGGCCCGCACGCGCAGGGAATCGAGCTGGCTTTTCTTCAGCTCGTACAGGGCGCGCAACTGCTCGACGCGCGCCTGCTGCGCTTCAAGCTGCGCCTCGACGGAAGCCGCGCTCACGGCGAGGCGCTGCTTTTCAATGTCGTTGCGCGTGGCCAACGCCTCCGCCTTGGCGCGCGTGATTTTGGCGTTCAGCTCCGCGCCTAAGCCCAGCCTGGCCAGTTCCGCGTCCTTTTCTTCATCCAGCTTAGCTTCCGTGTAGTCCGATTGCACGGTCGCCGCCGCGGCTTTCTGATCGAGAAGCTGGCTCGCAAGCTGCGCCTTCAGGCTCTTGTACTGCTCCTCGGCGGCCTTCAGTTGCCATTCGGCGTCGAGGGCCGCTTGTTCCTGCTCAGGATTGCTCAATTCAAAGATGACGGTGTTGGCTTCGACCGGGGTGCCGGGGAGAATAAACCTCCGTGCCACACGCCCATCGGTGAGTGCGGGAATCCAAAGGATTTCCTCGGGGACCAGACTGCCCAGTCCACGAACCTCCAACAGCATGGGACCGCGCTTGACCGTGTCGGGCCATAATGTCGCTTTCTCCACACTAGGAGGCGCGGGCTTGAGGCGGGAAAGGCCGAAAGTGACCGAGCCGATCACCAGTAAACCAACCACCAGGTAAACCAGCCGACGTATGCGCCGGGCACGGATCGCGGACTCACGGGGGATATCCATATGAAACTCCGAAATCAAGGGTGCAAGGCGGGTGCCAATTGGTCGGCATGGCTAACTCACGGTGAGAAAAGAGGTTAAGCAACCAATTGGGAATTTTGTCCGACCGCTGAGTGTCCGTTTGTGGGATTGGGCTGGACGATATCGAACGCGGACAGAACCTCTTCCCCCTGATCGCGCAGTCAGGCGGCAGTTTATCAGGCGCGAGGCGCTCATTCGGTAAAAAAGTTAGCTTGGTTTCTTGTAGCGGTAGCTTTTGACCCGCTAAGTGCCCCGATGGTGATCAAAGCCAATTCCGCATATCAATACGCTCCCGCTGGGATTCCTCTTGGCGGTATCTTGGGCCTCTCTGTCTATTACACGCGGAAGGCGCGGCAACTGGCGGAAGAAGGCGGCTGACCGGCGTCACTCCTTGACCTGCTCTGCCACCGCCGCGGCGAATTCCTCCGTGGTGTTTTTTCCGCCCAGGTCGGGCGTGCGCACGCGGCCCTGACCCATCACGGCCTTGAGCGCGTTCATCACGCGGTCCGCAGCCTTCGTCTCACCCCATTGTTCGAGCATCAGCGCGGACGCCCAAATCGCGGCAATAGGATTGGCAATGCCCCGCCCCGCGATGTCCGGAGCGCTGCCGTGCACGGGTTCGAACATGGGCGGCCCGCGGCGCTCCACGGGATTCAGGTTGGCGCTGGCAGCAAGGCCCAGGCTGCCCTGCAAGGCGCCCCCCAGATCAGTGAGAATGTCGGCGAAGAGGTTGGAGCCCACGACCACGTCCAGGCTCTCCGGGTGAGTGATCATGCGCGCCGCGAGCGCGTCCACGTGGTAGCTGGCCACGCTGACGTCCGGATACTCGCGGGCCACTTCCCGGACGACTTCATCCCACAGCACCATGGTGTATTGCATGGCATTGGATTTGGTGGCGCTGGCAAGGCGCTTGCGCGGCCGCCGCTCGGCCTGCTGGAAGGCATAGCGGACGACGCGCTCGACTCCCTTGCGTGTAAACACCGATTGCTGGATGGCGACTTCATCCGCCGTACCGCGCTTGAAGCGGCCGCCTAGTCCTGCGTATTCGCCCTCCGTGTTCTCGCGGACAAAGAGCATGCGGATGTCTTCCCGGCGCTTCCCACGCAAAGGCGGCTCCAGTCCCGGCAGGATCTCGACGGGCCGCAGATTGACATAGAGATCGAAGCCAAATCGTATGCGCAGCAAAAGGTCGCGGAGGGAAATGTGGTCGGGAACCGTGGGGTGCCCAATGGCCCCCAGCAGGATGGCGTCGAACGGGCGGAGGGTCTCGAGCCCGTCTTCCGGCATCATCCGGCCGTTGCCGAGATAGTATTCGCAGCCCCACTCGAACGGTTCGCAGGCGAGAGAGAATCCCTCGGCCGCAGCATGGAGAACCTGCACGGCGGCGGGGATGACTTCCTTGCCGATCCCGTCACCGGGAAGAAGCGCGAGGCGATAGGTTTTCGTCATGGGATTGATTTTACCCTCGAACTGTGCCGAAAACTCACCGAAGAACCAATCTCATAGCCGCGTGCCGAGTCACCGGTTACTGCCCAGCGGCGTTGGGCGTTAAATTGGCGTCAAACAAGTAGGACAGCCTGACTCCGGCCTTCTCCAACTGAAGTTCGAATACCGCGTCTGCTTGCTGCTCATACGCGGAAGTGATGGGGGCGGGATTCTCATTGCTGTCGAAATTCCCAGTTAAAGGTCCTCAACCCTCGAAACCAGCGGGCCGTGGTCAGGGCAGTTCTCCGTGGCTAAATGTTTGTTAGTCTCCAGTCCCAATTTTTGTGGTGTCAAGAAGGCGGGCGCCGTGGTGAAACGTCAAGAGATGGACATCGTCCTGTCGAATCCGTACGATCTCTCTTATGTTTCCGATTCCCAATTCCGGAACGATTCTGCCCGAACGTGGAAAGCTCGCCAGTAGGTCTGTAGCGCGAAGGACTCGGTCGGCAAACGCCGCCGCCAGTTGTGGAGAATCCCGAGCAATGAACAGACAGACGGCTTCGAGGTCATCGGCCGCCTGGGGCGTCCACCTTACTTGAGCCATTTCGCCATACGCTGCCGGACCTCTTCCTGACTGATCAGTTCGCCATGGTCCGCTTGGAGAAGACCTCTCTCGACTTTATAAAGCAGGTAAAGCCGATCCAAGGCGTCTTCGACGCCGGCGTCGTCGGGAAGCTGTTCCATTGCCTTCAGTATCTGCTGCTTTGTTCCCACGGCAACACTCCTATTTCACTTCGTATCGTAGCACTGACTACGCGTAAGGGCTAGTTGACCGGGAAGCGGCTCAGCCTCGGAGGGTTTCTGGAATTGCTCGGCGGTACTTTGAGAGGCCAGCCCCAACTGGCCGAGTTGAAAGGGCGCCGACCTATTCAAAGGGCCGGCGTAATCCATAGGAAAAGGCAGTGGCTAGTGCTTAGTGGTTAGTGGCTAGAGAAAGCCACCTGACCGAGTCTCCGCGACAAGTCCCCCTCTCGCCGCTATCCACTATCCACTAGCCGCTATCCACTGTCCCTAGGAGATTTTCATGTCTTTATTTCACAAGCAAGAAATGGCGGAAGAAAACCTGGCCGCGCATCGCGCCAACGGCCAGAAGACGCAGGGTCCGGTGACGCCGGAAGGCAAGGCCAACTCCGCCGCGGCCAATTTGCGTCACGGATTCTATTGCCAAGCGCCGAACCGGGCGCTCGCGGCCTTGGGGGAAGGCCCGGAGGACCTGGCGGCGCTGACGGCTCCCCGGGACGAAAAATCGCTGCTCATGCAAAGTATGGAAGATTCCAGCCTGCGGCAGTTGTGGCGGCTCACCAATTTGCTTTTCAAGGTGCGCAGCGGGGCACTGACCCAAAAAGATGTTAAAAATGAAGATCGATCCGACTATGTGTATGAAAACAAAGGCGAACATGACAAACTGTCCAGCGAAAAACAGGGCTTTTTACAGGAAAATGCAACAATTGCGCGCTAGAGCATTTCCATTTATTATGTAGCGTATTGGGCGCTAAAAAAGAAGCCTTGGCAATCGGCGGTGGAAATCGCGTTAAAGGCGGTCCGGGCCGCTCGACGTAGTTC
>Ga0326728_10001794_pt1 | contig 74070 bp, 66 predicted proteins | sample MB3enrmetagenome_FD_207602 | JGI IMG/M metagenome (GOLD analysis project Ga0326728, IMG submission 207602) | Lab enriched peat soil microbial communities from McLean, Ithaca, NY, United States - MB31MN | ecosystem: Environmental > Terrestrial > Soil > Wetlands > Peat | place: USA: New York...
CCGCCCTCCCCACGCGGTCGCGTGGCACTGTGGATAAGGGCGGTTCGCGAACCGCCCCTACGAAAAGCCGTTCCCCCCGCATCCCGGCAACCGGCCCGTCCCCGTCGAAACCCGCGCGGCCGGACGCGGGACGTGCTGAACGCAGTGCCGGGGTCGCAACAAGCAAGAGTTTGTCCTTCCGTTAACTATCAACTTCGGCTGACTGTCGACTGCAAACCTCCCTCGCTTGCCTTCCTGACTGCTTTAGGTGGTTGCGGCGAAGACGGCCCTCATATAACCTTGGCATGGACGGGAGTGGGGCCGCAACCGGGCCCATAATTCGGGGGAACATTCAAGCCTTTAAGTATTCCTGTCGTCCCACGGGAGGGGATCGAGGTGAAATGGCGAAGCATTCTATCCATGACATTCATTCCTGGGCTGGCGTGCGCAGTTTCGCGTGCAACGCAGACGGCGGCGAGCTCGACGCAGCACGAGCCCGCCAACCCGCATGCTTCGCCGGAAGCACGCGCCTTGCGGAATTACTTATACTGCTTCCCGGGTCATCTTACCCTGGCGGGTCAGCACAACTGTCCCAACACCATTTCCTATTGGACGGCACGCAGCTACGACCTGACGGGCAAGTACCCGGCGCTCTTCCGGCAGGATTTTGGTTTCGCCGGCGGCGATGACAAAGACTCCACGGAGGCCAGTCCGGCCATGAAGCCGCTGAGGCTTTCCAGCCGCCAGACCGGTCAAGCGGAAAGGAGCTCATCACGGTGCGAATCTGGATTCTAATGATGCTAGGGGCGACGCTGGCATGGGGGCAGGCTACACCCGACGACACCGTGGCAAGATGCCGGAGCATGTTGGACGCCGCCGTCCATGATTGGAATCCCGACGGCCGCAAGGCCGCGGCGGAGGCTCTGAGCCTGGTGGGGGTGAAGGATAACGCGCTGGAGTTTCTTGCCCCCATGCTGGATGACCACGACGTCTCGGTGCGGATTGCGGTGATCGCCACCCTGGGTGACTTCAAGAACAGCCCCACCGTTACCCTTCCCCTTTTGAAGAAGGCTTTGCAGGATCCCGTTCCCGAAGTCAAACTTGCCGCCGCCAAGGTGCTTTACCAACTCCACGACCCCGAGGGCATACAGTTTCTTCTCGATGTGGTGGGCGGAAAGTCCAAAGCGTCCTCCAGCTATCTCACCACCGAGGAACGGACGGCCTTGCGCATGTTGCACACTCCCACCAAGCTTTTTACCGTCATCGCCATGCAGGCGGTTGGTTTTGTACCCGTTCCGGGCCTGGGGTTCGGAATATCCTCGGCGCAAGGTATTCTTTCCGACCCCGGATCTTCTGCCCGCGCCGCCTCTCTGCTGCTGATCGGAACCTCGACTGATCCGGCCCTGGCGGATGCAGTGGGATCAGAATTGTCAGCCAAGGAATGGTCCGTGCGCGCCGCGGCCGTCCACGTGGTGGCCATGCATCCGTTCCCCCAATACCGGGAGAACCTGGTCCCCTTACTGGACGACAAAAAGGGTGCGGTGCGAGTTCGCGCCGCCGCGGCTTACATTAGATTGCACCCGGAAGCGAAGATGGCGCCGGTGAGGCATCCTTGAACCGTAGGAGCTAGGCGCAGCGACTGTACTCGGCCTAAAAAAATGAACCATCCAGATCCAGGTCTTCCTTCCCCGAACCGCTGGCTGATTGCCATCGCAGTCATGTCAAGCGCCATCATGGAGGTGCTGGACACGTCGGTGGTGAATGTCAGCCTGCCGCACATTGCCGGAAGCATGTCCGCCAGTGTCGATGAAGCGACCTGGGTGTTGACTTCTTACCTGATTGCCAACGCGGTGATTCTGCCCATCAGCGGGTGGCTGGCGAACATCATCGGACGGAAGCGGCTGCTGCTGACAGTGGTGAGCGGGTTCACAATTTCCAGTGTGCTGTGCGGCATGGCCCCGAGTTTAGGGGCGCTGGTCTTTTTCCGCGTGCTGCAAGGGACTACAGGAGGAGGGCTGCAACCCCTTTCGCAAGCGGTCCTGCTGGAGGAGTTCCCTCCCGAGGAGCGGGGCGAAGCGATGGCGCTCTGGGGACTGGGCATTGTGGCCGCTCCCATTCTGGGGCCGACGCTCGGCGGCTGGATTACCGATACCTACTCCTGGCGTTGGGTGTTTTATATCAACGTGCCCATCGGCATCTTCAGCCTGGTCATGATCTCGCGGTTTCTTTACGATCCCCCGCACATCCGCCGGGGTACGCTGCGCGTGGATTTGTGGGGTTTGGGCATGCTGGCAGTGGGCATGGCCGCGTTACAAATCATGCTGGACAAAGGCCAGGAGGAGGACTGGTTCGCTTCGCACTTTATCGTGGCGCTGGCGGTGATCGCGGGGGTCATGCTCACCATCTTCGTGGTCCGCGAGATCTACACGCCGCAGCCTATTGTGCGTTTTCGGTTGCTAAGATACCGGAGCTTTGCCACCGGGATTGGCATGGTGACAATACTGGGATTTGTGTTGTACGGCAGCCTGGTCCTGCTGCCGCTTTTCATGCAGACCTTGCTGGGGTGGACGGCGGTTACGGCCGGCATTTGGACCAGTCCGCGCGGGGTCGCCACCGCCGTGTGTATGCCGCTGGTGGGCTATCTTCTCGGCAAGGGTTGGGATGCCCGCTGGATGCTGGTTTTCGGGTTCGTCGTATCCAGCATGGCCTTCTTCGGCTACTCCCACATGAGTCTGGAGTCAGGCACCTGGGACATCCTTCTGCACCAGCTCAATCAGGGAGCAGGGATGGCCTTCATCTTCATACCCTTGACCATTCTCACCATGGAGTCCATCCCCAAGGCGGAAACCGGATACGCCACCAGCTTGTACAGCGTGATGCGCAATATCGGTTCGAGCATGGGCATTTCGTTTGTGACGACATGGGTAGCGCGCCGGTCCCAGTTCCATCAGTCGGTTCTGGTTGGTCATGTAACACCCTACGACCAGCGGAGCCAGGAGTTTCTGGGAGGGGTAAGAGGATTCCTTTTTCACCAGGGTTTCGACTGGAGCAGGGCGGGACATGGCGGCCTCGGGATTCTTTACGGCATGCTTCAACAGCAAGCGGCGTTGATCAGCTTTGTGGAAGTGTTCCGGATTATGGGTTTCCTGTTTTTGGGCACCGTTCCCCTGGTGCTGTTCATGAAGAAGGCAACACAGCGCCGTAATGGTCCGACCGTCGATTAACCCGTACTTCTCCGCGCGGGTTTCACAAGGCGGGGATTCAGACCTGGCGCTAAAGGGCCTTGCTGATAATTATCGTGCCTGGTGCTCCCCACCGCCCGCCCCGGCGATCTACTTCGCGGGTTTCACCGCAATTCTCATCTCGGTGGCGGGGCCGTCGAGCCAGCTCGTCATCGTGGGTCCGGCTGGGACATAGCCGTTTTTATCAATCCATTGAAGTAGCTCAGGCCAGGGTTTGGGCGCCGAGTTCGGGCCCATGACGATGGCGGTGACCACCAGCGGGTCGTCGAGCTTGCGGACCTCGAATGGACTGTCAGCCGTGGTTCCCTCCGGGACCGGGACGCCAACCTCCCAGCGCAGCTCGCTCTCCGGGACGGCGGCGGGGGTGTTGAAATAGCGGGCAAATAGCGGGCCGGTCTGCCTGATGCCTTTCAACGTCACGTAGTTGGTGAGCAATTCGATTGCTTCGCCGTGCAGGGCATACGAGCCCGTCATGGGGATGGCAATCGCGAACAAGGGAGGCAACTGCCGAACCTGGGGCTGAAGCGCGGGCGCGGCTGGCGGCCCGCTTGCCGGGGGCGGCGCCATGCTCACCGCTTCCACGGCGCCGGTTCTAGGGGCTTCCACAGTGCTCCCGCCCTCCTGCAAAAGTGCCTTGGCGATTGTGCCATCTGATCCCTTGACGAATTCCACGGTGACTTTGGCATCGACAAGAAAGAACTTGGCATCTGAACGCGGAAACAACTCAAACCTTGGCTGACCGGTGATCTGACCGAAAAGGGAGGTTCCCTCGCGAGTCACGGTCATCAGTTGTCCGCTGCGCAGACGGTAGTTGCCCGCGTAGGCAGCGGACAGTTCGGGCGGCACATCCGGCAATCGGGGTATGACGACGGCATCTCCGTCTACGCAGTTAATCGCGCGCGACACCTCGCCATGCTCGTCCTTCAAGAACTCGATTTCCCCGCCGAGAATCTTGGGGTCATAGAAGAACCTGGTCGCGGTCTCGGGAAACAACTCGATGCGGGGGCGGCCGGTGGCCTGCGCGAACAGGCGATTGCCCTCCTGGGTCACGATAATCACACCATTGAACCCCTGGTCATAGCGCCCCACATACGAGTCATAAATGCGGGCGTCGACGCGCGGATTGGGCGTGGGTTCGGCCCGCATTTCCATCCGGTCATGCAGATAAAGTTGCGCGATCATCTGCGTAATATCACTGGGTGCATAAGTCGGAATGGGACAACTGGAATTGGTCAGAATGGCAACCGTGAAATGCTCCTCGGGATAGCGATAAAGAGAACTGCAGTACCCGCTGCTCGATCCCGTGTGAAAAATCTGGCGCAGGCCGCGAAGACTTCCGATGCCCCATCCGTAACCGTATCCGCCGGTTCGCGCATAGGAAGTCGCGGTGTTTTCTTGTATCGAGGGGGTCAACGCCGCTTGCACGCTGGCCGGGGTCAGGATGCGGGCATTGAAGTAGCCTTCCGTCCAGCGATAAAGGTCCTCCACGGTCGAGTCGAGCACGCCATTAGCGCCGATTCTATGGGGAGGAACCACCTTGGCCTTCTGGAGTCCCTCCAGTTTGTTATCGGCGTACCAGTAGGGCAGAGCCTTGCCGGATTCGCCCGGATCGTACACTCCCGTGTGGTCCATCCCCAGAGGCCGGAAGAAAGCGCCACGCAAATAATCCAGGTAGCTCTGGCCCGAAACTTTTTCAATGATAGAGCCCAGGAGATAATAGCCCGAGTTGCTGTAGGCGTATTGCGATCCCGGATTGAAATCGAGGGGGAGATACTTGAACAGCGCGATCATGTACTCCCGGCTTGCCGGGTAGAATGCCGTCGCCAGGGTTGATGGGCCGCCCAACTTTTCCGGGATGCCCGAGGTGTGCGTCAGCAGGTGACGCAGGGTGATTTCGTTCCCTCTGGGATAGTCGGGGATGTATTTCGCGAGAGGGTCGTCGAGGCTCAACCGGCCCTCCTCCTGGAGTCTCAGGATGGCCGCGGCGGTAAATGGTTTGGTGATCGAGGCGATGTTGAACTTGGTTTCTGAGGAAACGGGAATGGCGTGCTCCACGTCCGCCATGCCGTAAGCCTTGGCAAAAAGTATTTTGCCGCCCCTGGCAACGAGTACGGCAGCGCCGGGTTGGCCGGGGTGCACAACGTCGTGAAAGATGGCGTCGACGACGGTCTCCGCAGGCGGAGCCGAGGCGAGCGGCGCGGCGCCCTGCGCCTCCAGAACTTTCATGATCGTCTTGCGTCCATAAACTCTGGCCCACTGATAGGCAGTCAAACCATATTTACCGGGGGCATTGCCGCCTTGGGCAAGCGGCCCGACCCACTGCAAGGCGTCCACATCACCGGCCATCGCCATTTCGGACAGGCGCTCATTAAGGCGTGCCGAATCGATGGGTCGCACAGCGAATCCCCAGTCGCCGCCACGATTCTGGATTTTGAGCAAGAGATGGTTGGCGCCTTTCCTAAGCTTCAGCTCGAGAATGTCGTCATCCAGGCGCGTAGCCCGAGCGATCCAGTTCTCGTGGACCAGCGTGCCGTTCAACCAGACCTTGACCGCATCGTCGCTCCCCACTCCGAAGAGGACGGTTTGCGCTTCCGGCACATTAATCTCACTGAACGCGTAAGCAATGGAATCACCTTGGCCGAAAATGGCGCCGAGATCGATGATCTCTTGTTTTGAATCGAGGCGCTGCCATCGGAGCGATTGGCCGGGCAGGCTGAGAACCTGGCCCTCTTCCGGGGCGGCGCTAATCCCGGCTCCCTTGGCGAGTAGATCGTCTCGTCCAAACGCGTCTCTCTGTGCCGTCTCGTCCGGCGGCGCGTTGCCACTCTGGGCAACCGGAATGGGTCCGAGGATCAGCCACGATTTGAGGCAGGTGTTGGGCTTCAGTTCAGAATAATGAAAGCTCTGATCGGCGGCCAAGGTGAGGGCCGCTAGGATCAAAATGGTACAGCAGGAACCCAGCAAGGCTCGACAACAACTCGAACTCGGAGCAGCCGTTCTTGGGCGCCCACGGCGGACAAAGCATGGCGAATGAAACATCGGGCAGATTCTCCTTTGTAAGGCTGGTCAGCGGGATGAATTTGTGTTGTTCTCAAAGCCGCATGAATACTAGCATGGGATCGATAATATTTCCTCTTACTTAGAGTTCAAAAAGGAATTGTGCGTTAACCAGGACACGGAGGTTATACCGTGAGGGCAAGCGTAGCGCGGACGCGTTTGGACGGGCTGTCTGGCCCGCCTCCCCGGTAGGACGGGCCGCTGAGCGGGATTTCTCACCAGCATCCGGGGGAGCTGGCGGATCGCCCAAGGACCCTCGGCGTCCCGGCCAATATTTGGGCCATTTCCCTGCGCCATTTCCCTGCGCACTTGCCGTGCGAGGGCGTCGAGTGTAAGATGCGGGTTATCGAGCAAAGGAGTTTTCGTGCCCATTCTCAGGAGTGTGGTGTTATGAAGGCATTCTTCCGGCGGGTCCTTCCCTTCCTGTCGGCGTCCTTGTTATCCATTTCCTGGATGGCACACGGCCAGCGACAGGCAACCGAGTCCATGCGCGAGAGTATTCTGGAACAAACAAGCTGGCCTGTGGCGGGAAGAGTCACCACCGCCCAGGGCGATGCGGTGCGGGGCGTCACGGTGTTGGTGGCGCCGCTTGACGTCGAGGGTTCCCGAGTGCTCACCACCGACGCCAAGGGAGAGTTCCGCACTGAGTACATTTTGAATTTCAAGAAGGGGCACGAATTCCGGGTGACCTTAACCGCGAAGAAGAAAGGGTTTCAGACGGCGCATGCTTTCGCCGATTATGACACATCCGGCAAATCCCGGATGCTTTCTCTTATTCTGCGTGGCCTGGAGGAAGACCCTGCTCTGCTCTCACCGGCGGATTTGATCTCGGCTTTGGCGCCTAAGCTGAAACAACTCGGGCCGGCGGAGGGGCTGGCGGAGAAGAGCAAGGATGATTATGCGCGAGGCGTGGCGGATTTTCTCGACCAGCACAATGCTGCCCAATCCGTGCCGCTTCTTTCGAAAGTGCTGAAAAGTAACCCCACCTGCATCGGATGCCGGACCATGCTGGGCTTGGCGGAGCTGGACTGGGGCGACTGGGGCGATGCCCAGGAAGCTTTCACCGAAGGGGTGAACGCAACACGGCAGGACCCAAAGATGGTACGCCCTGAACCGCTGGTGGCTTACGGAACATGGGTAAGTTGGCAACATGAGCCGGAAAAGGCGCAACCCTTTTTCCAAGAAGCGCTCAAATATGCGCCCGAGGACGCGCTGGCGCTTCAGGAACTCGGCCGCACCCTGCTGTTGTTGCATAACTTCGAAACCGCGAACGAGGTCCTGAAGAGGGCACTGGCCGCCGGCGCGGGACCGGAGGGGCGACTTCTTCATGCCGAATCTTTGCAGGGCGTGGGCCGCACCGATGAGGCCGCCGCCGAAATGGACCGCTATCTTGACGGGCGCGACGTGAAGAAAATGCCGCTTCGCGTACGCGAAGTCTGGGCGAGCATTCAGAATTGGGGAAAGGTCGAGGCCTCCACCGCCAAGACCCAGTCACAAGCAGGACCTGAGTCCCGCGTCATCAGCAGAGAGGGTCAAGGACGGCCCGTCGTAGATCGAGGAGGCCGAGCGCCCGCCAGCCTTGCCCTCCTTGACCTGCAACAGGGGTACGTCAAGGATTTTGCCGGCGCGCTCAACACGACGACCGTCGAGAGACTTAGCGGGGTGAGTGCGGAGGTCGATCAAAAAGCCAAGGCCCAGATTGCGCTGGTCACGATCAGGACTCTAGAGGGTGACTCGGTGGAAGACTTCGCCAATCACCTTTTCCAAAAGTGGGGCGCGGGGCACAAGGGAACGGATCGTGGCGTAATGGTGCTGCTGGCCATGCAGGAAAGAAAGTTCTGGACCAAGGTCGGCGATGGCCTCGAACCCATCCTTCCTGACGGGAAGGTGCTCGAGTTCGAACGCGGCATGGTTCCATTGTTGCGCAAGGGCGACTACAACTCCGCCGTCGAGCAAATAGTGTCCCAGATTACGAGGGTGATTGAGCAGGACAGCCGCGTTTCCATAGCTAGTTTGGCCGACATTCCCGGCGTTCCCGTCGATTTTCTTCGGCGCCCTCCCCCCAGCTTGACCCCTGGACTCGAACCCGCGAGGGATCAGGAACAACTGAGTTCCATCCTCGACGGGGTGGGCACGAGGATTTTGGATTTGATCAAGAACTTCCCCAACACGAGTTCGCTGGAAGCGATCCACCAGGAGAAAGTCAGCCACCTGGGGGAAAGCGGCTCGCAGAATCAGAAATTCCGGTATTTATGCTTGCCGTCGAGCGAGGCGGGCGGGCCAGGCTTCACTGAGTACCGCACCGATTTTACCGGAAATGAGGCTCGGCCTCGGGGATTGTCCGAAGGGTACATGCTGACCGAGGGGTTTACCTCGACGGCGCTCATTTTTCATCCGCAGTACCGCTCCGAGAGCACTTTCCGTTACCTCGGGCGGCAGAAAGTTAATGGCCGAAATACGTATGTGGTGGCATACGCCCAGATTCCCGGGAAAGCACACTTTACCACTGACTTCAGGCAGGGGGCGACATCCAGGACATTGTTTTCCCAAGGAGTGGCTTGGATTGACGCTGCCACCTACCAGATTATTCGCCTGCACACGGACCTGTTGGCGCCCTTGCCCGAAGTTCTGCTGGAAAAAGAAACTGTGAATATCGATTTCAATGAGGTCCCATTTAAAAGCCTGAAGGAACCCTTGTGGCTGCCAGGGAACGTCACCGTGGCCATCGATTGGAACGGCAAGCAACTGCGGAATCAGCACGCGTATTCCGACTTCGAGATTTTTCAGGTGGGTACCTCGCAAAAGGTTGGGAAACTGAATAATTCCAGGGAGTCTTCCAAGGAAACCCCGGAACCCACGGATTCGCAGTGATTTCGAGGAGAAATGTCTCCCCTGGCAACCTGAAGCAGTATTATGAGCTGGCCCAGACCACAGGAACTCGCCCACTACACCTGCTATCGCACGGCAGGCGCCCTCACCATCGACGGCAGGCTTGATGAACTCTCGTGGAAGCTGGCGCCGCGCTCGAGCCGGTTTGTGGATATCGTCACCGGCCAGCCGGCGTGGTTTGACACGCGCGTGGCCCTCCTTTGGGACGACGTCAACCTTTACTTCGGTTTCACCGCCGAGGAGACCGACGTTTGTGCCACGCTCACCCAGCGCGACTCCAAAATCTACGAAGAAAACGACCTGGAAGTGTTCATCGCCGGCCAGGACACCTACTACGAGTTTCAGATCAACGCCCTCAACACCGTGTACGAGGTATTCTGGATTTGGAAGGATATCTTCAAGCCCGGCAGCCTCTATTACGGCCTCCCGGAGTTCAACCCCGCCGCGCACCCCACGCTGGAGATTTCCGGTATTGGCGGCCACGTGCACCCGCGGGGAGATCGTTGGGGATTTCTGGATTGGGATTTTCCCGGCTTGCGCCACGCCGTACATGTCGAGGGCGTCCTGAACCGGTGCGCCGGCAGCGACCAGGGATGGAGTGCGGAACTCGCTTTTCCCTGGGAGGGACTGGAATTGCTTGCCGACGGCCGCTCCCTTCCGCCCCGGGAGGGTGACGTGTGGCGCGTGGATTGTTCGCGCTTCCAGCAGGCCGCCCTGGACGGCAAGCGCCTGGACCCCAGCGCGGGATGGACCTGGAACCGGCACGGCCATTATGATTCGCACATCCCGGAGACGTTCACTTACGTTCACTTTTCCACTCAGGTGGTGGGAACATCAGCCGAGAGGCTCTGACCGGAACCCCTGCGTCCTCCCTATATATCACAATACGATATATTTGGGGCCCGGCGAATGACGAACGCTCGGGCAACGATCCGGCAGGAATGGGTATTGCGGCCAATCAAGAAATCCGCTGACCGTGCGGCAGATGCGGAGTTCGAATGGATAGCCCGCCATAATGGTCACTATTGTACAGACGGATCGCCGCCGAGTATGCTTTAATGCTTGGTGCAGCCTCGAGATTGAAATTCCAGTTGTGCCGTTAGTCCCTTAAGGACCTAAAATGGGAAGCCCGGATCATATCAACAGAGAGGCTTCGCATTCAAAATCATGGTGGGGAGGGCGCAGGTGTTCTTTTTCTCGTTAAAAAGGCATTGCCCGGAATGCCACAGCAGGAACGTTCACAGATCCATGCGCCGGGGGTTTATCGAAAATTACGTTCTGCCGTTTCTTCTGTCACGTCCTTTCCGCTGTGTGACGTGCGACTGCCGTTTCTTCGGACTGTTCTTCGCGGCAAGGGTGGAAGAAGAAGCTCCCAAGAATAATACCCCGGCGACCCCGCCAGACTCGGGAGGACTCGCGGGGAATCATTCCCTCCCCTGAGCCATTAAAATCAAAACTGCGTAGAGCGGCGAAAGGCGGGGCAGGCGCGCACCAGCGGATTCGCTGCCCAGCGTGGAGGTGGGGCTTTACTCTGCCATCCGGCGCAGCGCTTCGCCCGTCACGCGCATGGTGAGCCACTCCTTCATCACCTTTGCTCCCAGGGATGCATAGAAGTCAATGGCCGGGGTGTTCCAGTCCAGCACCTGCCACTGGTAGCGCCCGCAGCCCTTTTCCACGGCCACCTTGGCAAGATGCACGAGCAACGCCTTGCCAATCCCTTTCTTGCGAAACTGCGGCCGCACGAACAGGTCTTCCAGATAGAGTCCGGGCTTCCCTTGCCACGTGGAGTAATTGAAGAACCAAAGCGCGAAGCCCGCCGGCTCGCCGTCCCACTCGGCAATCTCCACGTAGAAGCGCGGCTCAGCGGAGAATCCATCGCGCCGCAGATCCTCCGGCGTGGCGATGGCCTCTTCCGGCGCGCGTTCGTATTCGGCCAGCTCGCGGATGAATTCCAGAATCAGGGGAATGTCGTCAAGCGTAGCTTTTCGAATGTTCATCATGCAGGAATTGTAACCCAGATCGAGAGGGCCGCGGCACGGGCTTCACGGGCTGCGGAAGAAGCTCGACTGCGGGCATTCTAAGCAAAGGTCCGCACACGCACCCACGCTGTGGTGGCGCGCGGTGAGAAATTGCAGCTAATTCTTTGCAGGTACCGGGGCTTGGTTGATGGCGTTGATCAGGTCATCACCGCCACCCGCAGCCACGATCTCCTTCAAATCATCCGGCGTGGGGACAAACTTGATGCCGCGTTCCTTGACCAAGTCGGCCACTCGCGCGCTGGGCACATCCCCTTGCAACAAGCTGATGATTTCAGCCTTAGCCAGCCCTCGGAAGTTGTTGGGTCCGGCGGGCTGTGCGGTGGGGACCGTGGGGGCCGTGGGAGCGCTGGAGACGAGGCGAGCCATAAAGACAACCTTAGCTTGGCCGTTGACGCTGTTGACGGCGCGCACTTCAAAGCGGTTTTCGCCGGGCTGAAGATCAAACGGGTCGGACCGGAACTGCGCCGCCTGCGCGCTGGTGGGGCGTATGGTCACGGACCTCCCGTTGATGGTGACAACCGGTATGCCGGAGGCGTCCATCACCACGCCGCTGATGGTGAGGGGAGAACTGGTAACGTCCACGATTTGCCCCTGGCTGGCGGCGGAGGGCTCCGTCAAGACTATCGTGGGTACCGCGGGGGGTGGGGGTTCCGTCACAGTTACATAAGCGCTGGCGGCCTTCGTTCCTGCCGGGCCGGTAGCGGTGAGAGTGTAATTCGTAGGGCCTTGCGGCACCACCGACGTTCCCCCCGCCGCCGCCACTTGGCCCACGCCCGGTTCAAGATCGAGGCTGGTGGCGTTGGCGGAAGTCCACACCAGCGTTACAGGGCGCCCTCTCACCACCGTGGAGGGTTCGGCGCGCAAGGTAACGTCCAAGAGAGCAGCAGCGGGCGGTTTCAACTCCGCCAGGACGCTGCCGAAATTCTGCATGGCGCGTTGGATGCCCATCGTTCCTGCCAGGTTCAATGCTGCCGCCGCCTGGAATTGGCGCGGCTTCTCCACCGTTCCCCACTGCTCTTGCGGTAGGTAGATAAGCTGCGGGGTTCTGTTGGAGAAGGCGATCATCAGCGCATTGCCTTTGAGCCCGCTTGCCTTTATTTGGCTCGAGCTGAAGTTGAACTCTTCGCTGCCTGCTGCATCCGCTGGGGCGACCAGATACTGGCCTCCTCCCATACCGAATTTCTTGCCGGAGGGCGCTCTGCTTTTCCTTCCCGACTCGACCACCGTGTAGGTAACGTCGGTGCGGGTCACATCGAGCCACCCACAAGATACGGAGGATTCCAGTACCGCAACGGGATACCGCAACGTCGGGTTGGAATCGGCATTCAACAGTTGGGGCTTGGGTGCCTCACCGGTCGGCTGAGCGACGGGCCGAGCCGCACCAATTTTCTGGGTCCTGCCCCCTCCGAACACGGAACCGCCCAGTGAACCTTGGAAGGCCTCGACCTTCAGAAGAGGAAAGAAAAGAAAAATGACCAACAGCAAGCAAATACGGCGGAGAGACAAAATGGGAGGCATAGCCCACCCCCTTCTTGCGAGGAACATGGCGGATTATAGCGAAGTCGCCTTGGCAATTGCAAACGCCCGTGGTTACTGCGAGGTTAGCTTCTTAGGATGGTGTAGGGAATTCCAGCGTGGGGGTCGGACCAAATGGTTTTTGTCTTGGTCCGGGAGGAAGAAACCCCCTTCCCTTGTCAATTGTCAATTAGCAGCCGTCTGCAATAAGAGGCGGAGGTTACGGTTCATATCTGGCTACTCTTTCGGCCACTCATAGGGGAACAGCTTTCCCGCGTCCTCGGGGGTGAGCTTGGCTCCCAAGATGCCTGCGGCGCGGGAGAGTACCGGGTCGCGGCCAGCCCTCAGGTCGGCCGCCGTAGGCAGCACCAACTCGTCGGGCGTAACACCTCTATGCTCCAGGCTTTTGCCGTCGCTCATAATAAGGTCTGATTCGGTGATTTCTGCGCCGTAGAAAACCTTCACATCCGCACCCTCACTATACGTGTAGCGCTTCGCTTCCATGACGCTCCCTGAGGAACGATCACCGACAACTACGCCGCGTTTTTCGATTTGTACGATTCGCGCAAATAGCTCTGCGGCGGAAGCCGAACGACTATCAATCAGAACAACCACCTTACCGGCAAAAACCCCATGATTTAAGGATTTAGCAATCTCGGGCTTGAACTCCTTTCTACCTACGCGGTCGCCAATTTTGACGTCTTTTTCAAATATGCCGCCTAGCAGGTATTTGAGTGTGTCGACGGCACCGCCCGGATTGTCGCGCAGGTCCAGGATGAGTGCCGGGCGTTTGCGCGCCTTATCAATCATCTCCTCCACATGTGACTGATCCAACATAAACACGGGAAGCTTCAGAATCAGCACATCGTCGCCAACCTCAGCCCAGCGGGGACGCAGAAGGTGTTGTTGGTTCTCGGCGTCACGGACTAGGCCCCAAATGCCGTTGCCAGTAACGTCCTTGACCCGCGCGAGTTCCTTGAACTTTGCCATGACCTCAACTTGGCTTTGTTGCCCCTGCACATCGCGGAGAGCAAGTTGCAATCTAAGCTCGGGCCGGAGGACGTTGTAACGGTACTCCATTTTCCAGAGATTCTCTCGGTCCGGGGAGTAACCATCCAGGGTCAACAGCTCGTCTCCCGGCTTCAGGCCTTTGGTCTCCGCGTCACTGCCTGGGCGCACCCGGATGATGTAACAGTGATCGCCGATCATAATCGTCTGATAACCGTAATCATGAACATACGGCCGCGAAGGGGGCAGAAAGAACGTGTGGGAGTCGTTCAGAGAAACGACTGCCTGCGCGATGTGGGCAAGCGCCATGTTGAACGAGGTGGATGCTTTAATCCTCTGTTTCGCGTCTCGGACTGTAGCATCCCAGTCGACGCCGTGGAATTTTGGATCGTAGTAGTGTTTCTGAATTTCCTTGGCCACGTTGTCCAACATCAAGAGCGCACGGTCACGGTCGAAATTGGACATTTGCTGGCTTTGGGCCAGGGGGATAAGAAGGCTGAAGAGAGTCATCAAAAGCAGGAAACGCACACCATTCCTGACCGGGTTTCTCATTAATAACTCCTTTGATAGACGGGGATATTAGCACACTGCGGGATTCACAAACGTAGTTTTCGAGATCAGCTTTTGGCTAGCGGCGGGGGAGCAGATTTCCGGGCGGGGTAGGCGGGCGCAACAGGGATGATTCCCAGCCTTGCGGAATCGGTGTCCAATCGCGCGAGAAGAAATCGGTGGTGGTCAAGGTGATCAGGATGGCGAGCCAGAGGAGCGCCGACAGAATCACCACTCGCACCAGACGTGTGCTCCAGCGCCAGTGCATGAAGAAGAGAATCACCAGTGATGCCTTGCAGCAGGCGATGGTGAGCGCGACGATGGTGTTCCATTTCCCCATATCCACGTACGCCATGCCCGTGGTGAGGGCGGTCAGGGCCAGGAGCGCGCCGAAAATAAGGAAGTAGGTTTTCTTCGCAACCACGTGGCCTTGCATTCAGTATCGCCCTCCAATTAAATACAGAAGCGGGAAGAGGAAAATCCAGACGATGTCCACGAAATGCCAGTAGAGGCCGGCGCCCTCAACCACGTTGAACCGATCCGGCCCGTAGCGGCCCTTCCACGCCTGCACCAGCAGAAAGCCAAGAATTCCCACTCCCACGACCATGTGCAGCGCGTGTACGCCTGTCATAATGAAGTAGAAACAGAAAAACAATTGCAGAGATTTGGCGTTGGGTCCGGCAAAGGTGAAATTCAGCCCGGGCGCAAGGCCTTCCAGGTAATCGTGCCGCCATTCGAGCGTCAGTTTGAGGATGACGAACGTCAATCCCAGTAGAATCGTGAGGATTAGGAATGTCACGAGGGCATTCCTCTTTCCGGTTTGCGCCGAGCGCACCGCCAGCGCCATGGTAAAGCTGCTGCCAATCAACACCGCCGTGTTGATGGCGCCGATGGTGACGTTCAGCAGATGGCTTCCCGCCACGAAACCGGGCAGATAGAGATTGCGATAGATGGTGTAGCCCGCGAAAAGCCCGCCGAAGAACATCACCTCAGTGGCGAGGAAAATCCACATGCCGAAGCTGGCAGCCTCGTGTTGCTGATCCAGGTCCTCGAATTGGTGCGCCAGTGAGCTCGCGGCGTGACGGTCAACCAACTTAAGCCTCCTCCGATCCGTACGCGTATGCTTCTTCCGTCACCACGGGCGTGTGCTCAAAATTCTCGGTAGGGGGCGGCGAAGGCGTCTGCCACTCCAGGCCCTTGGCGCCCCAGGGATTTGGTCCTGCCACCGGTCCGTAGAACACCGACCAGATAAAGTAAACCAGGGGAATGGCATAGCCCACAGCCAGGATCGATGCTCCCGCCGACGACATGATATTCAGTACCTGGAACTTCGGCGGATAGATGGCATAGCGCCGGGGCATGCCTAGATATCCCAGCATGTATTGCGGGAAAAAGGTGAGGTTGAAACCGACAAAGATGATCGCCGCGGCCAGGCGCGCCCAACCGTCGGGGTAAAGCCGCCCGGTGATTTTGGGCCACCAGAAATGAAGGGCGCCCAGGTATCCCATCATCGCGCCGCCCACCATGATGTAATGAAAGTGGCCCACCACGAAGTACGTATCATGGACGTGGGTGTCCACGGCGAGTGTTGCCAGGAAGAGGCCCGTCAAACCGCCCATGGTGAACAGGCCGATGAATCCCAGAGCATAAAGCATCGGCGCTTGATAGGAAATGGAACCCTTGTAAAGCGTTGCCGTCCAGTTGAACACCTTGATGGCGGAAGGAATCGCTACCATGAAGCTAAGCGCGGAAAAGATGATGCCGGCGTAAACGGATTGGCCGCTCACAAACATGTGATGGCCCCAGACGACGAAGGAAACCACGGCGATGGCCACACTGGAAAACGCGACAAAACTGTAACCAAAGATGCGTTTTTTGGAGAAGCAAGTGATCAATTCACTGACCACACCCATGGAGGGCAGAATCATAATGTAGACTGCCGGATGCGAGTAAAACCAGAACAGGTGCTGGAAGAGAACCGGGTCGCCACCCACGGCGGGATCGAAGACGCCGACGTGGAAGAGGCGCTCCAGCGCGACCAGCACTAGGGTGATGGCCACCACCGGCGTGCCCAGAATCTGGATGAGGCTGGTGGAGTACATCGCCCAGAGAAACAGCGGCATGCGGAACCAGGTCATGCCGGGGGCGCGCATCTTGTGGATGGTGACCACGAAATTCAGGCCGGTGAGAATCGAGGAGAACCCCGCGATGAACACTCCCAGCGCGGCGGAAATCACGTTGGTGTTTACGTAGGTCGTGCTCAGCGGCGTGTAGAATGTCCAGCCCGTATCGACGCCACCGCCGATGACCGCGTACAGGACCAACACGCCACCGATCATGTAAATGTACCAGCTCAGCAGGTTGATTCTAGGGAAGGCGAGGTCGCGTGCGCCGATCATCATGGGGACCAGGAAATTTCCAAACACCGCGGGAATGGAAGGAATCAAAAACAAGAACACCATGATGATGCCGTGCATGCTGAAGAGCTTATTGTAGGCGCCGGGTTCGAAGATCGCGCCATTGGGCTCAATCAGGTGGATCCGAATCAGCACCGCCGCGATGCCGCCCACCAGGAAGAACAACGTGATCGATACCAGGTAGAGAATCGCGATGCGTTTGTGGTCCGTTGTCAGCAGCCACGATTTGATGCCGTAATCGGCATTCAAGTAGTTCACGCGATTTTCAGAATTCCCCACTGCCGTTGCCATTATTTCTGAGCCTTCCCTTCTTGCAACCTTGAGTGCCGAACTTTACATTTTTCGGAAGAATACTTCCATTCTGCAAGCCCTGGCGCTCTGACTATGGTTAAAGCGCGAATGCCCACCACTATTAGCAATTTCTCGCAAATAGCCCTTAATCCATTCAATCTAAATGACTTATTTGTATAGCCTCCAGCCAGCGAGAAATCCGGCCCAATGTTTTCATGAGCTTACCGGCTTCTTCCGGCACGGAGTCGACCTTCAGCGCACCTACCCGAAGGCCGTCCGACCGCCCTCTGTCCCCTACACAAAGAGTCCCCTCGAGTTTTTCCGCCGCCTGTTTAGCCGCCATGAACCGTCTCCCTAACGGCGCCGCTCCGTTCAGGCCGCGACAAGTTCCGGGCTACGCTACATCGCCACTACTTCGGCGTCTTCCCCGCTTGCGGGGTTAACGACTTGATGTACGCGATCAATTGCAGCAACTGTTCTTCCGTAACCTGTCCCTTATAAGTGGGCATGATGGGCCCGTAGCCGTCCACGATTTTGGCGGCGGGATAAAGCACCGATTCCCGCAGATAAGCGTCGTCCGCCACCACCGTTTTGCCATCGTTCAGTTTCACCGGTTTGCCATAGATGCCATTCAGCGAAGGCCCCCGGCCGGTGCCGTGGCAAGTGATGCAGGCCAGTTGATCGTACAGTTTGGCGCCCGACTCCGCCATGGTTCCGCCGCGAATCCCCCCGCTCAACCACTGCTCGTATTCGGTGGGCGTCATCACGATCACTTGGCCTTTCATCAGCGAGTGATTGGTGCCGCAATACTGGTCGCAGTAGAGGTCGAACCTGCCGGTCTTGGTAGCCTCGAACCACAGCGAGGTGTACATTCCCGGCACCACATCCTTCTTGACGCGGAACGCGGGCACGGAAAAGTCGTGAATGACGTCCTCGGAGGTCATGGTCAGCTTGATGGGCTGGTTGACGGGGACGTGCAGCTCATTGATTTCTTCCACGCCCTCGGGATGCTGCAACTTCCACATCCACTGCTTGCCCACCGCGAATATTTCCATGGACGCGGCGGGCGGCCGGGCATTGCGGATGAACAGGCTGGTGCCCCACAAGAACACCAGGACGCAGAGTCCCAGCGGAATCAGAGTCCAGGCAATTTCCAGCGGCAGGCTTCCCTCAATCTGCTCCGCCTGCTGTTGCTCCGAGCGCCGCCGGTAACGCAACGCGAAGTAGAAGATGGTGAGAAAGATGACCACCGTGAAAAAGAGGTCAATCGCGGTGAGGAAGTAGTAGAGATAATCCACTCCCTGGGCGATGGTGGACGCTTGCTCCGGCCTGATTTGGAACCCTTGCCACATGCTGGACTCACTTTGGGCGATTCAAGATTCAAAATTCAAGATGCAAACAGCCAATCTTCCAGACCAAATCTGAATTCATCGTGGGCTCTTAATCTTGAATCAGAAGGCGATTCAAAATTCAAGATTCAAAATTCAAGATTCAAAATCGCCAATCACCAATCTTCCAGACACAACCTGAATTCATCGCGGGCTCATAATCTTGAATCAGAAGGCGATTCAAAATTCAAGATTCAAAATTCAAAATCGTGGGCTCTTAATCTTGAATCTTGAATTTTGAATCTTGAACCGCCTTTTGCCCGCCTCGCGAAAGGGCAATAATCAACGAACCTATACAGAGTAAGGTAATCACTCCGGCAATTTTCAGTACATGGCCAACAACCATGCTGTACTTCCCCGCCACCGGATCGTACTCACAGCAATAGAGCAGAACCGCATCGACGGGATTCCCGATCTTCTCACTCGCGGCCTCTACCAGTGCCAGGCGGATATCGCGCGAGGGGTAGAGAATCCCGTAAAAGTAGCGCGAAACCTTTCCTTGCGGCGTCAGCACCATAACTCCGGTGGCGTGCGCGAACTGCTTCGTTTCCGGAATGTAGTTGTAGTGAAATCCCACCGCCTGGGTGAGGGCGCGAATGGAGGGCTCGTCGCCCACCAGGAAATGCCAGCCCTCGCTGGCGCCGGGCCGCCCATAAAGGCCCACATAGACGGCTTTCTTGCCCATGGCCATCGCTGAAGTTTCGCTGGGATCAAAACTCACCGTCACCACTTGGAATTGTTCGCCGATGTTGAATTTCACGTTCCGCAGGGCGTTCAAAAGGCCGTTTTCCGCCATCGTACACAGCATCGGGCAACTGTAATAAACCAGCGAAAGGATCACCGGCTTCTTGCCGAAATAGGAACCCAGGGTCACGGTCTGGCCGGTTTCATCGCGAAACTTCAAATCCAGCGGTACCTGGTTGTTCAAGCGCTGCTCGATCCCCACGCCGCGCAACTGCGGAGGTGTGACCGAAGCGTTGTCCTGCGCCGCCGCCAGCCCCGCCAAGGTGAAGATCAAAACACCGCACGCCAAGGCGCAGAGACGCAAAGGCTCGGAAAGCCAACAAAGGAGTTCCTCCTTGCGATTCTTTGCACCTTTGCGCCTTGGCGTGAGTTTGTTCATTTTTTCAAAACCTCAGAGGCCGGGATCTTTGTCGCGCGACTTTCCCCCGGGGAACTGGCACGGACCGGATATCCTTTTTGCAGCATCAGGTCCATGGCGCGGTCAACGGGAATCCTTACGATGCCGGCTTGGGAGTCCACCCATCCATAGCCCTGCAAGAGCTTTTCCTGATCGGCGCGGTAGCGCTTCAAATCAAGTGGCGCCGCAGTTTGCAGCCGCGGCCCGGGCGGCAGCGTTCGAACGTCTTCAAAGGGTGAAGCCGGCGGCCCCAAGGTTTGATGCTGGACGAAAAAGTGAAACACCCCAGCGCTCACCAACATGCCGAACACCACCAATCCCACCACTCCCGCGGCGAAGAGAAAAAGTCGCCCCACGCTCACATCGGAGTCTTCATAGGCACGCTCGGGATGTTCCGGTCGTTTAATAGGTTCAGACATGCTGCACGCTTTCCCTTATAGCTCGCGACTAATTACTTACCGTTCGTGTCCTAAGTCAGAAGTTCGTGATCAAAGTCGTCCCTTCCAGTTTGTTCCAGGGCGACCCCCTCACCCCCGACCCCTCTCCCCCAAGGGGGCGAGGGGAGAGTTAAATTAAATCTACTCCCCTCGCCCCCTTGGGGGAGAGGGGTCGGGGGTGAGGGGGTTCGCGAATAACCAAAGAGCCTGTGACTCAAACCACTAGCCACTTCTTTCCCCGCTTCACGCCTGCTGCAACAATTCCTTCAGCCGCGGATCGTGCAGCGGCAGCAGTGGCCGTCCCTGCAACTGCGAAGTGAACCGCCACAGCCACAGTCCGCCGATGCCAAGAATCGCCAGCCAGTCGGTCAGGTGGAATTCCGGTCCGGCGGGGTTAAAGGCCGGCGTCAGGAGCCAGAAAATATCCACCAGGCTCATGACGAACAAACCCGCCGCCAGCCAGCTCATGATCTTCGCGCGCCGCTTGGCGAATCGCGTGAGCAGCAGCAGAAAGGGCACCGCAAAATGGAAGACAATCAGAATCAGCCCCACCCCGGCCCAGCCTCCCCGCGCGCGGCTCATATACCAGGGAATTTCTTCCCGCAGGTTTCCGCCCCAGATGATGAGGAACTGGGAAAAGGACAGGTACGCCCACAACATGGTGAACACCAGGAGCAGGTTGCCGTAGTCGTTGAGCAATTTCGGCGTCACCATGCCGTTAAGCGATTTCTCCGGGGACAGGCGAATCACCGTGACCACCATCACCGCCATGGCGGCCAAAACCTGCGTCACCATAAAAATCATGCCATAGATGGTGGAATACCAATGCGGTTCGAGTGACATCACCCAATCCACGGCAGCAAGGGTAACCATCAGTTCGAAAACCAGCAGGCCCGGTGCACTCAGGTGCTTGATGCGCTGGGTCAACTCAGCTTCGCCCGTCTCATCCTGCTCGCGCGACCACTTGTTCAGAAGGTAGGTGATTAGAATCCAGGCGGAAAAGTAAATTACGGTCCGCGCCACGAAAAACGGTACGTTGAGGTAAGGGTGCTTGTATTGCAGCAACGCATCCGCCTGGACTTTAGCAGGGTCAGCCCAACTGTAAAGCACCGGCAGCCGGAAGAGAATGGGCAGCACCAGCACGGCCATCAGAGGGAATGTTTTGGTCCCGGATTCAAGCGGTCGGCGCAGGGGGAATCCCCACGTGCCGCCGATCAAGTTGTGAAGCATCAAGATGGCGGCGCAACCGAGCGGCAAGCCCATCCAGAAAACGAAGGCCAGAAGATACGACCGGAAGAACTGCGTGGGATCGCGAAAACCCAGCGCCGCGCAGAGGACCAGCCCCGCCAATCCCACCGTCAGCGCGGTCTTCCCCAGGCGTTCAATTCCGGGTATGGATGTTTCCGCCGTGTTCATTTGGCTCCGCTTGTCAATTGCTGCCGCTCACTCGCCGGCACATCATCGAGCGTGGCGTGCTGGCTCAGTTGCAGCGCGCGAATATACGCCACGATGGCCCAGCGATCTTCCGGCGAGATTCTGCCCGCGTAACTGTACATGGCGCCGTAACCATCCGTCATAACCTCGAAGAAATGTCCCGCCGGCGCCTGCCGCAGTCGCTCAATGTGGTAGGAAGGCGGAGGCGGAAATCCGCGCTGCACCACCATGCCTCGCCCGCTGCCCGTGTAATCGTGGCAGGGTGAACAATAGATGTTGTACCGGGCGCGGCCGCGCTCCAGGACCTCGCGCGTAATGGGAAAAGGAAACTGGTCAGTCACAACCCCGTTCACATGGCCCGTGTAAAGCAGTTCGTCGGTGCGCATGTGCCCTCGCGCCACGGTGTCAGGAATCTCCGGGCGGTTGGCGCGTCCGTCTGGAAAAAACGTGCTGGCATCGTCGGGCTTAAGCTTGGGTTGCACGTGCATGTCAACGCGGCAACCCGCGGCGCACACCAACACCATCGCCAGAAACGCGAATTGCGCGCCCGCCCGAGCGATTCGATTTTTCCCGTGGCCGTCCAAATTAGCGACCAGTCCTGGTGATTGCCGGGGCTTCGCCCTCTGCTGTGCGGAAGGGCTCTGCCCTTCCGGCCCGATTTCCACCTTTTCTGCTGCTCTGCGCTGCAAGATCATGAAACTCTTGTTTTTCTAGCAAACATCTTGCGCGTCTCGTAGGGGCACCCCTCGTGGGTGCCCTCGTGAAGGGCACCCACGAGGGGTGCCCCTACGAGACTTTCTTGGTTGCGGCCACAGACAGGCAAAGCCGCATGTCGCCCCGCTCAGAACGTCGCGCAATTTGCCCAAGTCTAGATTCGTCCCGCCGCTAAGCCTCAACTTCCGATACCTCATGGGCCTTGAGGCCTTGTAAGAACTCCCGCGTCTTCTGCGCGTCGAATTTCTCGTCGCGAGCCTTGATACAAAGGAAAAATCGATTGCGCGTGGCCAACTCGAAACGCGGGGCGTTAAACACCGGGTGGTACGGCGTGGGGAATCCGTTCAGCGCCAGCATGCCAAAAACCGTTGCCAACCCCGCGCAAAGGACCGTCAACTCAAAGGTGATGGGAATAAACGACGGCCAACTGTTGTAAGGCTTTCCGCCTATGTTCAGCGGATATCCGATCACATTGGGCCACCACTGGAGGAAGAACCCGCCGCAGCAACCGATCAATCCGCCGAGCAAACAGATGAGCGGTACATGGGTCTGGTGAAAGCCGATGGCCTCCGCCAAATCCTCCACCGGGAAGGGCGTGTACGCGTCCATCTGGCGATAGCCCTCCGCATAGCTGCGCTGAGCGGCGCGCAGCAGATCGTCGGTCGTCTCGAATTCGGCCATCAAGCCGTAGATTGGAGGTTTATCCATCGGTCAGTTGTCAGTGGTCAGTTGTCAGTGGTCAGTTCTCTAACCACCCCGTAAATCCCATGCTATGCAAGGACGGGCGCCGCCATCTAACTCCCCTCCTTAGTAAAGGAGGGGTGCAAGAAGGGCAGGGTGGTTGCTCCTGACTTCTGACTCCTGACTCCTGACTTCTATTCTCTCTACCCCTGCTTCTCCTTTAATTCATGCGCCAGCCCACGCATCTCGAAGATCGAGATCATGGGCAGGAAGCGGATGAACAGCAGGAATAGTGTGAAGAACAATCCTATGGTACCGAAAAACACTGCCCAGTCCCAAACGGTCGGATAATACATTGACCACGATGAGGGCAGAAAATCGCGATGCAAACTGGTCACCACAATCACGAAGCGCTCGAGCCACATGCCGGTCTGGATCACCAGTGAAAGCACAAAAAGCGCGGCCACGTTGCGGCGGACTTTGGAAAACCACAAGGCGGTGAGCGGGATCACGATGTTGCAAACGATCAAGAGCCAATAAACGGGAGCGTACGGGCCGGTCATGCGGTTGATGATCATGTAACGGTCGTTTCCCGGTCCGCTGTAAAACGCCATGAAGGTTTCCATCATGTAGCCGTAAGCCACAATCAGGCCGGTGGCCAGCAGGATTTTCGCCATGTTGTCGAGATGCCGCAGCGTGAGGAAATCCTCCAAGCCGTAAAACTTGCGCAGAGGGATGGCGAGGGTCAAAACCATGGCGAAGCCGGAATAGATGGCGCCCGCTACAAAGTAAGGTGGGAATATCGTGCTGTGCCAGCCCGGAATCACCGCCAGGGTGAAGTCGAAGCTCACCACCGTATGCACGGAAACCACCAGGGGCGTGGCCAATCCGGCGAGCAGCAGGTAAGCCATTTCGTAACGATGCCAGTGGATGGCCGAGCCGCGCCAGCCCATGGCCAGGCCGCCGTAGATCACGCGCGAGATGCGGTCCTTGGCGCGGTCCCGCAAGGTGGCGAGGTCGGGGATCAATCCCACAAACCAGAACAGCAGCGAAATGGTTCCGTAAGTCGAAACCGCAAATACGTCCCAAACCAGCGGGCTGCGAAATTGCGGCCAAACCCCCATGGTGTCAGGGTAGGGCGTCAACCAGAAAAACAGCCACGGGCGGCCCATGTGCAGGAGCGGGAACATGCCGGCGCAGGCCACGGCGAAAAGCGTCATGGCTTCGGCGAAACGATTGATGGATTGCCGCCATGCCTGGCGCATCAACAACAGGAAAGCGGAAATCAGCGTGCCCGCGTGCCCGATGCCGATCCACCACACAAAATTGACGATGGCCAATCCCCACCCGACGGGGATGTTGATGCCCCAAATCCCCACGCCAATCGTCAGCAGCAGGCCAATCGCCAAGTGCAGAAGTCCGACGAGCGAAAGGGCCACGAGAAGTCCCAGCCACCACCCGCGCTTGGTCTTCTGCAGGAGGACGATGGCGCTGATCTTGTCGGTGATGGTGGCGTAGGTGTGCCCCGGCGCGAGAACCGGAACGCTCGCTCCTACCGCCGGCGTGTTTTGCAATCCGTCAGCGCCCACCCATTACTCCTTGATCGACAGCGTCCTGGTTTCTTCCGTACCGCCGGCGTCCCGCCGGCACCGGAGCAGGGCCGGCAGGATGCCGGCGGTACGCCTCCCTACTCCTTGATCTCCGGGTTGGGATTCCGCAGCTTGGCCAGATACGTGGTGCGCGGCCGCGTGTTCAAATCCGTCAATAGCCCGTAATTCCGCGATTGCGCCTTCAACTTCGCCACGCGGCTGTTCCGGTCGTTGACGTTGCCGAAAACAATCGCCTGGGCCGGGCAGGTCTGCTGGCACGCGGTCAGGATTTCTCCATCGCGCAACTCGCGGTCTTCCTTCTCCGCCGCGATCTTGACCCGGTTGATGCGCTGGATGCAGTACGTACACTTTTCCATCACGCCGCGGCTGCGCACGGTCACGTCGGGGTTGCGCATGGGCTTCAGGCTGGGCGTGGTCCAGTCAGACCAGAGTTCAAAATTGAAGCGGCGGACTTTGTAGGGACAGTTGTTTGAACAGTAGCGCGTGCCCACGCAGCGGTTGTAAACCATTTCGTTCAACCCTTCGGGGCTGTGCACCGTCGCACCCACCGGGCAAACGTATTCGCAGGGGGCATTCTCGCAATGCATGCAGGGAACCGCCTGGTTGTAGATCGCGGGGTTCTCCAAGCCGCCCTCAAAATAGGTGTCAATGCGAATCCACTGCATCTCCCGGCCGCGCGCCACCTGATCTTTTCCCACCACCGGAATATTGTTCTCGGATTGGCACGCCACCACACAGGCATTACATCCAATGCAACTATTTAAGTCGATGGACATGCCCCAGGCGTTGCCGTTGTACGGGTAGGCGGGATAAATTGAAGGCCCGTTTTCCTCGCCTTCCTCACGGATCATGTCGGGGTTCCGGCGGAACTCCTCCAGCGTCGCTCCGCGCACGAGCTTGCGTTGCAGCGCCGCCACGCTTTCCTCTTCGCGCTCTTCGCCTTCCTTGCCCATGATGTGATGGTGCTGCGTCGTGACAAGCTGGTAAGTCTTGTTGGTCTTTTCAATGTTGGCGCCGCGGATCCAGGGATTTTCCGTGGTCGATAGCAGGTACGCGTTGAAACCTTTGCCCGTGCCCACCTGACCGGCCCGGCGGCGTCCGTACCCCAGGTGCAGGGTAAGAGAATTGTCGGCGTGGCCCGGGGTAATCCAGATGGGTGCTTCCACCGGTTGCCCCTCGCCGCTCACCTTCACCACATCGCCGTTGGTCACCCCCAGCTTGTGGGCCGTGGCGGGACTGACCAGCGCGGCGTTATCCCAAGTGAGCTTGGTGAGAGGCTTGGGCACTTCCTGCAACCACGCATTGTTGGCGAAGCTGCCATCGCCAATCGAGGGATCGGGGCGCAGCACTATTTCGATTCCGCCCGTACGGCCTTTTGTCAGCACGCTGGCGAGCGCCGAGCTGAGCTTAACGGGTTTGGGGGTGAAGGCTGAGTCCGCGATCACGCCGTTATTCAGCGAAGTTTGCCAGAACTGATCAAAATCGGCTCCCGGCTTCTGCCGCTGCCAATAGCTGCGGACAACATCGTGCCCGGTCGTCCCCGCTTGTCCTCCCAGCACCGCCAGGATTTCATGCGCCGACTTGCCAGCATACAATGGAGCAATTAGAGGCTGGATAATACTGATTGTTCCGTCGTAGGCGCGCGCATCACCCCAGGCTTCCAGGAAGTGGGCCTCGGGAATGTGCCAATGACAGAGTTCCGCGGTTTCGTCCTCGTAAAGGCTGAGGTGGATGCGCGTCCTGACTTTGAGGAGGTTGTCCTTAAAGTGCAAATCGGCGGGAGCGTTGTAGACGGGGTTCACGCCCAGAATGAAGAGGGTGTCAACGTCGCCCTTCTGAATGTCGGCCACCAAATCCTTGAGCGAATCCACAGCCTTCACTGGATTCGCTTCCACGGGGTCGGTGTAATGCACGGTCTTGCCCACGTTGCCCAAGGCGTCGTTCATGGCATGGGCCAGGGCGTGGACGGCGGGCGGCTGCTGCTCGCCGGCAATCACCAGACTTGTGCCGCGATGCTTCTGGAGGTCGCGCCCGAGGGCGGGAATCCAATCCGCGGGTGTGTTGGGGGCGGCAGCATGTCCAGTGTTGGACAACCCCGCCATCAAGGCTTCACCAAAAAGACCCACGTCGCTCGCACGCATGGGCAGGCGGTGATCCGCCATCGCTCCCGTCACCGTCGGCGTGCTTTCCACCACGTAAAGGCGGTTCATGGTGGATTCGGGACCGGTGACGCGGCGCTTATTTGCAAAGTCGTGTGCATATCGAACTGCGCCCGGTCCGGCGCTGAGAAAGTCCGCGTCGAGTGAGACGATCACAGCCGCTTTATCAAAGTGATAAACGGGGTTGACGTACTCGCCGAAGGCCAGCTTGGCGCCTTCGCGCACCGTGTCGCGGTTGCACGGCTCATATTGATGCCACTTCGCCTGCGGGAACTGCGCGAGCACGAACTTGATTTGATCCGCCAGCGAGGGCGAAGTCACCATGCCGGTCAGAATGCGCAGGCCGGCGCCCTTACGCGTAAGGAGCTCAGCGCGATCTTCCTCCATCGAGGTGAGGAACGTGCTCCAGTCGCCAATGCGGCCTTTGAACATCACCACCTGGGAGCGATCCGGATCGTAAAGGCCCAGCACGGAGGCCTGCGCGAAAACACTGGCGGCCCCCAGGCTGGCGGGGTGGCTGGGATTTCCTTCCACCTTGGTGGGCCTGCCCATGTGGCTCTCCACCAGCAACCCGGTGGCGTAACCCGCCAGGGGCATAGCGGTGGCATAGAACAAAGGCTTGCCGGGGACGAAATCCTCCGGTTTCTGCTGCGCGTAGGGAACAATTTTTTCCGTGGGCATCTTGGTGCAAGCCGTCAAGCCCGCCAGCGCCGCGGACGCCCCCATCAGCTTCAGCGCGCTGCGGCGGCTGATTTCGAATTGCCGATTGTCGATTGTCGATTGCCGACTGCCCGAGTTGCCATTTTCCGGGTTCCCATTTCCACTTCCGCCCTGGACTCCGAACCCCGGACTCCGGACTTCGGACTCGGGGATGCGCGGATCGTGGGGGAACTCGCACGCGAGAAAATCGCGATACTCGGGCGTACCCGCCAATTCCTCCAAGCCGCGCCAAACGCGCTTTTCCGGTGAGTGTTCCAGCTTCGCCTGGATTTGCACCAGGTCGAGGGCGTTTCCGGCTTTTTGCTTACGCGCCATAGCTAATTCCGTTCCTGCCTCTTACCGGTGGCAGGTGTAGCAATCGGTTATTTCTTTCGGCTCCTTGATTTTGTATTCCTTCACCAGCCGCCGGCCCAAAGCGAGTTGGTCGGGCGGTTCCACGTAGTCGGCCTTGAAAACGTCTTCACGGCGGCGCACGTGGGCCTCCGGGTGCTTATGACAATCGATGCACCAACGCATGTAAAGCGTATTGGCGCGGTAAGTCAGCGGCATCTCGCCAATGGGCCCGTGGCAGGTGGTGCAGCCGATTCCTTTATTCACATGAATGCTGTGGTCGAAGTAAACGAAATCCGGCACGGCGTTAACGCGGGTCCATTGCAGAGAAACATCGGTGGCGTAACTCGCGCGCACAGGCTCGAGCGTGGGACTGGACAGAAACAGCTTGGAGTGGCAACTCATGCAGGTGTGGGTTGGGGGTACACCCGCATAGGAAGACCTCTCCACCGAAGCGTGGCAGTAACGGCAATCCAGGCCAACGTCGGTAACGTGATGCTTGTGGCTGAAAGGAACCGGTTGCTGCCGCGCCACATTGACGTCGGTATAGTAGGGAGATTGGTTGACCGCAAAAATGACATACCCCAATGCTCCCAGGATGAAGGCCGCGCCAAAGATCGTCACCTTGGAGATCGTGTTTGAGCTGCGATGGAAGATTTGCGCCATCGAACGATTTTGCCTGACGCCCCTGAGGAATCCTTACCCCCGGCCAAAGTTATGGGCCGGTCCAACATGCTGCGGGGTCGTTACTTCCCCGAAAAGGCGATATCGAATGTGTTCAGCCCTGCTTGCTTCCCCCAGGCGCCGATTTAACCCGAGGTCGTGCCCTACTCCACAGCCCATCTCCTCCCCAACACCGCATCGCGCCAATTCGCCGGACCACGCACGTTTGAGGTGCGCGGTAAAAAGCACTGGAGAAGGAAGGAAATCCGGGCGAGCAGCATCGCCAGCCCAGGGAGTATTGCTAGCCAAAGTAAGAATCCAGGCTCTATATATGAAATTAGTCCGAAGATTTCTGGCCCACAACCATCATCTTCTTCACCCTGCACAGAAAATGTCCTGGAACATCCAAATTATATTTCGCGCAGGATTTGTTTGTCAAAAGAAAATCGCGCGCCTGCTGCGGACGCACCTCGCCGCCTCGCGCGTTTTTGATGCGCGTCAAATTTATGTCGCAATACGATACTTTTGGATCGCGCCGGATGTTGACTACCCGGATTAGTCCTGCTCAAGCAATCTCCTGAGCGCGGGGACGGGAAGGCCAGCCCGATCCACCAAGGCCTGGAGTTCCCTGGCAAGCTCGCGCATTTCATCGGGCGCCTGGGAACAATGCCAACCGGCGCCGACTTCGGCGAATTTAGTGGAAAGGAATAAACGCAGGGCGGCAACCAGAGCAAAACGGGGGATGATGGAAAGCACGTTGACCCTCGGTGGGGTGATTTTGAAGCCGGTGGCGCGGAGTACCTGGAAAGCCTCGCGCAGGGCATCGACCAGCAGCCGGAGGTCGGCCCAAGACCGGGCCAGGGCATAGGTATCGCAGCCATGTTTGATAATCAGCGCTGCAAACGGGGCGACAAAGGCTGCATGTGTCGCAAGGTAGTTGGAAATATCGCTCGATGTTTTCGCGTTCAAACCTGCCTGGCGAAAAACACCAATAAGCCGCGTCAGCCGGGGTGTTATCCTGCCATCGATCTCGCCAAAGGGCGAGGAAATCTTGGAACGGCCAATCCCGCTGATCGCGCGGATAACGCTGCCATCGCGCTTTCCCCCAGCGAACACGAAGCCCATCATCACCCGATCCTTGCCGACGGCTCGGGCAAGTTCCTCCGGGCCGGAAAGGTTGTTGGTCATGAAGACGATGTTCGGACTCCGGTTTTGGGCTAAGACCGGTAAAAGGTCGGCGACTTGGTTTTTACGCACGACGACGAGCACATAGTCATAGAGATCGTTCGGGTCTAGGCGGTTGGTAACGGGTACTTTGGTAACGCTACGTTTGTTCTTGAAAGGGTCCTCGATAACGATCCCTTCGTTCTGTAGTTCCTCGTAGCGCTTGCCGCGAGCGAGAACCGTGACGTCCATTCCCGCGTTGTGCAAGCCTGCGGCGCAGACCGAGCCGTTTACTCCGGCGCCGATGACGAGCATTCTCGCCTGATCCATGTTCCCGTCGCCGCTACCCTTTCTCGATGACCACCGCGGTGCCGTAACAAAGAACCTCCGTCGCCGACCCTTTGCTGACCACTTCCGAGGCATCGTAGCGGAAACCCACCACGGCATTGGCGCCCATTTCCGTTGCGTGCTGGAGGAGCAAATCAAAAGCCTGTTGGCGCGCCTGCTCGCACATCTCCGTGTACGCGCCGATTCTGCCCCCAATGATGTTCTTGAGGCCGCCCACAATTCCTTGAACAATCGTCGGGGACCTTACGATGATTCCCCGCACGAGGCCCTTATATTCGCGAATTCGGTAGCCTTCGAACGTAAACGTCGTCGTTACCGGCATTGCCATTGAGTGTCTCCTTGGTCGCCCCAAATGTCGTCAAGAATAAACCCCTTCGCGGCAGGAACCGATTCTGCCGATACCGGGATTCGGGGTGGCATTGTACCTCTTCCCGACCCGTTAAGCCATCGCCAGGAGTGGATGTCTTATTGCGTACCGCGAATTGTAGTGACACGACCCCCTCACCCCCGCCCCCTCGCCCCCTTGGGGGAGAGGGGTCGGGGGTGAGGGGGTTTATCCGTCACTGTATTATGCGATATTTAATAAATGCGAAACCGCAGGTCCGCGCTTGACCCGTAACATACCCGTAACATAGAAGTTGCGGGGTGGAGGAGTTTGTGACATGATGAGGCCACTCATTTCGACGATGGGAAGGCCGCGGATATTCCCATCATCACTAGCGGACATCCGGATCGGACTCGCAGCAAGTAGTTTGCAGACCGTCAACGGTATTGCAGCGCGCGACCGGGAGAAGCCGCGGACCTTCAACCGCAGGCCCACGCTGCCAACTCGCACTGAGGGGGTATTATGCGACAGCTTTGTAGGACCGCGGCATCATTGGGCTTATTTCTAGCTTCCCTATTCTCCGTTTCCTGCCAGAATCCCATTCAAGAAAGCACAGATCGATACATCATGGTGTGCTCGAACATCAACATTGCCTACTGGCAAGAGGCGCGCGCCGGCTTAATGGACGCCGCCAGCGGGATGGGCGTGAAAGCCGAGTTCACCGGGCCGACGATCTACTCGGCCCACGAAGAAGTGCTGGCATTTCGCGATGCGGTGGCCAGGCGCCCCGCAGGCATAATCCTTGCGCCTTTGCGCCCGGAACTCCTCACCACGGCCATCAACAGCGCCATCGCGGCTGGAATCCCCGTCATTACGCTCGACACGGACGCGCCGGATTCCAAACGCATCCTGTACATCGGCACGGATAACCGCCAGGCCGGCATCGAAATCGGAAATCAGATCGCCAGCCTGATGAAGGGCAAGGGGCGGCTGGCGGTGATCACGGTCCCCGCCCAGCATAACCTGGAGGAACGCCTGCTCGGCCTCCAGGAAGCGCTGGCGAATTACAAAGACATCAAGATCGCGGCCACCCTCGACGACGAGGGTAATGCGCAAGCGGCGAGCCAAGCGCTCTCTGACCTGTTCAAAAAGGGTGAGACCGTTGACGGAGTGGTGTGCCTGGAGGCTTCCGGCGGCCCCGGAGCCGGGGAAGCTCTGCGCACCCTCGGCCACGGCGGCAAGATTCCGGTCGTGGCCATGGACACCGACCGCGCGACCCTCGATTTCATCGAGCAAGGGGTTATCACCGCAACCATTGGCCAGAAGCCCTACACCATGGCTTTTTACGGACTGCGCTTCCTCTACGACTTACACCACGGCGCCGTGCATAAGTTTGCGAACTGGCGAACGGCCCCCACCTCGCCGTTGCCAGCTCGCGTCGACACCGGCACAAGCGTGATCAACGCGGACAACCTGTCAAGCTTCCGCGCGGCGGCGGGCCTCTCCAACGCAAGGTAACCCCATGCCCGGGCGCAAAGCATTTCAGCCGGTGTCGGGAGGTGCGTCCCTGCCGCCCGGATGCGGCACGCGCAACGTAGGGCCGAAGGCCGTTCAGCCTCGGCCCAGCGCTGCTGGGCTCTCCGCTCGCCGGCTCAGGACTCATCGAACCACGCGGGCCTCTGATCCAGAACAAAATGGGGACTAGATGGCCAGACTCCGCCAGGTTGGCTGGCGAAAACGTAAAACTTCCCGTCGAATGGACTCCGCGCCAGCCAATACTCGTCATCATCCGAGGGAGTTGAGGCCTTGTGTTCGAAGGATACCTCCGCCAGCTTACGCCGGAGTTCGCCCGGCGGAGTGATTGATACGATTTCCCTCGGGCACAAGGCGGCCAGCATCTTAACCGTGTAGCTCGGTTGACCCGGAAAGGCGCCGGGCGGCGCGTACTCTATCAGCAGGGCGTGCAGACGCTCCTCGTCGAGCGAGTCCCAGCGCTTAAGTTTCTCTTGCCAGACGGGGACTTCGGTTTTTTCCCTGGACATGATGGTCACGCCTCCAGAGGACGATGGGTTGGGCGGCGTGACTCAGTAGCCCGTTTGCTCATGAACCAACTTGCCGTCCACAAAAACGCGATAGGTATGCGGGCGAAAGCCGGCAAAAAGCGATGGACGCTCTTTCTCCAGAATGACTTGGTGCGTTTCCAGCTTGCCCACCACAAACTCGTAACGGCGCTTCAATTTGAAGCTGAAATGCGTGGAAGGCAAAAGTGCGCTCTGATGCGCGACTTTCTTCCCATCCACCAAGGTCTGCATTGAGCCGGTGAACCAACTCCGCGAAAACTCCATCCGCGACTTTTCCCGGTCACCAATTTCCAGTGTGAATTCCATAAACACTCCTGACGTGCAGCAATAATAAGCCGCTTGGCCAAGGAACGGCGCCAAAGGTGATTCGCGACCCTTCGGGTTTACCACTCTCTGCGCCGACCTGGACCAGGCGAGGAGTTTATTTGATGACGCCTAACCTCCCTTGGGTCCCCGAACGTGCGAATAGATGACGCCATTAGACAACACATCAATTTGCGGTGCAAGTTCGAAACATCGTCCAAATAGAAAACGCCGAGCAGCCTGTGGCCGCAGCCAGACGGGCGTCACGTCAGCCATGTACGTGCCCCGGTCAGCAGCCCCACATCAGCTGGCTAAAATACTCCCCCCCAGACGAGAATTCTGCCCTTCAGCATAATCTTCAGGCGTGCGGGAGGGGTTTTAACTCTCGCTCACAAAAAAATGCGTCGCGCCGCCTCGGAAACGTGATTTTCTCTTGACAAGCTTTGCCCTTTCGCCGCATGTTACGCGAGACCACACCGGCCGACAGCACAGAGCCCTTAAAACCCTCCACGCGCTGCCCGGCTTACGGAGAATATGAGTTGAAAAAGTACCTGTTTCGCCGCTTTCTTGTATGCAATTTGTCGATTTTCGCGGCCGCCGGGAGCCTCTGGGCGCAGACCACGGGCACCATTCGCGGCACCGTCACGGACCCTTCGGGCGCGGTTATTCCCGGGGCTCAGGTGGCGGCGATTCTGACGCAAGCCAACGCCAGCCGCGCCACCCAAACCAATCCCGAGGGCGAGTATGTTCTTCCCGCTCTCCCCGTGGGCCAATACACGGTGGTGGTAAAGTCGCCGGGATTTCGAGAGTACCGGCAGGCGGAGGTGGAAGTCCAAATCGGCCACGTCACGCTTGTCAACGTGGGCCTGGAACTGGGCACGCTGGCACAAGTGGTGACGGCGGAGGCTCTGGCGCCCTTGGTGGAAACCGCCAACACGCAAATGGGCGCCGTGGTGTCAGACCGCGAGGTGACGCAACTTCCCTTGAACGCGCGCGACACCTACCAATTGCTGCAATTGCAGCCAGGAGTGCAGTCGCAATTAGGCTCCGACCTTTTCTACGGCAGCGACGACTCCGGCGTGGTGTCGGTGAATGGCGGGCGCGGCCGCGCCAACAATTACACCGTGAACGGTGGAGACGCCAACGACCAATTCGCCAATCTACCCGCCATCCAGCCCTCGCCGGATTCCATTGAAGAATTCCGGGTGATGACCAGCACGTTCGACGCGGAGTTCGGCCGCAATTCCGGCTCGGTGGTCAACGTTGTCACCAAGTCAGGCGGCAACGTGGTGCACGGAGATCTTTATGAGTTTTTGCGCAACCAGCACCTGAACGCTCGCAACTTTTTTGAAGGTCCGCGGCCGGACTTTAAACAGAACCAGTTTGGGGGCACGTTGGGAGGGCCGATCAAGCGGGACAAATCATTCTTCTTCCTGTCGTACGAAGGCCGGCGCATCCACCAGGGAATTCCTTCCCCCACGGTGACCGTGCCCGCGGCGGCCGAGCGGCAGGGAGATTTTTCCTCCGGCCCGGCCTTCACCGGCACCCTCACCGACGCCTATCTTGCCCAGGCGCTCAACGCCCGGCCCGGCTGCGCGGCGGCGGTGCAAGGGAACTCCGGGGCAACCATTTCGGCGGGGACACCTTATGCGTCAATTTTCCCCGGCAACATCATTCCCACGGAGTGTTTCGACGCTACCGCGGCGGATTTGATGAACCAATTCGTTCCCCCTCCCAATTCCGTCAACAACCTTTACCAAGCCTCACCTCTGGAGCGCAACCGCGCCGACCAGGGAACCCTCCGCATTGACCACAAGCTCACCGACCACCAACAATTTAATGCGTACTATTACTTCGACGATGATTATCTCCAGAAACCTTTCGCGAAATTCGAAGCCGGAGGCGCCACCCTGCCGGGTTTCGGCGACCTGAGCAACGAACGCTTTCAACAAATCAACCTGACGCACACCTGGGCCTCGGGGGCGACGGCGGTGAATGAATTCCGTTTCGCCTTTTTCCGCGAAGGCCAGGAACGGTTTCTCCACCCGCAGCGCACCAACCTGGTGCAGGACTCCTGTGTGAGCGTCCCTGCCGGCCAGTGCTTTAGCGATCCCAATGATCCCAGACTGGGCATTACACCCAACTTGGGCGCCGGCCACGAAGGCGTGCCCTTTGTTTCCGTTTCCGGCGCTTTTTCCATTGGCGACAATTTCGAAGGCGAACTGCCACAATTCGGAAACACCTTCCAGGCATCGGACAATCTCAGCAAGGTCAAGGGCAACCACACTTTGAAATTTGGCGCCGACGTGCACCGCCAGCAGTTTGACCAGACGCTCTATTTTGCCACCAATGGGGATGAGAGCTTCTTCGGAGGCGGACCCAACGACGTGGGGTATGCAAGCCTCATTCCCAATTATCTGCTGGGGCTTCCCGACAACTACCTGCAAGGGTCGGCGCAACGCGAATACGTCCGCTCCACGGCCTTGTATCTTTTCGCACAGGATAGCTGGAAACTGCGGCGCAACTTGACGCTGAACTATGGCCTGCGCTGGGAACTGAACACACCCATCGCCGATGTAGGGGGACGCACACAGACCTTCCGGCCCGGCCGGGACACCACTGTTTTCCCTTGCCAACTGGGCCCGGACAATCCCCTGGCGGGGGGCTTCGGTTCAAACGATTGCGGCCCCGGCAGCGCGGGAGAATCGGTGTTCCCACAGGGCCTGGTCATGCCTGGGGACCCTGGCATCCCCAAGGGCCTGACGCAGACGTACTATAAATCCTTTGCCCCCCGGTTGGGCCTGGCGTGGAGCCCGGGATGGAATAGCGGCTGGCGGAAGATACTTACCGGTGGTCCGGACAAGACCAGCGTTCGCATGGGCTGGGGGATGTTTTACAACCCCATCGAGCAGTTGGTTTTGGAGCAATTCAACGGCGAGCCGCCCTTCGGGGGAAGCACCAGCCTTTCCAACAACATGTTCAATACGCCCTTCCTGGGCCAGAATGGAACCGTAAGCCCCAATCCTTTCAATGGGATTCTGAATCCAGTGCGTGGACAGCCCGTGGATTTCTCCCAATTCCGGCCCATCGAGCTATATGGCCAGTTTCAGCCTAATCTTCGGTCGCAATATTCCGATCAGTATAACTTTAATCTGCAACGCCAGGTGACCCCCACCCTGCTCCTGGAGGTCGCCTACGTCGGTTCCCAAGGTCATCGGCTGCTGGCCACGCACGACTTGAATTACTCCGATCCGCAAACGTGCCTCGACTTGGACCAAATCTACAACGCCAATGGCGGAATCACCTCCGACTGCGGCCCCTTTACGGAAGACAGCGCCTATTTCCTTCCGGCCGGAACGATTCCCGCCGGAATGACACTGCACTTGCCCTATGGCACAGTTCCTACCGTCACGGGCCCCAATGTGAACCCTATTACGCTGGTGGGTCTGCGGCAATACTCCTCGCCATTTTGTCAGCCGACGACAGGCGCAGGATGTCCTCCCGACGGAGTGCCGGTCTTCTCCAGCATCTTTGCCGAAGATACCATCGCCAATGCCAATTACAACTCGTTGCAGATGCAGGTGGAGAAGCGCTTCTCGCAGGGCCTGGAATTCCAGGCTTCCTACACGTTGAGCAAATCTTTCGATGAGGCTTCCAGCTTTGAAAACGTCCTCAATCCGCTGGATTTCCGCCGGAGTTATGCGCTGTCACTGTTCGACGCGCGGAACCGTTTGGTGTTCAGCTACGTGTGGCAGCTCCCACTTGGGGCAAAACACGGGTTGACCGGCAAGGTCATCAATGGCTGGGCTGTTTCCGGTATCACCTCGTTTCAAACCGGATTTCCCATCCGCATTACCACCTCGGATGATCTGGAGCTGATGAATAGCTACGACTTCGAATACCCCGGCGAGCCCGACATCGTCAAGCCCTTCCGGACTATCAATCCCCGCGGACCCCATAACCTCTTCTTTGACCCTTCGATATTCCAGCCGCAGGCATTGGGCACTATTGGCAGCGCCCCGCGGTCGGCTTGTTGCGGGCCGGGAATCAACAATTTTGATGTGGGAATGCAAAAGGAAACGCAACTTACGGAACGGACGCGCATGGAATTCCGCGGCGAGTTTTTCAATATGGCGAACCACGCGCAATTCATTACCCCGGACGGCAACATCTCGGACGGCGTGGACTTTGGCCGAGTCACGCAGGCGCGCGATCCGCGGTTGGTCCAATTCGCGCTCAAGCTTTTTTTCTGATGCCACGTGCCTGCGGGTAAGGCCGGCCAGGGGGTTGTGTTTTGGCCTGGAAGGATAAAGAGGGAAGACCCGAGTGTCGCGGTTGAGAATCTTCAGGAATAGCCGAACTTTCAGGAGGATGGCTGACGATTCTGCACCGGTAAGTCGGCGGGAAAAGCGACAGCCAGCACAGATTAACTGGGGAATTACACCTTCCATTTGTAAAACCATTTTAACCAGAGGATTCTACCTTCTTGTGGTAGAATTATTTTCTTCGCTTCGGTAACATTATCTGCCATGAGGGTCAGGTTAAGATGAAGCTAGGCATAAGCTCATTCACATACCCATGGGCCATCGGCCTCCCTGACGCCACGCCCAGTCACCCCCTCAAGCCGGTGCAACTGTTGGAGAAAGCCCAGGAACTGGGCGTCGGCCTTGTCCAATTCGGCGCCAATATGCCCCTGGACAAACTCTCCGATTACGAGTTGCGCGAGGTGGAGAAGTATGCGACATCGTGGAAAATTGACTTGGAAATGGGAACGGTGGGAATCGACCCGGACCGTCTACGGCAGCAAATAAAGTTCGCCAAGCGAATCGGCGTAATCCTCCTGAAAACATTGCCGGAGCGCGAAGATGGGCAGATTCCCATGCGGACTGAGATTGCCAACTGCCTGTCCGCCGTTTTGGGTGATTTGGCAAGGGAGGAAATTCCCCTGGCGGTCGACAACAGCCGTATTCCCGCGCAGCAACTCAACGAAATACTCGAATCCATTCGCAGCCCCTGGCTGGGAGCGGCCCTCGACACGGCGAATCCCATGGCACTTCCCCAGGGATGGCAAGTCTCCTTCCGCGTGTTAGCCCATCGCACCTTGAGCCTCCATATCAAAGATTTTGTTGTGCAGCCGGCAGCGCACGGAATGGGTTTCTCGGTGAAAGGCTGCCCGGCGGGTAAAGGCCAGCTCAATGTCCCCTGGCTGGTGGAATCTTTTGCGGCGCTTCGACTTGAACCCTCCATCCTATTGGAATCATGGACGCCGGAACAGAATACCCTACAGGAGACCCTGGCGCTTGAGGATGCGTGGGCCAAGGAGGGCGTGAAATACCTCCGTCGCTTCATACCCGATTAGTGCAGGTTTTTCGCCACGGATGGGAAAGTGCCTTGTCTCGCCCCGCGATCCACTGATGGGCCAATAGTCGCAGTCCCGGGAATTCACTTCCCAAACTCTGGTTATCGGAAAGTGGGCTGGAATCAGAATGTCCGGGAAAAAGGAATCTCCCCGCCCGATTAAAACCCTCTAATCCCAACAATTTCAATGTGTTATGCCGTCCATCACGACAGAATCCCTCTCGTGTCATTGACAACTTAGGGTGCGTGTGTTAACAAGAAGCAAGGAAGGATTTTCAACTGCATATGGGCGCCGAGGAACTCCAAGCCGCGTGGGACCTGCTCAAGGAGGCGTACCAATACCAAATGGGCGGGGATTACGACATGGCCGTCGAACTCTATAAGCGCTCACTTGACCTTCATCCCACGGCGGAGGCCTTCACGTTTCTGGGATGGACCTACCGCTTCCAGGGGAAGATCGACGATGCCATTAATGAATGCAAGAAGGCCATCCAGATCGACCCGGAGTTTGGCAATCCTTACAACGATATTGGCGCGTATCTGATCGAGAAAGGTGAGTACGAGGAGGCCATTCCGTGGCTAGAGCGCTCGCTGCAATCCCGGCGCTACGAATCTTACCATTATCCCCATTACAATCTGGGGCGTGTTTATGCGGCCAAGGAATTGTATGGCAAAGCGCGCCAACACTTCGAGGAAGCGCTGAAACTCTCCCCGGACTATACTCTGGCCAAGGATGGTCTGGCCAACATCCGGCACAAGGTTCAATAACCCTCTCCTGCGGACCTTTCGGTGGCACTACAAACCTCTGCATGTTGTGGTGACGGATGAATCCCCTTTGATTGCAGCCCCGCCACGCGGTATTCCCCCTCGCACAAGGAAGCCACCGTGCTATCATGGCGCTTTGAAATCGCCTGGATTCCTCCCGGGGAGTTTGAAAATGCCTAAAGCGGAGTTGCAGTATCTAACCGATGAGCTGGAGAAGCTGCGCGAACAGAAGCTCTACCAGAAGTTGCGCATTCTCGAAACCGAGCAACTTCCCGTTTCGCGTTTTGATGGCCACGAGGTCATCAATCTTTCCTCCAACAATTATCTGGGATTGACCACTCACCCCAAACTCCGCCAACGCGCCCTGGAGGCCGTGGAAAAGTGGGGAGTGGGCTCGGGCGCCGTGCGCACCATCGCCGGCACCATGTCCATCCACATGGAGCTGGAGGAAAAGATTGCGCGCTTCAAGCACGTGGAAGCCTCCGTGGTGTTCCAATCGGGCTTCACGGCCAATGCCGGGACAGTCGCCGCCATCCTCGGGCGCGAGGACATCATCATTTCCGACGCCCTCAATCACGCTTCCATCATCGACGGCTGCCGGCTGTCGCGCGCCGAAATCAAGGTCTTCCCGCACAAGGACGTGGAGGCTTGCGAGAAAATCATGCAGGAAATTGCCGCCCGCAAATGCCACAAGCTGCTCATCACCGACGGCGTGTTTTCCATGGAGGGCGACATCGCTCCGCTGCCGCAGCTTGTGGAATTGGCGGAAAAGTACGGGTGCATCATGATGATTGACGACGCGCACTCGTCCGGAGTGCTCGGCCGCAACGGACGCGGCACCGTGGACCACTTCAATTTGCACGGCCGCGTGGATATTCAGGTGGGAACGCTTTCCAAGGCCATCGGCGCGCTCGGCGGCTATGTGTGCGCCTCGCGCGACACCATCGATTTCCTCTACCACCGGGCGCGCCCGTTCCTGTTCTCCACCTCCCACCCGCCGTCGGTGGCCGCCACATGCCTGGCAGCCTTCGAAGTCCTGGAAGAGGAGCCCGAACTCATCGAACAGCTTTGGGCAAACACCCGATTCTTCAAGGAAGGACTGAAGAGGCTGGGCTTCAATACGGGCATGAGCGAAACCCCCATCGCGCCCGTCATTGTGGGTGACGCGGCTCTGGCCCACGAATTCTCCCGCCAACTCTTCGCCGCCGGAGTGTTCGCGCAGGGCATCGGGTTTCCCACTGTGCCGCAAGGCCAGGCGCGCATCCGCACCATCGTCACCGCCACCCACTCCCATGAGGAATTGACCCAGGCGCTCGTGATCCTCGCCAAGGTGGGGAGGGAATTGAAGATTATCGAGTAGAGAGTGCGGCTGACGATTTCACGAGGGCATGAACCGAAGCGTCACTTGGGGCCACCCGCCAGAAGGGCGTCTGCTTCAGCCCGGACCCCATGCAGATCGAATCCCTTCCCAGCGCTGATTTCCTGTTCGCCCCGCGCCAGGAGGTGCAGAAGTCGGCGCTCGCGGCGTTCGTAGGATTTGCCGCCCTCCAGCTTCTTGAATTCGGTGTGTTTGTGCTCCCTGCAAAGCTCACTGGATGCGGACTTAGCTTTTTTCATGAATGTGCCTTTCAGCCTGGGTTGCGATACAAGGGCGGCTGATGCGGATTGCCTCACCACGCTCCGTGTAGGATAAAACCTCTCGCCCGAATCCGCGAGAGAGGAAATAGCCCACCGTGGGCAGCCATTGCGACGTTGTTGGCCGAGCGGCCATCCGTCAGTCGGGCTCCTTGGGTATTCGCTTCTCAATTTCCAAGAGCTGTTCATGAAGCAAGCTCGACGGATAGTCCTCGCCTTGAAACATGAAAACATCACCATCAAGCGCCCGGCGGAAGCCCCTTCAGGTCGGAATGTTGGCGAGCTGATGAATGCGCCGGACGTGGATTTGGTTCTCGCGCTTGCGAGCCTGGGCAATATCGTAGGAGGCTTGCATCCGCAGGAGCGTGTCCATCTTCACTCCAAAGGCTTTTTCAATGCGCAGCGCCATGTTCCCGGATAGGCTGGCCTTGCCGTTGAGCAAGGTCGAAAGGGTAGGCCGGGAGACCTGAAGTGCCGCTGCCGCCGCCGTCACCGACAGGCCGGCAGGAGCGACAATCTCCGTCCGAATGAAATCTCCGGGATGGGGCGGGTTCTTCATGGGCATGGCGTTTCCTTCCTCCCTCGTAATGATAGTCTTCCAAATTCACTTCGCAACGGGGAAATCTCATTCTTCCGGTCTTTCGGATTTGCCGATGGACTTGAGCGTCACTTTGACCGTCTGCACGGTTTCCTTGCCCGTTTCCCCGTTGACGGTGACGGTATCCAGGTTTCCCACCAGGCGAAGATAGTCCGGATCTTTCTCATCCCGGCCCTTGCCCCGTTCCACCGTTCCGGAAAAGCGGTAGAACTTGCCATGAATCTTGTTGGTGCGGAATTCCACGTGGGTGTTCTTGCGGGATCCTTCCAGGATGTCGAAGTTCAGAAAGTCGTCGGACTCCTCTTCCGGCTGCGCGACCTCGATGTAACCCTTAAGTTTGCCCTCCTCGTCGAGGATGGCCAGGGTGTCGTCGGCGAAAAGGAAATGATACTGCGCTGTCATGTCGTCGATGGGAGGCTCCGCATTCTGGGCCTTGAGCGCGCTGCCCGCGAGGAAAACCACGGTGAGAGCGGCCAACCCTGCGAGGGGTTTCGAGAACCTGAACCCTGGGGAAGAATTGCATAACGTCATCTCCACGTCCCCCTTGGTCATACGCTTGCCGCTTCCCTTCCCCTTATCCCCGGCTGGCGGCTTCCTCACACTACATGGCCGCGAGCTTGCGGTTTCGACCAGTTTATTCTGAGTTTCGCGAGACAGCAAGCGCGGGTGCGGACCTGCTGAAAGCCGCCCCTCCCCCTTCCTTACCACTTTCGAGATTGTGCGAGTTCGAACAATCTCACGCCAAGGCGCCAAAGCGCAAAGACTCGTAAAGTACTGGTTCTTTGTTCTCTTTGCGCCCTCGGCGACGTGGTGTGAAGCCCTTTTGCTCATCCGGGAGGGCCTGTGCCGGGAAGGGCTCCGCACCCGAGAAATTGCAGATGCATGCAAGAATAAGGAATGAATGCGTCACCCGCGATGCAAATTCGTGCACATCGTTCTAATTCGGCACAAGATGGGCCTCCCGTGTTTCCTAAGTTCCCCGTAATACACTGATAAGTAACTACTTATTTTCCCTCCGCAAATCAATGGTTTGGCCGCCGACATGCACAAAGTCTGAGTGCGGTTTTGCTTTGCCGTGGGTAGCTTGGCGGAGGTGATTTATGCCAGATACGGTCACGGAAGAACGGACAGTCTATCTAATTTCGCGCCAGCGCGAAGTACGTTGCCGGTTGTGGTATCGGGTATCGGCTTTCCACGACGAGCTCTACCGGTACTTTTTAGTTTGGACCGAGGAACTTGAGTAGCCCTCACCTGCTGATGCTCCCCGTCAGTGCGCAAGGAAACCGGCATTTCCATTAGTCGCTTCCCCCGACCCAAAAGATGCTCCTGACCGCCGCTCGATTCTCTCCCAGGCCGGCCCGATAAACTGCCCCCTACCGCCCATCCCCAACGGAGAGAGGATTTCATAAGGGCCAAGCTTCCTTCCCTGACCTAGCATCGGAAACGACCAGATATCCGCCCGGCGGTCGAGGGTTTTTCCCTTCGCCTGCTCCAGCGCCATGTAGGCCACTGTGCCCAGGATGACGCCTGCGCGGGTAGCCGCGAAGGTCGGCGGCGAGTTCGCCAGGGCGGAAGCGCAGGGTTCCGTCTCGCGCGCTTTGGCGAGGCCGAAGTCCAGAAGTTTCACCTTTCCCTCCGGCATCACCCCCCGGCTTTTCCCAAGCCCGGTTTCTCACCACATTGGGACGCAGGACGCGAGAATATTCAGAAAACACCGGGGCTTCGCAGGGGTGCGGATAAGCCCGTTGCCACTGCTATTCGGGGCATGGGCAGCTCGCGCTCTAAATCGAAATGAAATCTTCCCGTAACATTGGCCTAACACAGCACCCATAGATTCAAGAGGCCCCACCCTCCATACGTTCGGCCGGTTACAAAGGAGATTTAAAATGAAGACTGCCCATAGGTGCTTAATAATTTTGGCTGCGATCATCACCGTGAGTTTCATCGCGTGTAGCGGGAACAAGAGCACTTCCGAAGGTGTAAAACTGCAAGGCGCGGGAGCGAGCTTTCCTGCCCCCCTTTACCAAAAGTGGTTTAAATCCTACGGCGCCGCCCACGAAGGCGCGCAGATTGACTACCAATCGATCGGCAGCGGCGGCGGTGTTAAAAGCATCATCGATAAAACGGTGGACTTTGGCGCCAGCGACATGGCGATGACCCCCGAGGACATGGCCAAGGTTGACGTCGGCGTCCAGCTTTTGCCCATGACGGCCGGTTGCATCGTGCTGACCTACAACCTTAAAGGCGTGACGGATTTGAAACTTTCGCGCGCCGCCTATGCAGGAATTTTCCTGGGAAAAGTAAAGAAGTGGAACGATCCGCTTATTGAAAAAAATAATGCCGGCGTGGCTCTTCCCGACGAACCCATCAACGTGGTCGTCCGCGCGGATGGCAGCGGCACGACGTTCGTATTCACCAAACACCTGAGCGCTATAAGTCCGGAATTCTCCCAGAATCCTGGCGTCAACTCCCTTCCCAATTGGCCCACCGGGACTCGCTCCAAGGGCAACGAAGGGGTGACGGCCAGCGTCATGATGACCCCGGGGGCCATCGGTTACATCGAATACGGCTATGCCAAGAGTCAGAACTTGCCCATGGCCAATCTGGAGAATAAATCGGGCAGCTTCGTCGCTCCATCGACGGCCACAGCCCAGGCGGCACTGGCCACGGCACAATTCCCCGGGAACCTCATTGCCTGGGTTCCAGATCCGGATGCCAAAGACGCTTATCCGATTGCCACGTACACCTGGCTTATCTGTTACAAACAATACAAAGACAAGGGGAAGTTCCAGCTTCTTCAGGGCCTCTTGAACTATTGTGTGACCGACGGGCAGAAGGAGTCCGAAGCTCTCGGATACATTCCTTTGCCGCCGGCAGTCGCGGACAAGGACAAGGCGGCCATTCAGACCATCACCCTGGCTCCCAATGCCACTTAGACGGGCAAGGGAGAAGGCGCTTTCTATTGAGTACTGCAAATTAGAGTGACAAGACCCCCTCACCCCCAACCCCTCTCCCCCAAGGGGGCGAGGGGAGTTGGTAGTACGACTAAATCAATCAACTCTCCCCTCGCCCCCTTGGGGGAGAGGGGTTGGGGGTGAGGGGGTTCATCCGTCCCCAAATCATGCAGAAGTCAGTAGGAAGCAAGTCCCCCGGGAAGGATTTGCAAACGGCCCGGGACGTCCAGAAGAATTCAGGTGAATCGTGGCAGAAGCTAAAGCGATAACACAACCACCCTCGGGCTTGCAGCGAGCGACTGATTCAGTTTTTCGTGGACTCTGTTACTCGTTCGCGTGGCTGTCAGTCCTCGCGGTTATCTTTATAGTTTTGCGGATTGCCTTCGCCGCTGCGCCGGCAGTCCGGCAGTATGGCCTGGGGTTCCTCACCACCCGAACTTGGGATCCCAACAAGGAACAATACGGAATTCTCCCCGAAATCTGGGGCACGATGTACACCTCGGTGCTGGCGCTGGTGATCGGCGGGGCTTTTGGCGTGGCGGCGGCAGTTTTCTTGAGCGAGGGCTATCTGGGTGGGTTTGTATTCTCCTTGCTAAAGATCTTCCACGTGGAGTTTCACACCTTTTGGGGGAAGATGCCCGAGCGCGTGGAAGATGTGCTGAAGAACCTGATTGAATTGCTCGCCGCCATCCCCAGCGTCGTTTACGGATTGTGGGGGCTGTTTGTCATCATTCCGCTCATTCGACCGGCATGCAATTGGCTGCACCTGAAGATGGGTTGGTTCGCTCTCTTTGGCACCGACCTCAGTGGTCCCGGCGTTCTCCCCGCCGTATTGGTTCTGTCGATCATGATCCTTCCCACCATCACCGCCATCAGCCGGGATGCTTTAGTCTCGGTGCCACCCAAACTGCGCATGGCCGCTTATGGATTGGGAGCAACGCCGTGGGAGACGATTTTAGGCGTGATTCTCCCCACCGCCGCCCGCGGCATCGTGGGCGGAATTCTCCTGGCGTTTGGCCGGGCGCTGGGGGAGACCATGGCGCTGGCCATGCTCGTCGGCAATGCCAACTCGATCACCGTCTCGCTTTTCTCGCCCGCCAACACCCTGGCGGCCTTGTTGGCCAACACCTTCCCCGAGGCGCAGCATAAAGAGGTCGGAATCCTGATGTACGCCGCTTTGGTCCTTCTAGGAATAACGCTGGTCGTTAACATGGTCGGCGCCTTCATTCTGCAACGTGCTTCCGCCGGTTTGGAAGGAGCGAAATAATGGCGACATCCAATGCCACAGGCGGCCCCCTCCTCACTACCCTTCCGGGCGAGCTTAACCCCTTCGCCGGTGTCGATTTCAACGAATTGGAGAAATCGTTGCGGCGTCCGCGCACGCTGATCAATGTGCTCTTAAGTTGGTTGGTGGCAGGCATGACCCTCGTAGCGCTCGTGCCGTTGTTCTCCGTGATCTGGATGCTCCTCTGGCGAGGCGGCAGGAAGCTGAGCCTCGCCTTATTCACTCAACTCCCCCCCGCACCGCTGGAGCAGGGAGGCGGATTCGGCAACGCCATCGTGGGGACGCTGATGATTGTGCTGCTGGCGGCCCTGATCAGCGTTCCGCTGGGCATCCTGAGCGCCGTATTCATGGCGCAAGCGCCGGAAAACGACCGCCTGGCCAGCGCCGTCAGGTTTGCCGCCAAGGTCTTGACCGGGTTCCCCTCGATTCTGGCGGGCGTCTTCGCCTATGGAGCAATCGTTTTGACCACCGGAGGCTATTCGGCAATTGCCGGAGCGGTGGCCGTCTCCATCCTGATGTTACCGACGATTATGCTCACCGCCGAAGACGCCATTCGCATGGTCCCGGCAAAAATGAAAGAAGCGGCCATCGGGATGGGAGCCACGAAAACTCAGACGGCTATGATGGTGCTCCTGCCCACGGCCTTTCCCGGGATTCTAACCGGCATCATGCTGGCCGTGGCGCGCGGAGCGGGAGAGACTGCCCCGCTGCTTTTTACCGCGCTCTTCAGCAATTACTGGCCGCTCGCTGGCCAGCATCCCAGCCTGATGCAGCCGACGGCATCCCTGGCGGTGCTCATCTACAACTTTGCCAGCATGCCCTTTCAAAACCAGATCGAAATGGCTTGGTCCGCGGCCCTGGTGATGGTTCTCATGGTGCTGATCACGAATCTCATCGGGCAGAGCCTCTCGCGACGTCAAGTGCAATCCTAGGAGCGACAAAGCATGTCACCCACAAGTCAAGCGCAGGAGCCTCACCGCATCGGAAGACAGCGTGAGGAAGAAGGACGGAAGGCAGTTGACCAACAGGTGGTGATCGATTGCCACATCAAGGAACTGTATTACGGGACCTTCAAGGCCGTCCGGGACACTGTCATTCCCGTCAGGAAGAACACCATCACGGCTTTTATTGGCCCTTCCGGGTGCGGCAAGAGCACCGTTCTGCGCTGCCTTAACCGCATGAATGATCTGGTGCGGGGCTTCCGCTTTGAAGGCCATGTGCATTTCCGGGGTCGGGACATTTATCATCCCTCCGTCGATGCTGTGGCCGTTCGCCGTTACATCGGCATGGTGTTCCAGCAGCCCAATCCGTTCGCCACGAGCATCTTCAACAACGTGGCTTTCGGCCTGCGCCTGAACAATTACAAGGGAGACAAGCACGCCAAAGTGGAAGAGGCCCTGAAGCGCGCCGCCCTCTGGGAGGAGGTCAAAGACAAACTGCACAAGAGCGGGCTTTCCCTATCCGGCGGGCAGCAACAGCGGCTGTGCATCGCCCGCGCCATCGCCACGGAGCCCGAGGTGCTGCTGATGGATGAACCTTGCTCCGCCCTGGACCCCATCGCCACGCGCAAGATTGAAGAGTTGATGCTGGAGCTGAAGACCCGCTTCACGATTGCCATCGTTACGCACAACCTGCATCAGGCGCAGCGCGTCGCTGACCTTACCGGGTTCCTCTACGTCGACACTACCCAGGGCGGCCGAACCGGCTATCTGGTGGAGTACGGAGAATCCCGGCAAATATTCGAAGAGCCCAAAGAGAAGCACACCATGGATTACATCCGCGGCGAATTCAGTTAGTGCGCGGACCCTTGGGGGTTTGATTGACCCTTTCTCCGCCCCCATAGGGGTGGCAGGGGGCAGGAAGCGTGGCGTGGGGAGGGCCTTCCGCGTTGCCTCGGCGCCACTCAACAGGAAGAGGACTTATGGGATCGGGAAGCAGGTTTCTCTTGAAATTCGGCCGCCTCCTGCTGGCCCTGGCCGTTTTGGGACCCTTGGGGAATTTCCTTGCTTGTTCGCGGCAAAGCTCGGGGAAGCCAACCCCCTCCGTCCCTGCCGGGGGCGTCCTATTGCAGGGAGCAGGGGCCACGTTTCCGTCCCCGCTTTACAAGAAGTGGTTTGCCGCCTACCAGCAAGCCCATCCTAAGGCAGTCATCACTTACGATAGCGTAGGGAGCGGCGAGGGCATGCGGCGATTCATCGGCCGCAACGTCGCGGAGGAAGACAAGGTGGACTTTGGCGCCAGTGACGCCGCCCTTGCGGATGACGATATTGCCAAGATTCCGGAGGGCGTGGTGATGCTGCCGGTGACGGCCGGGGGAGTGGTGCTGGGTTACAACCTTCCCGGCGCGCCGGCGGGACTGAAACTCTCGCGCCGCGCCTATGCCGGAATCTTTTTGGGGGAGATCAAGAACTGGAACGATCCCTTGATTGCCGCCGCCAACCCCGGCGTCAAGCTGCCGAAACTTACCATTGTGACGGTAGTCCGGCAGGACGCCAGCGGCACCACTTTCGCCTTCACCAAGCACCTCGATGCCATCAGTGAAAAGTGGCGGAGCCGATACGGCCCGTCCACTCTGGTGGATTGGCCCGGAAACGCCATGCGGGCGAAAGGCAACGAGGGCGTAGCCGGGCTTCTGCAACATTCCGTCGGCGCCGTGGGTTATGTGGGATACGAATTCGCGCACCGGTACGGAGTGCAGACGGCCCTGCTCGAAAACAAGGCGGGGAAATTTGTTGCGCCCAATGAAGAAAACCTGCGGGCGGCGCTGGCCTCAGCCGAGATGCCGGAGAATCTGCGCGTTTATGTTCCCGACCCGGCGGCTCCCGACGCTTATCCCATTGCCACGTTCACGTGGATTCTTCTCCGCAAAAACAACGGTGATCCCGCCAAAGCCCAGGCGCTGCGCAGCCTTTTTGCCTGGACCTTGGCTGATGGGCAGCGCTCCGCCGCAGATCTCGGCTACGTCCCTCTGCCTCCCGAGGTCGTGGAAAAAGCCCAGGCGGCGTTGGCAACCGTTAAACCCTGATTTTTCGCTGGCCGATCGGAATGGGTGTACGCCCCCGGCAGCCGAGAGGGCAAAGAAATAAATTCCGCTGAGTGAAGGTGAGAAAAGCACATGTCGAGGACCAATCTGTTTCTCAATCTGTTTCGCGACAAGGAAGCGGTCAGCTTCACCGCCGGGCAATCTGTCTTCCAGGCCGGAGATCCTGGCGAGACCATGTACATCGTCGTCGAAGGGGAGGTCGAAATCCTGGACGGCCCGCTGGTCCTGGAAGTGGCGGGCCCGGGCACCATCGTCGGTGAGTTGGCGCTCATCGATGACGCGCCCCGCAGCGCCTCGGTGGTGGCCAAGACTGACTGCCGGCTGGTGCCGGTCGACCGGCGGCGGTTCCAGTATATGGTGCAGGAAACTCCGTTTTTCGGCCTCGCGGTGATGAAGGTCCTTGCCGACCGGCTGCGCAACAAAAATGTAAGAATTCGTTCCAGCGTAGAGAGTGCCGGCTAACTGCCTGCCTTCCGTGCTTGCGCCGCCACGGGCTCCCTGCGTGCTTTCCGTGCGTGCGCCCCAAAAGCTTCCTGTATCGGCGCAGACGTTTTTTCACCCCAACCTCCACCTGCTCCACGCCTCGGAGGGGTCTCTCTTCAAAAAACGTGGCGAGAAGTCGAAAGAATGCAACAGGCCACGGCGTTCCACCTCGAAGGCCTGCGCCGGGAAGGCCTGCGCGTGCCTAATCCCCACTCGTACTCCACCGACGTGGAAGTCCCCGCGTGATTCCGCTGGATGTGCCAGCGTAATTCCGGTGGATCTCCCCGTGTAATTCCCAATCGCAAGCCGGGCCAAGCGCCACATCTTCACGTCCCGGGTGGAACACTCATCTGTTTTGAGTTACTGCAAGGCGCTGGAAAAGGAAACCGGCAGCACCACCCCGGCGCAGCGCGCCACCCCTCCTCAACTGAGGAGGGGAGCTTTTACGAACTCCCCTCCTGATTCAGGAGGGGCCCGACGCGGGGTGGTTACGGCAGGCTCCCGTAACGGCGGGGGGATTTGTTCCGATCCTATCGGGACCCCGCCAGATTGTAGCGTCGATCGGAGTTTACCCCGCAGAGCGGGGGGATTGACGTTCGGCGGTCAGAGACCGCCGCTACAGCCACATGGCGGGAATCTCCACGCGCGTGTCCGTGCAGAGGACCGAAATGGGCTTTTTCCGCTGTTCGGCGGGAATGGATAGAACGGCGTCGAAAATCAGCGACGCCAGTCCGTCAGCCCTTCGGCGGACAGGTCTTGCGACCGACGGAAAAGGGGGCCCCACGTTCTGTTGGTTGTAGGGGAGTCGCCACCCAATAACCATTGGGTTACGGCTCCGATGCGCTACATTCTCCCCACGCCGGGTTATGGCCACGCCGCAAAGAAGATAATTCGGTTCCCGCGACGTGTGCTATTATTTTTCTCCGTTGCTCGGACCTTTCTATGCGCTATCGGGATGCTGGCGTCGATATTGACGCCGCCAGCCAAGCTAAATCTCGCATCAAGCAGTTGGCGCGAAGCACCTTCAATTTCCGCGTTTTGCGGGAGGTGGGCGCTTTCGGTGGATTCTTCTCTTTGCAGGGACTCCCGCGCGACGCCGTGCTGGTGTCAAGTGTGGATGGCGTCGGCACCAAGCTGAAGCTTGCCTTTGCCCTCCGTCGCCACAACACCGTGGGCGCCGACCTGGTGAACCACTGCGTCAATGACATTGCGGTGCACGGCGCGGCGCCCCTCTTCTTTCTCGATTATCTGGCCACGGGCAAGATGCACCCCAAGGTGGTGACGGAAGTCGTCAAAGGCCTGGCCGGGGCTTGCCGCAAGGTGGGCTGCGCGTTGGTGGGCGGGGAGACGGCGGAAATGCCGGGCTTCTACCCCCAGGATGAATACGATTTGGCGGGGTGCATTGTGGGCTGGGTCAGGCGCGGCCGAATCATTGACGGCAGCAGCATCCGGCCGGGTGATGCGATCCTGGGGCTGCCTTCGCTGGGGCTGCACACGAATGGCTATTCGCTGGCGCGCAAGGTCCTGCTGGAGCAAGAGCGTCTGCCCTTGACTACGCCCCTTCCGGAACTCGGCCGGACGCTGGGCGATGAACTGCTGGCCCCGCATCGCTGCTACTGGCCCGCCATCCAACCGCTCCTCGCGCCTGGCTGGTTGAGAGGATTGGTCCACATTACCGGCGGCGGCATTACCGATAATACCCCGCGCATCCTTCCCGCCGGCGCCCGGGCGGAAGTGCAGTTAGGAAGCTGGCCCGTGCTTCCCATTTACGATTTGATTGCCGAACGGGGCAAAGTGCCGCTTGACGACATGCTGCGAACCTTCAATATGGGTCTGGGCATGCTCCTTATCGTGTCGCCGCGTAATCTGCCGAAAGTAACCTCCAACCTGATAAAGCGCCGGGAGAAATTCTGGAATGTCGGCCGCATCGTCTCCGGCCGGCCGGGGGTTAAATACCTGCCCGGATAATAGCAGCGATGCATTTTGGAGCGGACCTGCCCCAGCCTTGTTCCCCGCTGGGGTACAACATCAATGTCATCAGAAAAGCCCACCGAGGTTCACCACAATGACCGCCATCAGGATGAAAGCGACGGCAGTGAACAGGAACCATCTGGTGCGGGCACTTGCGCCTTTCCACTCTCCCGCCATGAGTCCAAAGGCGTTGGCAAAAAGGATGCTCGCGGCGATGAACAGCATGTAACCCACCGATGTTCCTTCGGCGCCGACCAACGTGGCTCCCATCCCGTAACTCAGGACAGCGGTGACCCAGGCGAGGGCCATGGCGAGGGCCAAAACCGCCTCGCGGGCCGAGCCCCTTCGGGCGAACAGGATCGCCGTCCGGTTCCTCACCAGCAGGTAGACGCTGTAAACCAGGTTGGGGATGAATCCGGCACCCAGGACAAGAGCCCACACCGCGTAGGTGGAGGTCAAGGGGCCGGCGCCATGTGCCACGCTCGCGAGCTTCACATCGCCGCCAAAAGCGAATCCCACGTTGTAGCTCGAACCAAAGATTCCCGTAAAAATGCACAAAACCATCCCTGTAGCGAAATTGCTCTTCGCCGATGAGGACCCGGCATTGGGGTCGGCCTGCTCCTTCTCCCGCCTGCGGCCGGCGTAGGCGTAGAAAATCAGACCCACCAGGAGAAACGGAATGCTGAGAAGCAATAGCAGTCCGCGCGGACGGAAGAGGTCGTCAGGATGAAAAACCAACAAAGGGACAAGCGATCCCGAAAGGCTGGCGAGGCCCGACACGACGGCGAAGGTCAGGGCGACGCCGACCATCCGCAAACTGAGCCCGAAAGTCACTTGCGCAAAACCCCAGAGCAGGCCGAAAAGGAGGGGCAGGACCAATGCCCGCGGTGGTACGCCGGCATAAACCTGCATGAGTCCCGGCACCAGGACAAAGGCGAGCACCCAGGGCACGATAAGGATACCGACGATGGAGAATACCAGCCAGAGGTTCTCCCACTTCCAACTCCGGGAGAGCTTCATGGGCAGCGCGAATCCGCCGTTTAATGCCCCACTGACGAGAATTACGGCCATGCCCAACCAGAATTGATTGTTCATAGATTCCCATGCCCCCGTCAGGTGCGGGACCGTCAGGGGGAGTTTTGAGGGCAAGTGGAAATTCGCCCTTATCCTTCGGCTTGCCTAACAACGCGTCGACGATGAAAACTCTGATGCCCGTGATTTCGTAATCGTGCCCACGCTGTTTCCGGCAGCAGCGGAATATCAGAGAGAGGAGAGAAAGTAAAGAGCTATTCGCATACCGGCACGTCGGGTGGAGCTTTCTGGATTAGCTTCTCCAGCCGTCAGCAGGCGTGTGCAGGGTAGCATGCGCCTGCTTCGCTCACGCACTGCCGCTGTCCGCCAACGCCGATCAGAATTCATGCGCTCCGGCTGCCTCCGGGCGTAAAATGGGTATGGATCATCTCGAGGAGTCAATTCGCATGGTGAAATTCCTGCTCTGGTGTATTCTTTTCTTCCTTTGCTGGCCGCTGGCGCTTCTGGCCTTGGTGCTTTATCCACTGGTTTGGATTTTCGCGCTGCCGTTCCGGCTGGTGGGAATTACCGTCGGTGGGGTGTTCGAGCTGCTTCGGGCCATTATTACCCTTCCGGCGCGAATTCTCAGTGGGCCTCGCCGGGCCTGATGTCAATGCGCGCTGGGAAGCGGGTCAATTCCATTAGGGTTGCTTCGCCGCGGGTGGCGGGGGCGCCGCCGGCAGAGCTTTCAGATGCAGCTTGGCCGCGCGAAACGCCAAGCTATCCTTCTCGAGCCCTTTCGGGGGCGGATTCTGCAGAAGCTCAGCTCGCAGCGCCTTTACCCGCTCGCCGGGGAGAGGGTGGTTCATCAGCAGGCTCTCGACGAGCGTGGGATTCCCCGTGAATTTGCTGAGGCGGTCGAGGGCGGAAACCAGACCTTGCGGATCGTAACCGGCGCGTATGGCGTTGTACATGCCGAGCATGTCCGCCTCGGACTCCTCCTCGCGGCTGAACTTGCGGTCGACAAAAAGCAGCGTGGGACCGCCGTATTTTTGCAGCATGTCCACCATCTGCTGGTTATCGAGCATGCCGGCCTTCTTGAGTTGGTACATCCCCTGGTCCACCCAGTAGCGGCGCGCCACATCATTCATGCTGTGATAAGCCACAACGTGGCCCACCTCGTGCGCCATGACGCAGGCCAGCTCACTTTCGTTCACGACAAAGTCCAGGAGACCGCGATGGATGTAAACATATCCTCCCGGAAGCGAGAAGGCATTCACCGTGTCCGTATTTACAATTTTGAAAGTATATTGAATTCCCGGCCGCCGCGAGGCTTGCGCCACCTTTTGCCCCAGGTGGTCGAGGTAGGTCGTGAGCAGCGGTGCATCCAGGAGTATCAGTTGCTTGTCAGTTTCCTCCGCGGCCTTGCGGCCCATGGCCATCTCTTCCTCATCGGTAAAAGTGTTGTAGATGGCCTTGGTGGGCGTCGGCTCTTCGGCGGCGAGAGGCAGGCTGATGAGCATGAACAGAAACAGGAGGCTCCCTAGTTTCTTGTAGGGCATCCAGGAAAAATGCTCAAACCTCATCATGCTACCCTGCCTTTCGTGGCGTCACCCGGGACTTTCATAGCGCGCCAAAAAGCGATCTTCACGGTTACGGAAGTGCGCGTCTTCTCGTCTCCAGTCCGAATTCTGGGGTCGGGAGACTTGCGCGTATGAATACAGTCCACGAAGTCCGCGACGTTGTCAAGCGTGCCAACGCGCGCGGCGGGCACAAAGAGTTTCGGCGCCGGCGCCAAGCCATCGCGTCAGAGTGCGCCGGCAAGGGCTGTGTCCGCCAGCATTCCCACTCGCAGGCGTTATTACTTTACCTGCCGGGTTGTCTTGCGGTCCCAGCGATGCCGGCGCAACTCCGTGTAGAGCTCCACGGGCAATGGACCTTGCTCACTGGTGCGCACGTTCTCTTCAACATTCTTCAGCTTCCGCATGCCGGCAATGATAGTGCTCACAATGGGGTTGTTGAGGATGAAACGGAGCGCCATCTCCGGCAGCGTCATGCCCGGGGGAACGAGCGGCTTCAGGGCGTCGGCGTGGGCAACAAACTCCTTGAGCCTGTCGGGACGGAAGTGAGAGTTGCGCCAATCGCCCTCGGGCCATTTGCTTTCCAGCGTCAATGTTCCGGTCAGCGAGCCTTGGTCTAGCGGGCAGCGCGCAATGACGCCCACATCCTGGGCAGCACAGGCGGGGAAAAGTTCGTCCTCGGGATTCTGATCAAAAATGTTATACATGACCTGCACGGAATCAACCAGGCCCGACTGCACTGCGCGCACGCCGTTCCACGGTTCCCAGCGATTGAGGCTGATGCCGACGGCTTGGAACAATCCTTGCCGGCGCAAATCCTCAATCTTGTTCACCCAGCGACCATCTTCCAGCCACGCGTCTGACCACGTGTGGAACTGAATCAGGTCCAACTTTTCCAGACCCAGGTTTTGCAGGCTGGAGTGTACATACTGATCTATGTGCTCGGGGGGGTAGCAGTCGTCGAGCGTAAACTCCGGACGGGCCGGCCAGACAAAATTCTTGGGAGGAATCTTGGTGGCCACGTAGAGCCTCTTATCAGGGTTCCGGCGCACCACCCCTCCCAGCAGTTGTTCGCTGCGCCCACTGCCGTAATGCCAGGCGGTATCAAAAAAGTTGCAGCCCAAATCCACAGCACGCTGTAGGGATTGCTGGGATTCGGCGTCGCTGGAGCCGGTCCAGCTTGCCATTCCCCACATCCCGTACCCGATCTCGCTAACCCTCCAGCCGGTGCGTCCAAACCTGCGGTAATTCATAACGGATTTTCCTCAAGGCCTGTTCTCTCTGGGGCCGGCCGCCACTCGCGCACCGCTGCGGATGATGGTGGCGCGTCCGCGGCGAACCGTGACTCTATCAGAATTGCGCCCGACATTTAAGGGCCAAGTAAATGATCCAAGGCGCGAGTGGAGCCGAATCCTGAGCTTACGGTTTCTGCTCTCTCTCGCGGCAGGAAAGCTTCCTTGCCGATGTTCATGCGTTGACAGCAGTGAACCGACATCCTAAGATACTTGTACGGGTCCCTACAGACATCGAAGCACATCAATCTGCGGGCAGGAGGCTTGAGCGGTGGAGTGGCACCTTACCAAGACAGATCGTTCGGAAGAATTGGCTCGACTCGATTTCTTCTCTATGACGAAATCCCAGCCGGGCGGGAACGTGAGATTTCGCATCACGGTGAAAGAGTATGCCGTGCCCCCCGCGGGCCAGCGTCTGCGGTTTTTTGCCGAGGCAGATAAGCAGGTGAATCAGCACAGCACTCCGCTGCTGCCTTCGGGTTGGGGGGATTCCTTGTGGGAAGCCCTGGAAGGCTGCGTGCGGCTGATACGCGAGTTTCCTTATGAAGGAGACGACAGGAACTGAATTGACCAACCCAATGTGCACGGCAACTTCGGCGCGAAGGCGGCGCCACTTGCGAACTGAGGGTCAAAATCCATGGAATTCACCAAGAAACAAGTTCGGCCGGGCGTTGTTGTCCTGGGGATGACGGGCAGCATCCGCATTGGGCCGAATTGCCAACAAATCGAACTGGCATTAGAGGAGATTATCCGCCAAGGCGGCGTTTGGGTTGTTTTCGACCTCAGCGGTGTGTCCTATATCGATAGCGCCGGCATCGGAACTGTTGTTCGGAGCCTGGCCAAGCTAAGAAAATCAGGTGGCACTTTGCGCTTGTGCGGGGTGAAGGGCATGGTCGACGGTGTGCTGAAGCTTACGCGAATCGATCGCTCCATTGAAGTCTTCCCCACCGCGGATGAAGCTGCGGAGGGTCTCCCGCTGGCTCCCAAAACCTAAGGCCGATTTATCCTGATGAGGGTTTTTCTTGGGGGGCGCCGGAGAGCAGGGCCGAAATCCCCCTTCCAAGCGCGTCGCAGAATATCCGGGCCGAATCCAAAATCCCAAATCCAAAATGATCAGAGCGTGGGGCTGTCATCGCCCAGCATCGCGTGGCGGATGATAACCAGCGGAACTCCCCCTTGTTGCATGAAGCGGTCGTGGAAATCCTGCAACGCAAACTTGTCACCCAGTTTCTTCTTGTAGTCTTCGCGCAGCTTCAGAATCTGGAGTTTTCCCAGCGTGTACACCAAGTAGGTGGGATCAGAGGTTCCGCGCTTGGTCTCCATATCGGCGACGGCGGGGACCTGATATCCCTCATTGACGAAGAATTCCCTGGCCTGATCCATGGTCATGTTTCCGGTATGCATTTCAATTCCCACAATAAAGCGGGAATTGCGTAAAAGCGCGTCCTGCAATTGCCCCATGCGCAGTTTGGGATCACCGCCGCCATAGCCCTCATCCAGCATCATCTGCTCGGTGTAATGCGCCCAGCCTTCCGCGTTGCTGCTGCAGTAGAGCAACTTCCGCACTTTGGAGTTCAGGCGTTTGACCCATAAGAATTGAACGTAATGGCCTGGATACGCCTCATGAATCGCGGTGCTCGCGATGGTGCCGCGGTTGAAGCCTTCCATCCAATCCTCCACGCGCTGCGGCGCCCAGCCGGGTTCGGTGAGGGTCACGTTGAACATGGCCTCCGTGGCCTTGGATTCATAAGCGCCGGGTGTGTCCATGGAAGCCGTAGTGGTGGCGCGCATGAAGGGGGGTGTTTCTTCCAGGATCGGCATGATGGGGGAAGGGATGGTGACGATTTTCCTGGCAACAATGAAATCGCGCAGGCCCTCCAGCAGATTGCGGAAGGCAGGCAGGAGTTGATCGGCTGCGGGGTGATCCTTTTCGAGTGAGGCAAGCACTTCACGCGGAGCCGCATTGGGGTTGACCAGCGCCGCCGTTTCCTTCAATCGCTGCTGGTTGCGGCGCAGGTCGGCGTAGCCGATCTTGAGGAGTTGATCGAGGGGAATATCGACCATTTCATCATCAAGAAGCTTCTGCCGGAAATTTTCCGCGCCGATGCGAAAGTCGCCATGGGAGATGGGAAGCAAGTCGTTTTGCAGGAAGAGTTGAAAACTCTCGAGGGCTTTCACCACGGCGTCGTTGCTGCTTTGGAACTCCGCCCGGAGGGATGCGTCCTTTACCCCTTGAAAGGCGTCGGGGACGTCCTTCTGAAAGAACTCAATGATCCCGGGCATCTGTTCAATGGTGATCTCCGTATAGATCTTCGGTGGATTCGAGAGGTTGTCGTGTGCGGCCTGGAGAACGCCGGGAATCTGACGCTCGCGCGCGATGACCGAACGCAGGCGTTCCTCCGGCGGGGCAAAGCTGCGTTTGATGATTACGAAAATGCTTTCGGTGGCGCCGCCAACGTATACGTTAGGATCCTTCCGCCACATCTGCACAGACTCGAGTTCCAACAATCGGCCCTTGATGGTGTTCTGCAGAAAGGCCAAGTCCCCGGAGGTCCCGGCTGGCAGTTGTGCCGGGTCAATGCGGGCAAGTTCGGTCGAAAATGTCCGAAGTTTGGCAGCCTCCGCCTCGCGCGAAACGCGGGAAAAATCCTCCAGTTTGGCATCATATTGATGAAACCCCGCGGCGGTTGCTTCCTTGGGGTGAAATTGAAAGTGGAAGTCGAAGTAGCTATCGACCAAGCGGTCGAAATCGGCCGTGCTATCGGAGCTTTCGGCGCGCATATTGTTGGCAATGGTCATTTCTACACACCACAAAACCACAAGAGTCGATGCAAATGCGAGCATCCATCTAAGCATAAGGTTCCTCATCATGCCCTAAAATAACACACACGGGGGTAGTAAAATGGAGGAACTGACCCACGACGATAGCCTTAACTCGCACGCCGCGTGGTATATTCAGAAAGAGGCGAACATAAGGGCATTCGCAAATTCCTGGCTTCAAATGGCAGTGGCAAGTTTGCCTCGGCCCACGGTACATCATGACGACGGAATCCATTTCGCCATCGCGCCCCCGCCCCTGGGGAGTGCTGCTGCTGGCACACGGAGCGCCCGATAAGCTCGAGGAAATTCCCGAGTTCCTGCTCAACGTGCGCGAGGGACGGCCGCTGCCGGAGCCGGCGGTAAAGGAGATTATTCGCCGCTACGCGCTGATTGGTGGGGGATCGCCGTTGTTGCGGCTCACCACCTTGCAGGCGGAAGCCTTGGCGAAGTTGATTGCCCATCCCGTTTACGTGGGCATGAGAAACTGGAAGCCCTTTATCCTGGATGCCGTGCGCCGTCTCCGCGACGACGGGGTTGAGCGCGTGGTGGCCGTATGCCTGGCGCCCCAGAATTCCCGCACCAGCATTGGGCTCTATCGAAAATACTTGCTGGAGGCGGTGGAGCAGGTGTGCCCGGGAATGGTGGTGGATTTCGTGGAAAGCTACCACGACCATCCGGGGTTGATCGAGGCGTATCGCCAGCGCGCGGTGGCGGCGCTCCTTTCTGCCAGAGAGGAGACCGGCGGCCCCGTTCCCGTGATCTTTACGGCCCATAGCGTGCCGGAGCGGACCATTGCCGAGGGCGACCCTTACGAGCAGCAGGTGCAGGAAACCGCGGCGCTGGTGGCCAGGGCCATGGGCCTTACCGTATATCGCCTGGCGTTTCAGAGCCAGGGGATGACGGCGGAGAAATGGATTGGGCCGACGGTGGAATCGGAAATCGACGAGCTGGCGCGGGTGGGCTGTAGAAACATTTTGCTGATCCCTGTGGGATTCGTTTCCGACCACGTGGAAATCCTTTACGATATTGACGTGTTCTTCCGTGAATATGGCAAGGGCCGGGGGGTTGCGGTGCGCCGCTCGGAGTCACTGAACGATAGCCCCAAATTCTCTGCGGCGCTGGCCAGCCTGGTGACGGCGCGGATTGGAGTTATCGATGATAAATCGTAATGCGCCCGAAATAATCGAGAGATGCAAGGATGTTTCACCCAGAGTTCACAGCGCGGCGTAGCCGCAATCAACGCGTCTCGTAGGGGCACCCCTCGTGGGTGCCCTCCACAAGGGCACCCACGAGGGGTGCCCCTACGAGACGCGCAAAATGTTTGCCGAAAAAAAAGGGAATTACGATCTTGTATTACGGAGCTGCTGGTTGAGATTATTGGCACCCTTGGGCACAGAGGCCACGGAGAACTGGGCTGCGAGCAGCCTGGATTTTCTCTGTGATCTCCGTGAATCCCTCTGCGCCCTCTGTGTGAAACACGTTTCGTCATGACTGACAGAGACAAAGTTCGTCGCGTGGCCGTAATTGGCGGAGGCGTTACCGGCCTTGCCGCCGCCTACACGCTGGCGCGGGCTCGCCAAGCCGGCGCGCCCATCGAGGAAATGCTGATTGAGGCAAGCCCTTGTTTGGGCGGGGTGATTCGGACGGAAACGGTGGATGGCTTTGTGATTGAAGCCGGCCCTGACAGTTTTCTTGCCGAAAAGCCGCAAGCCGCGGCCATGGCGCACGTGTTGGGTCTGGGTTGCGATTTGATGGGCTCCAACGACCACGCGCGCCGCACGTACATCCTTCACCGGGGGCGCCTGCTGCCGCTGCCCGATGGCCTGATGTTTTTGGTGCCGACGCGAATTTGGCCGATGGTCACCACCCGGTTGCTCCCACTCGGCACGAAGCTGGCGGCGGCGTGGGAGCTGTTTGCCTCTCCGCCCGCTAAGGACGAGGGTGATGAATCCGTGGCCAGTTTTGTGCAGAGGCATTATGGCGAGGCAATGGTGGAGAATATCGCCGACCCCTTGCTGGCGGGTGTTTATGGCGGCGATTCGGCGGCGCTAAGCGTTCGTTCCGTGCTGCCGCGCTTTTGGGAGATGGAACGCCAGCACGGCAGCCTGACGCGCGCCACGCTCGCGGCCATGCGCAAGCGGCGCCAGGCGAATTCGAGCCGCAATGGGCCGGATTCAGCCGGAACGGGCAATGCCCCGCCGCGCAAGCTGCCCCTCTTCATGACTCTTAAGGGCGGACTCGAGCAATTGACGCAGAGGCTCGCGGCGCAGGTTGAGAAACATCGGGTTTTTGTGCGTCGCCGAGTGCTGGCTGTGGAATTTGCTCCAGGCGGACCGGGCGGCGCTGCGGACTCTTGCTCCCGGCGGTTTCAGATTGCTTGCGAGGGCAACAAGACTTTTGACGCCGACGCCGTAATTCTCTGCCTGCCCGCGAACCTGGCCGGCGGACTGGTTTCATCCCTCGACCAGCGCCTGAGTGAGTCGCTCGATGGCGTCCCCTATAGTTCTTCCATGACGGTTTCGCTGGGATTTGACGAACGTGCCCGGGCCACGCTTCCCCCCGGATTCGGATTTCTTGTGCCGCGTAAAGAGCGGCGCCGAATGCTGGCCTGCACGTTTGTCCACGCCAAGTTTGACCATCGCGCGCCGGAAGGGAAGGCGATGCTGCGCTGCTTCCTGGGCGGGGCGCGCGATCCCGAGGTGCTGGGCTTAAGTGACGAGGAAGTTGTGGCTATCGTGCGCCGCGAACTTGACGAGATTATGAACTTCACCGCCGAGCCTCTGTTTTTCCGCGTGCATCGATGGCCCGCTTCCATGGCGCAATACCCGGTGGGCCACAAGGAGCGCGTGAGTGCTATCGAAAAGCGGTTGCAGGACCTGCCCGGATTGTACCTGGCGGGGAATGCTTACTCGGGAATCGGCATTTCGGACTGCATCCGCACCGGGAAGAGCGCGGCGGAAAAGGCAATGGAGTACTTGGCAGTAAGCAGTAAGCAGTAGGCGGTAGGCGGAAGGCAGTAGGCAGTAGCCAGTAGGCAGTTGGCAGTGGCTAGGTGATTTTGGATTTGCGATTTTGGATTCGCGATTGTGGGTTTGCGATTGAGGGTTTGCAGTTTTGGATCTGCGATTTTGGATTTTGAATTTTGGATTAGCGAGGCAAGAGAAGGCAGTAGGCGGTAGGCAGTGGTTCGGTGGTTTTGAATTTGCAGTTTTGAATTTTGGATTAGCGAGGCAAAGGAAGAAAGCGGTAGGCAGTTGGCGGTAGGCAGTAGGCAGCGGGCAATCGGCAGTAAGCTTGCCAATGTACGAAAAGCGCGATTTTCTCTGTGCCCTATGTGAATTCCTCCGTGCCCTCTGGGTGAACAGCTTTGAATCGTAATGCGTCGAAGCGCCCCTCACCCAGGCTTCCGGGTCACCCGCCATGCAAGCGCGACCGCCAGAGATTACACTGCGGACCACATGTTCGGTTTGGCGACTATACGGCCAAGTGGATTCTGTCTGTGTTGCCGACGATCCGGGGGAGGATTCCGTTTTGAGGACGCCCCTTGGGTCTATGAGGGCAAATCTGACCGAGGCCATCGGTTCCTCCACCCTCTGCAGTTCCATCCAAGCGTATCGCGAAGCGATGATTGAAACCGCGAAGATGGTCCGGCCGTCGTCTCATCGCGGGCTCTCTCCTGACGCCACCAATCTCATCGTGGCGGAGAGGCAAACGCGCACCGAGGGTTTTGGCTCGTAGTACGTGGAACGCGAAGTGAGAGAAGCGTATACTGCCCCTCGAAAGACGAGGAGGAACTCCGGACCGCTGCTCAGGGGTTCGATGTAACTATGAACACCCACTCTTTCTTTAGCCCACTCCGCCATTTCCCAATTCCAAACCACGTTGGCGTCTTTCTAGTGGCGCTGGTAGCGCTGGCTTGGAGCTGCCTTGCCTTCTGTGCCGAGATTCATGACGCTGCCCGGGATGGCAACTTGGCAAAAGCCCAGGCGCTGCTCAGACACCATCCTGATTTGGTTTTCAGCAAAGACCAGTACGGCGAGACGCCGTTGCACTGGGCCGCGAAGCAGGGCCACGAGGACGTGGCGGAATTGCTCCTGGCAAACCACGCGGAGGCCAATGCCAGGGATAAACTCGGCAAGACGCCGTTGCACTGGGCCGCCGAGAATGGCCATAAGGACGTGGCGGAATTGTTGCTGGCCAACAAGGCTGAGGTCGATGCCAAGGATTGCGAAGACGATACGCCTTTATTCGAGGCGGCGGGTAGTGGGCACAAGGACGTGGTGGAATTGCTGCTCGCCGCTGGAGCCGAGGCCGATCCCAAGGACAACATCGGCCTGACGCCGTTGAGCCAGGCGGCCTTTGACGGTCACAAAGATGTCGTCGAACTGCTCCTGGCCAACCATGCCGAGGTCGATGCAAGGGACAGAGATGGCCAGACTCCTTTGCATCGGGCAGCGCAGCAAGGCCACAAAGACGTGGCGGAAGTGCTGCTCGCCGCCGGAGCCCAGGTCAATGCCAAGGACAACGGTGGGGAGACGCCTTTGCACATGGGGACGACGTGGGTGTTTGGTAGGGGCGTGGTGGAGTTGTTACTGGCGCATGGTGCCGATGTCAATGCGAAGAACAACGACGGCGAGACCCCTTTATACTTTGCTACTGGCGTTTTCAAGAAGAAGGACGTGGCGGGAGTGCTACTGGCGAACGGAGCCGACGTCAATACCAGGAATAACAAGGGCGAGACGCCTTTGCACAGTGCTGCCTTTAGTTGCAACAAGGGCGTGGGAGAGTTCCTGCTGGCCAACAGGGCCGATGTCAATGCCAAGGACAACAGCGGCATGACACCGTTGCACGTTGCGGCAGATTCGTGCACGGTGGACATGGCAGGGTTGCTGGTGGCCAACAATGCTGATGCCAATGCTAGAAACAACAGCGGCCAGACACCTTTGCACTTAGCGGCGACTGAGGCCAGCCTGGAGGTGGCGGAATTGCTCTTGGCGCATGGTGCCGAGGTCAATGCCAAGGACCACGACGGTAATACACCTTTGCACTGGGTGGTGATTCAGCGTCAAGCGGAGTTGCTCCCCAAGGAATTTGAAAAGCCCTACAAGAACGTGGTGAAATTGCTGCGCCGGCACGGCGGCCACGAATAAACACATCGAAGAAAAACTATCGGCGGAACGCATTGACCGTGTCCGACGCCCCACCCGGAAGTTGAGCAGAGCCGGTCAAGTTGCCGTAAAACGGCCTAACTGTAGAAATGCCTTTCGCCCGTGCCAGAGCGGGCAGGATGCCCCCGCTCCAACGGATGCCCACGCTGCACAGGGTGTGAAAAAGCCAACAACCGCACGGAAAGGCGCTAAGGCGCGAATCAATATCCTGACGGGCTTTCTCTGAGATCTGCGACACTGAAATCTGCAAGGTGTGCTGCCTCCGCGATTCGGGTTATCATGAGAAGAAGTGATTTCGGCGTTCTATGTTTCGGGGCAAGCCTGTCCTCGCGGTTGCGCTGGGCAAACTTGAAACTTTCTCGGAGTGAAACACGTAGGAAGGTCTTGAGAGCCGCGGTGGACCTTATCGCCCGAAGACGGGAATGGCGGATCATCATCCTAACAAGATGAAGAAGTGGTGCCTGCGCACGGACGGGCGTTAAGGAGGGATCATGGAGAAAGGGCAAGACTTCTTTGGGGCTCGAGCCACGCTTGCAACCACCGCGGGTCCCGCGGTCATTTATCGCCTGGAACACCTGGAAAAGAGTGGCCAGGGGGCGGTTTCGCGCCTTCCATTTTCCATCAAGGTTCTGCTGGAAGCCTTACTGCGCAACTGCGATGGCACTTTGGTGACGGAACTCGACGTCACCGCGCTTGCCCAGTGGAACGCCAAAGCACCGGCGGCGCACGAGGTGCCTTTCAAGCCGGCGCGCGTAATTCTTCAGGATTTCACCGGCGTTCCGGCCGCAGTGGACTTGGCTGCCATGCGCACGGCGATGAAGCGCTTGGGTGGCGACGCCACAAAGATCAATCCTCTCGTTCCCGTCGACCTGGTCATCGATCACTCCGTGCAGGTGGACTTCTTCGGAAACGCCTCCGCCCTCGAGCGCAACGCCGAGATCGAATTCCAGCGCAACCGCGAGCGCTATGAATTTCTGCGCTGGGGACAGCAGGCTTTCCAGAATTTCCGCGTGGTGCCTCCCGCTACGGGCATTGTGCACCAAGTGAATTTGGAGTTTCTGGCCAAAGTGGTTTTGTCGCAGAACCTTCACGGAGAGACCGTGCTGTTTCCTGACACTCTGGTCGGGACCGACTCGCACACGACGATGATCAACGGGCTGGGTGTGTTGGGATGGGGTGTGGGCGGCATTGAAGCGGAAGCCGCCATGTTGGGCCAGCCCTACTATTTCCTGACGCCCAAGGTGATGGGTTTCCGGCTGCGGGGAAAATTGCAGGAAGGCGTAACGGCCACGGACTTGGTGCTGACGGTCACGCAAATCCTGCGCAAAAAAGGCGTGGTGGACCAGTTCGTGGAATTCTTCGGCGAGGGCCTGGCGGAGATGACCCTGGCTGACCGCGCCACGGTGGCGAACATGTCACCCGAATACGGCGCGACGATGGGGTTCTTTCCCATTGATGCCGAGACGCTGTGCTACCTTCGCCAAACAGGCCGCACGGAAGAGGAAGTGGACCGCGTGGAGCGCTACGCCAAGGAGCAGGGAATTTTCCGCACGAATCAGACTCCAGATCCGGATTTCACCGACGTGCTGGAGCTGGATCTGGCCGCGGTGGAGCCGAGTCTGGCCGGTCCCAAGCGGCCGCAGGACCGCGTCCCTCTGTCGCAAATGAAGCAGGCGTTTCGAAGAGCCCTATCGGCTCCGGTAAAGGAGCGGGGATTCGGTTTGTCGGCGGAAGACACGACCCGAAGCGCCAGCGTGAAATTCAACGGCACAAGCGCCCGCTTGGGTCACGGGTCGGTGGTGATTGCGGCTATCACTTCCTGCACCAACACATCCAATCCCTCCGTCATGCTGGGGGCGGGCCTGGTGGCGAAGAAGGCGCTGGAAAAAGGACTGCAAGTTCCTCCTTACGTCAAAACCAGTCTCGCGCCCGGCTCGAAGGTGGTGACGGAATATTTGCAGGCAGCGGGATTGCTCGAGTCGCTCGCCGCGCTGCGCTTCAACCTGGTGGGTTATGGCTGCACCACGTGCATTGGCAACAGCGGACCGCTGCCGCCGGAGGTGTCGGCCGCGGTGACGCAGGGCCAACTGGTGGCTGCCGCCGTTCTTTCCGGCAATCGCAATTTTGAGGGCCGCGTGCATCCACAGGTGCGTGCCAACTACCTGGCTTCGCCGCCGCTGGTGGTGGCGTACGCGCTGGCGGGCACCGTGGATATCGATCTGGCTACCGAGCCCTTGGGAAAAGACCGCCAGGGCAACGCCGTTTACCTGCGCGATATCTGGCCTTCGCAAGCGGAGGTGAGTGAAGCTTTGGGCCGCTCCGTTCGCCCCGAGATGTTTCGCGCCGGTTACCAAAACGCCTGGGACGGCAATGCCACTTGGAATGCCATCCCCGTGGCGGGTGGCGCGCTTTACCCCTGGCAGGATGCCTCGACTTACATTCAGGAGCCGCCGTTCTTTATCGGCCTCACTCCTGCTCCCGGAACCATCAGCGAGATTCGCGGCGCCCGCGTTCTGGCGCTGCTCGGTGATTCCGTAACTACGGACCACATCTCTCCGGCAGGTGATATTCCCCTCGATGGCCCAGCCGGCCGCTTCTTGGTTGAGCACGGTGTGACCAAGAAGGATTTCAACTCCTTCGGCTCGCGGCGCGGCAACGATCGAGTGATGGTGCGCGGCACGTTCGCCAACATCCGGCTGAAGAACCTGCTGGCACCGGGAACCGAAGGAGGCATTACGCTGCACCTTCCTGATGGCGAACGGATGAGCATTTACGATGCGGCCATGCGCTACCGAGATGAGGGAGTGCCCTTGCTGGTTTTGGCGGGGAAGGAATATGGTTCGGGGTCGTCGCGCGATTGGGCGGCGAAAGGAACGCTGCTGCTCGGTGTGCGCGCCGTGCTGGCGGAAACCTACGAGCGCATTCATCGCAGTAACTTGGTGGGAATGGGCGTGCTGCCCCTGCAATTCCGCGAAGGGGAGAGCGCGGCGACCCTGGGCCTGAACGGGCAAGAGGTGTTCGACGTTGCCGGCTTGAGCGATGCCATTCGCCCGCGTTCTGAGGTCACTGTGACCGCCGTAGCGCCCGACGGTTCGAAGAAAACATTGCAGGCCGTAGCCCGCCTCGACTCGGCCGTGGAAGTGAACTATTACCGCAACGGGGGCATTCTTCCCACGGTGCTGCGCAGTCTGCTGAAGAGCAGTGAGCAGTAGGCGGTAGACACTTGGCTGTTGGCAGCGCCAATATGAGAGTACTCAGTCATGTTGGTTTTAGGCGCTACGGTTTTGACCCCCTCACCCCCACGACAAGCAAAACGTGGGGCCCCCTTCCCGCCCCGGCTTATGAACACGCCGGTTGCGGTCCACCCTCTCCCCCAAGGGGGCGAGGGCATAGATTTAATTTAACTCTCCCTCGCCCCTTTGGGGGAGAGGGGCGGGGGTGAGGGGGTAGTCGTCACTCGGTTATGCAGCACTCAGTAAGTGAGCAGTTTACGGCTGGTGTAGAAATGCAGGGAAAGCAACCACAGCACGCAAGCTTCTGGAATTCGGCGCGCGAGGCTTTTTGGCTGGCGCTGGAGGAGTTGCGCACCCACAAGCTGCGTTCCCTCCTCACCCTGCTGGGAATCGTGATCGCCACCACCACGCTGATTGTTGTGATGTCGGTGGTGAACGGCATGAACCTCTATATCGCCACCAAAATCGCCAATCTGGGCACCAACACCTTCGTCCTCCACCAATTCAAATGGGCGCAGGGGTGGGACGAGTATCTCAAGGCTATGCGGCGCAACCGGCCCATCACATCCGAAGAGTACGAGTACCTGGTGGACACGCTGAACGGCTACGAGGCCATCAGCGCCATCGCCCAACCGGCAGCCGGGCCCGAGGCGAAGTATGGCGGCCGTTCGATCGACGAGGTATCGCTTTCAGGAATCACTGCCAGCCACGCCTACATCGGCCGGGAAAAGGTAGCGTGGGGGCGCTACATCACCGACCAGGACTACACGCACAATACGCGGGTATGCTTCATTGGCCAGGACATTGTGGAGAAGCTCTTCCCCTCGATCGATCCCGTGGGTAAGGAATTGGAGGTGGGAGGCCATAACTTCACCGTGATAGGCGTGGCGGACAAGGTGGGCTCCGCCTTCGGTGTAAGTCAGGACAACTTCGTCTTCATCCCTCTCGGCACATTCCGCAACTTTTTCATGCCGAACCTGGAGCTAATGGTATTTATCAAGTCTCCGGACGCTCAGCACATGAATGAATTGGAGGATGAGGCGCGAATCCTCATGCGGTCGCGCCGCCACTTGCCCTACCACGAGGACGACAATTTCGGCATCAACGCCTCCGAAACGCTGATGAGCGCCTGGCATGACCTGACGGGCACCATCTTTGCCGTCACCATCGGTGTGGTGGCGGTGTTCATGGTGGTGGGCGGCATTGTGATTATGAACATCATGCTGGCCACGGTCACCGAGCGCACCCACGAGATCGGCATCCGCAAGTCCATTGGGGCGCGGCGCAGCGACATCATGTGGCAGTTCCTTACGGAAGCCGCGGTGCTGGCCGGCACGGGGGGCCTGATGGGAGTTGTCTTCTCCTATGGCATCGCGCGGCTGGTGGACATCGTTTTCACTGCCGAAGTGCCTGGCAGCGCGGTGATTGTGGGGGTGGCGCTCTCGACCGGGGTGGGGCTCTTCTTTGGCATCTACCCTGCGCGGAGGGCGGCGGGTCTTGACCCTATTCAGGCGCTGCGGGCAGAGAAATAACATGAATAGTTACTGGCAAGCCGTCGCGGAAAACCTCTGGTTGGCGCTTGACACCCTGCGCACGCACAAGTTCCGGTCGTTTCTCACCGTGCTGGGCGTCGTCATCGGCACCCTCACGGTGATTGCGGTGGCTTCCATCGTAACCGGCCTCGACACGCAGTTGGTGCAAGCGGCCGAGCAATTTGGCACCCGGACGGTGTGGATCTACAAGCTGCAGATGGGCACGCCGCACCGCCTGACGCGCGAGGAGCGGTTGCGCAAACCCCTCACCTACGAAGATGCACAGGCCATCAAAGAGCAATGCCCTGCCGTGGAGAATGTATCCGTGGCCATCTTCGGGGCGATGACTGACTTTGGCTTGCCGCCTTCGACGGCGCGCTACGGCGCCCGCGAGATGTCAGGCGCTCAGTTTATGGGTGTGGATGCCAACTATCTGGCGCTCGCCAACTCATCTCTCGCCGACGGCCGTTTCTTTACCCCCACGGACGATCTGCATCGCCGGGATGTCATTGTGATTGCCGCCAATGTGGTGGAACAACTCTTTCAGCATGAAGATCCGGTGGGCAAAAGCATCGTGGTGGATGGACACACCCTGGAAGTCATCGGCACTCTCAACAAGTTCAAGGGATTCTTGGGTGACAGTCCCGACGACCATGACATCTTCATACCCTATTGGACCTACAAGAAGTTCTACCCGGCGGCGAAAGATCATTTCATCAGCGCCCTGGCTGCCCGTGGACAGATGGATGAGGCGGAGGATGAAATCCGTGGTCTTCTGCGCCGGCGCCGCCACGTGAAACCGAGCGAGCCGGACAACTTCGGGTTATCGACGGCCGAGTCTATCATCACTGAGTTTCGCCAGATCATCAGCATGGTGGGGCTGGTGATGATCGTCGTCTCCTCCATCGGCCTGATGGTGGGGGGTATCGGCGTGATGGACATCATGCTGGTGTCGGTAACGGAGCGCACCCGCGAGATTGGCGTGCGCAAGGCCGTGGGCGCGCGCCAACGCGATATCGCCTGGCAGTTCCTGCTGGAGGCCATCGCCCTCACCGGGTCCGGCGGGCTCATCGGCATCACCATGGGCTGGCTGCTGAGTCTCACCATTCGAACCCTGGTGCCCGGCCTGCCGTCAACCGTTCCCCTCTGGTCCGTGGCCACAGGCTTCCTGGTCTCCACCAGCATCGGTTTGTTCTTCGGCCTCTGGCCAGCCATGAAGGCCGCCCGCCTCGACCCCATCGCCGCCCTCCGGTATGAGTAGCACTTGGTAATGGCCGAAAGTGGTTAAAGCGCCATTCCTAGCCATTGACCGCTAACCGTCAGTCCTTCCCTCGGACTGATTCGGACATTTTGCCTGTTGTGACTAGGACATTTTGCCCGCACGCACTTTTCATCTGACCTCGGTTTCGTATCAGGCTGAATTCCGAAATTGAACAGTTGATTGAAGGCTAACACTTTAATCTCCAATGGATTAGCCTGTGAAAATCCATCTTTACCGAAGTTGGATTTGTGTGTGCCAACACATTGAAAATACTCAGCTTAGGACATATCTGGTGATGGTTTAGAGCAAATCCTTTGTTTTCAACTTCGGAATTCAGGATTAAACAAGGTAGGCGCAGACTCTCGCATCTCAAGGAGTCTGCGGCTTCTCCCCTGCCGCGCCCCCCGGCTCTGGGGCGATTCCGCAGTTCCGGGCTTTGATCGCCGTAGCCGCAGGTTCACAATAAAGTGGACGTTTACCCTGTTAGGAGCCGCAGACCTTTGAACGGCACAGAGTCTGCGCTCCCCCTCTTGGCGTACGAGGCAGGCGGGGAAGCTCTTCCCTTGGCAGGATGATGAAAAAGTCGTTTTGTGGGTCATAGCGGCGGGTTTACCCCGCCATAGCTGCGTTGAATTCAACGCGCGATGGTGGGGTAAACCCGCCGCTACGACCTTTTTCATCATCCTGCCAGGGGAGGAGATAGGGCCGGGACCGGCGATGAAGCTAGTCGGCCTGCTTGCGGCTTGCTTGCCGGGGCTTCGACTGGCTCTTGCCCTTAAGGTTGAGCGCCAGGGCCGCGCGGATGAGATCCTTCAAGGCCGCCGCGTCGATTTTATCGCCTTCGTGGATGTCGATGGCGCGCCGGACATTCCCCTCGAGGCTGGAGTTGAATAGGCCGGAAGGGTCCGCAATCGCCGCTCCCCTGGCAAAGGTCATCTTGACGACGTTCTTGTACGTTTCGCCCGTGCAGACGATGCCGCCGTGGGAGAAGACGGGAGTCCCCCTCCACTTCCACTCTTCGACGATTTCAGGGTCTGCCGCGTGTATGATTTCGCGCACTTTCGCCAGCGTCTTCCCGCGCCAGTCCCCAAGTTCCTTGATCTTCTCGTCGATTAATGCCGAGGCCGATTTCACCGCGACGGGCTTTTTCATGCACACCTCCAAGTCTCACACCTAATCCAGCTACCCTCAGCGCAACCTGCACCCTCCGCAAGTGGAAGCCTCTTCTGGTTCGATAGCAGTTCGAAAAGATGGTTGCAACCCGCATGCGGGCTTAAAAGGAATCATGGGAATAATGTTAATGCAGGTCACAATCGATTCCTATTCTCGTTTAATCTCATACCATAGTTCCACCCATCCGTTTTTGTATGCTGACACGTTTTTCAGGTGTAATACTTGTTCTTGTTCGAGGTAGTCGAAAAATCGCGTTCCGTCACCCAGAATAACCGGCGCGATGACCAATCTAATGTCGTCCGCCAACTTCAGGCGAACGAAGTCCGTGGCAAGCCTTGCACCTCCCACAACCCAAATGTTCTTGTAATTTGGTTTCAGCCGGTCGTTTACCAGTTTGCTCAAATCTCCTGAGTGGAATTCGACGTTTTTCCTGTCAGTTGTCAGGTTCCCATGGGTCAACACAAAAGTTGGCACGTCACCATAGGGCCATCCCAGTACGAGTGCGTGTTCATAGGTCCTCGATCCCATTACAAAACAGCCTATCGTCTTGATGAATTCTCCCGCATCTTCTTCGGCGACCCCCTTCTCGTAGGTGTCAGACGTCTCCAGCCACGAAACACTTCCGTCTTTTTTGGCTATGAAGAAGTCCAGACTTGAAACCATATGAATCGTTACTTTGGGTGTGTCGGTCGTCATTTATGCGCCACCTTTCGTACCGGCACTATGGATGACTTGAACCCTGCCGACTTTACCGCCCCGCAGCCCTACTTTAATCCCGTGCGGGTGAAACGGGGACTTCGTGAGCAGGTCCTGGACGATGCCGCGAGTCTGTTTTCCAGTGGCCTGGTCCTCTTTGAGGACAACTGAAACGTCTGCTCCCAGCGCCACGTCACTTCGGTTCCGTCCATCCATGAAACTTGCCCCCTTCACCGCCTCGTCAATAACTTCATTCGGGCTACTGATCATGATAATCCATGGGGACAACGAAATCATCCCGACCTCGGGGCTCCGTCAAAGTCTGGGGTGCCGCATATCTCCACAGCTAAGAATGCATCATCCGTAAGTAGACCCCTCACCCACCGCCATGCGGTCCCCCCTCTCCCCTTGAGGCCGTTTCAAAACTACGTATTTTAGACTTTTGCACAGCGCAAGTGTTTGATTATTCGTTATAAAATACGTGATTTTTCCAGTTTTGAAACAGCCTCCCTTGGAGAGGGATAAAAATCAAAATCGTAGCCCTCTCCCTTGGGGAGAGGGGGGACCGCAAGGCGGTGGGTGAGGGGTCCCTTTCAACCGGATCCACTTTTACGGGACCCTGTCCCGACCTCGGGGCTGATGGTAATTGCCATTTCACACAGATCAGAAACGGCACCGCATCCGCGGAGAAGTGGTTACAATAAGGCGCTTAGGGTGCCGGACCGCCGCCCGGGATTTCGCACCGCTGGACCGGCGGGGTTCAATTCAGGTTAGGAGGCCGTAAATGCCCGCAGAGGTTTCCTGGATATTGGAGGCAAGCTTTCAACCCGGACGCGAGAAGGACTTCCGGATTCTCGTGGACGAAATGGTGGCCGCCACGCGCGCGAATGAACCCGGAACGCTCAATTACGAGTGGAGCACCAGCCCCGATGGCAGCGTGTGCCACATTTTTGAGCGCTACGCGGATTCGGCTGCCGTAATGATCCATTTGGCGACGTTTGGCCAGAAGTATGCCAGCCGCTTCCTTGCAGTCTTCAAGCCTGTCCGCTTTGTGGTGTACGGCTCACCGAACCAGGACGTCAAGAAGGCACTGGCCGCGTTCAACACTGTCTATATGCAGCCCGTGGGCGGCTTCAGCAGATAGGCTATTGAGACTATGAAAAGGTCGCTGGCAGCCGGCACTCTTGTTTTCTGGGCGTGCGCGCTCGGGGTCGAGCTCCGGGCGCAAGCCCCCGCCTCCGCCGGCTCGCCGCGGCCGCCGGAGCAAGGCGAATTCACGCTCCGGGTGGATGTCCGGATGGTGTTGGTGGAGGCGACCGTCCGCGACGACAAGGGCAGGATTATCAATGACCTTAAGCGGGAGGATTTCCACCTGTGGGAAGACGGCGTGGAGCAGCAGATTACCCATTTCTCGCGTGACGAGTTGCCCTTGGCCGTGGCCCTGGTGGTGGACGGCAGCGGCAGCATCGCGCCCGTGCGGGCGGAACTGCACCAAGCCGTCTACGACACCCTCTCGCAGCTCAAGCCGGAGGATCAAGTCGCCCTTTATGAATTCGCCACGCACCCGGAGCGAATCGTCGATCTGACCACTGACCGCAAAGCGATTGCCGAGAGCATCATGGGCATTGGCTCCACGGGCGGCACCAACATCGCCGATGCGCTCTATGGGGCGATCGAATATCTGGGGCAGGAGGCCGCTGACCGGCGCCACGCGGTCATCATGGTCTCGGACAACCAGCCGACGGCGAAGGGAGAGTTCAACGCCAACGACGTGATTCGCTTGGCGCTCGAGACCCAGACCATCGTTTACAGTGTCCGAATCGGAAGCGACCGCATGGAGGGTACACTGGACGAGCCGGGCTGGATTCCGGGCGCGCGCTGGGTGAGCAAAATCATGCCGGAAACGGGCGGCGAGATCATCGATATGGCTGCCGTGGGATCAGCGCAAAAGGCCATGGCCGCCGTCATCGCCCGGCTGAAACAACGCTATACGCTCGGCTACCAGAGTTCCAACCCGCGCCGTGATCGCGCCTTCCGCCAGATCGACGTCCGGCTCTCCCCCCGCGCCCAGGATCCCAAACACCCGTACAGGGTTTTCGCCCGCCACGGCTACTACCCGGCGCCCGAATCTGCTCCACCCAGTAGCAGGTAGATGCATGCAGCGGCGCTGATCCTACGGACAGTTGCATCCGGTGCCGGTGGGATGTATGCTGCGCAGCGGCGTTGGAGTCCAAACCGGAGATCCCGAATGATATAGGGCCTGTAAATTTCCGGCAGTCATTCCAGGAGGTCTTTATGGCTGTTGCGAGCGTTCCCGTTCATTCTGACCAAAGCACCCGCCTGAGCACGTTCGAAGGTATCCGTGTCCGTGAAGATACGGCTTACTGCAACGCTCGGGGAAAGGAGAAGAGCCGAATCCGGAAAAAAGCGGAAAAGTCTCTCCGCGAGCTAAAAGACACGATCATTAAGATCCTCGGGCCTGACGAAGCCGTTCTCTATATCGCGCACGCCCAAGCGCTTCCCTCGAAACTCGAAGAGTTCTTTCTGGGGTGGCTCGCCTACGCCACGCACCGGGGCATTCTGGTCTTGACCAATCAACGGCTCATTTACTTCATCACCGACAAAAATGGCCGGTGGCAAAAGAGCGTCCGCGTGGCGCGCTGGGCCGACATTGAAAAGGCAAAGGCAGGCGGGCTCATCAGTCACGTTCTTCGTCTCAAGTACCGTGACGGCGTTACGGAGGTTTTTTATCGATTAAGCGGTGGCGACACGGCGTCTCTCAAGCGCCTCCTGGGGGTTCTACAGCCGGCCAGCGTGGGTGAAACTTCCCCCGCGCTCGGCATGGTGCACCTCTGTCCTTACTGCCTTGTTCCGCTGAGATCGGGAATCTATCAGTGTGGGAAGTGCGGCGCGCGCTTCAAGGATGAGAAGACGCTGGCTCGGCGGGCGCTGATCATTCCCGCACTCGGGTATGCCTACATCGGCCACCCGGGTCTCGCCGTCCTGGACTTCATCATCGAAGCTCTACTTCTTTTCGAGATTGGGGCGCGCCTGATCGTCGCAGCTCAGATGATGATGCTCCCTCACGTGGCTGCGCAAGCGAACGACGCATTAATGGGGCTCTGGATTCAAATCGCAGTTTTCGCCGCGGGCTGGCTCTTAAAACGCTGGCTTATGATGCGCCAATGCACACGCTTCGTCAGAGAGTTCATTCCGGCAGAAGGCCCCGCATTCCAGGCTGAGGGTGTAATTCCATGATCCCTCCCCGGGATTTCGACACAGCGGGAAGCGCAGAATCTCGGCAGTTCAGAGACTCGGCGCTTCCCCGCTCCCAGCCCCGCGCTTCCGGGCCATCGTCGTGCGACCGGCCGGCCGTTCAGCCGGTGCGTCGCCCGCTGCGCCACTTGGTGGCATACGGCAGCACGAACAAGTACAAACCGGTGATCAGGAGCAAGGCGAGCGGTAGCACCGCTAACAGGCCCAACGAGGCGGTATATTTCTTCTGTGCCACCGCGATGCCATTGACGATGACGGCCAGTGTAAAGGCCACGGACAGCCGGCGGTGGGTTTGCCGAAACCATTTGTTCCAGTTCAATGGGCCGGCTGGCGCATCTCTGAAACCGCGATGCCGTGTCAAGCCGATTTTTTGGATTTCTTGTTCTCCTTTGACAAACTCCGCCCTTCGACCTCAGAATGGCCTGCAGCCGGTGAAGCGGAGGCGGGCTCTG